>Ga0115561_1001438_pt1 | contig 16976 bp, 19 predicted proteins | sample COGITO_mtgs_1105_4_FD_87201 | JGI IMG/M metagenome (GOLD analysis project Ga0115561, IMG submission 87201) | Pelagic marine microbial communities from North Sea - COGITO_mtgs_110512 | ecosystem: Environmental > Aquatic > Marine > Epipelagic | place: Germany:Helgoland, sampling site Kabeltonne...
AAAACCAAAGGGCGACGATGAAAAACCAAAGGCAGGCGATGAAAAACCAAAGGGCGACGATGATGCAGATGAAAAACCAAAGGCTGGTAAAATAGATAATATGGATATAATGAAAAAATTAGCAAAACCGGTAGACACAGCAAAATCATTAAGTGAAGAAAGTAAACAATTATAAACAAAATATGAACAATTATAAAGTAAAAATAATATTTTAAAATAATTTAATAAAATATTATGTTTAATCTTTTTGTTATTTCAATATTAATTATTAATTCTATTTTCTGGGGGTTTTATCCAGTTAGTGAAATATCACCACATCAAAGATTTATAAATTATTTAGGATTTAATTACAAAGTTAATACTTATTTTCATATTTTTATTGGTTTGATGTTTTATTTATTATCGATATTAATATCTCATTCAATAATTAGTTAAAGTTCTTTTCTTAAAACTTTATACAATAAATATGCTAATAGAATACCAAAAGATGCATTAAAAATTTTTGCGATTGGTTTATTTTTAACATTTATAATCGAATTTTTTACATCCATATTTTTCATTTTAAATAAGTTTGAAAATCCTTCATCTGGTGATTTCATCCAATGGCAATATGCACCCGTTTTCCAATCTTCTTTATTTAATGGATGTTGAAATTTATCTCCCAATAATGTTTGTGAAACCTTTCCTCCTGAAATCTTGGGTAATTCAGTATTTTTTACACTTTTAAATGTACATGGATTTAAACTTTTTAAATCATCTACACTAACCCAATGCTTTTCTGGCAATAATTCATGTTTCTCCGTTTTTTCATTATATTTTATTGTTTCAAATTCTACTTCAAGGCAGTCTGGTTCTGCTGGTTGTCCCATAGCATCTATTATTTTTATTGGATTTAATTTAAAAATATTATCCATTACACCAGGAACAAAACCTTTCATGGCAGAAATATTTCCCAATCCTGGGATATTTCCAGTAGGTATGTGGTCGATATATACATACCTATCTGCACCCTCTGGTGTTTCTGGGTCGATAATCACTCCATCCTTCAAAATTTTGTTTTTACATTTTCCCATTGTTTTAACAAATATTCGGTCACCCAGTGGTTGTTGACCGCCTAAAGTTGCCTGTTCATCTTTAATTTTTTTATTAGCTATCGTATCACCTGTCATAAGCAAACTAGCATAATTTATTAAACCAGTAATGTTTGTGCCTAAACTTTTACCTTCTGGTGACATCTTCATGTCGTCTGGTGTAGCTATATTTTTATGATATGGGTAATTTGGTCCTAGATAATCTTCAGCCATTATATATAAATATAATATAAAATTATAATAAATAATTAAAAAAATATTTTTAATTTATAATAATGTCAAGAAATTTAAAAATTAATAATTATATGAAATATAATAAAAGAACGATAATATTACCCAAAAATCAAAATATTTTTAGATTAGATATGCAAGAAATAATTTCTGAAATATCTAATTATTCTCAAGGTGAAGAAAAAGGCGAAGAAAAAGGCGAAGAAAAAGGTGAAGAAAAAGGCGAACATGTAGAAGATGTAGAAGATGAAGAGGAGAGAATGTGTAGAATATGTTTTGAATGTGAATTAGACGTTTCAAATAAATTAATTTCACCGTGTTTATGTCGGGGAACACAAAAATATATACATATTGATTGCCTTAAAGAGTGGAGATTGGTAAATGAAAATAATCCAGAAAGAAGAGATAAATGTGAAATATGTAATTTTCATTTTGTTATCATTAATAGGGAAGATTTTTCTATTTATATAGAAAAAAATGATTCTCTTTTAATATGTTTAAGACATATTTTAATAGTTTTTGGAAGTATAATATACGGTATTATTGATTATAATTATGATTTTTTTACAGTAAAAACTTTAAATTTATTTTCAAGTTATGAATTTAAAATGTTAAAATATTTAAAAGAAATGAAACTAAATATAAACAATATAAATTACGAGTATATTATCATAATTTATGGCGCATTCATATTGTGTTTTATTAATTTTTTATATTATTTATCTTTATCTATAATAGTTTTTGATAAAAGAAAAAACTTGCGAAATATTGAATATAAAATGAGAACAACGACGTTAGAAAAGTTATTAAAATATCAACAATCTATTTTCCTTGTCTTTTATTATATTGGACTCCTTATGGATGATTTCAACTTTTTTTCATGTTTACTACCATTCATTATCTTTATAAATACATTTTCTTATAATTTATACATACTGAAAAGTAATGAAATAATAGAAGACATCCAAAATAATACTGCTGAAGAAGTTATATACTCTTTTGAAAATAACCCAATGTTAGGGATTGAAATTGAAGATATTTAAAATATAATTATATATAACATAAAAAAATATTTCAATTAAAACAAAATAATGAATTATGAAATACATTAAAAATGATTTTTTATTAATTGTTTTTCTATTCTTTTTATCTATTTTTTCAATATCAATATTGGTCGTTTTGTTATATCCATTTAATAAAAATAGTTCTAATTTAAATTTATCATGTGGAAATAATATTTCATTTAATGTTGGCGACATATTAATATCATAATATTTACCTCTCCCAATAGTTATATCATACTTTTTTAAAACATCGTTGTTTAAACAAAATCCACCATCAAACGCTATTTTATTGTCATAATAACCCTGGTATTTGCAATAAAAAGGGACATGTAGACTAGCATGAATACAATTTTTTAAATCCTCATTGCAATCCCATTTTCTATAAATGTCATGTTTATCAAAACATCTTGAAATACCTATTTCAAGATTTCTTTTTTCGCATGTTTTATATGCATCTTTATCAATAAGAAGTTTATTTAACATGTTATTATGATAGTCGCTATTTTTATAAAAATTAAATGTTCCATCTTTATTAGCTTTATTTGACAATTCACAAAAAATATTTTTTGCTTTTTTATAATCATATCCTAAAGTTAATAATAATGCAAAATATGCACCAATTGAAACACCTCCAAAGATAAATTTTTTGTTTAATTCTTTTCCATATCTTTCTTCCAAAGATTTAATAACACCTATAAAAAATGATGATGACCACGCACCTCCTCCAAAAAATATTTTTTTCATATTATATATAAAATATTTAAAAATATTTTATATTTAAAAATATTTTATATTTAAAATATAAAAATGACTTGTTTTTGGGATGGTGTTATGAAATCATTAAATAAAAATGACTTTGATTTAATAAACGAAAAAAAAAGCTCCAATAGTGAGTTAATTGCTATGTTAAAAAGAAGAAAAATACCTATGATTAATGTTTTATGGGAAAATCAAAAATTATCCGAAAATGAAATTAAAGAACATTTATTAGCCATAGATGAATATGATACAAATGGTATACCAGGTGGACATTTAACTTCAAGTTGCGACTCTTTTCTATTGCTTATTTGTGAATTATTCAATGTAAATATAGAACATATGTATATGATTAATACTATTAAGTATAATAACACAAAGGAAACTAGAAAAACATTGTATTATAGTTCAAATAATAAGCATTTTGTTTTTTCAAGATAAATTAAATTGAAAATTTTTATGAAACAATGAAACAATAGATAAAGTTTAAAATGGATAAAAGAGTTCCATATGAGTATGAAAAATACAAAACAACCAAGGAAAATTTAACAAAAACCCTGGATAAATATGGCGTAGCTATTATTCCTTCGGTGTTGAACGACGAAGAATGCAATAATATTGTTTCGGGAACTTGGGATTTTTTCGAAAGTATTAGTCAAGGTTGGGAAACTCCAATTCAAAGAGATAATCAAGATTCGTGGCAAGAAATTTATAAGTTAATGCCTATGCATTCAATGTTATTTCAACATTGGAACGCTGGACAATCTCAAGTTTGTTGGGATGTTCGTCAAAATCCAAAGATTGTCGAAATATATTCACATTTATGGAAATGTAAAAATGATGAACTCCTTGTTTCATTTGACGGATTAAGTTTCAATATCCCACCAGAAAACACTAACAAAGGTTGGTTCAAAAAAACTTGGTTGCATTCTGACCAAAATTTTAAGAGAAATAAGTTTGAATGTATGCAAAGCTGGGTTACAGGGTTGGATGTTGAAAAAAACGATGCTACATTAACGGTTTTGGAAGGAAGTCATAAATATCACAAAGAATTTCAAGATGAATTTAAAACAAATGAACCGGGTGATTGGTATAAGTTGAAAGAATTTGAGGAAGAATTTTTCTTAAATAAAGGTTGTTTAAGAAAAAACATTATGTGCCCAAGGGGTAGTTTGGTATGTTGGGATAGTAGAACAATCCATTGTGGTGTTGAGGCGAGGAAATCGTTGAATAATGACACCAGGGAAAAGCCAAAGTTTAGGTCAATTGTTTACACTTGTTATAAACCAAGGCTTTTTGCAAATGAAAAATCAATATTAAAAAAACAAAAAGCATTTGAAGAAATGAGAATGACGTCGCATTGGCCTTGTAAAGTAAAATTATTTCCTAAAAACCCAAGAACATGGGGAAATGAAATGCCAGAAATTACTAAAATAAATCCGCCGCAATTAACTGAATTAGGGAAAAAACTGGCTGGATTTTAATATATAAAAAAAAGATATTAAATAAAAAAATTAAATACAAAGATATGAAGTTAGTATATTTTAACGGACGTGGTATGGCTGAAACATCAAGGTTATTATTTGCAGCTAGTGGTGTAGAATATGAGGATTTTAGATATCCTCTGGAAATTATTGATATGAAAACTTATAAATTTAATAGAGATGAGTTTGATAATGATAAAAATAATGGTGTTTTATCAAAATCAATGGGAAAAGTGCCTTTTTTAATTGTTAATGATAAAACAATCAGTCAATCTAAAGCAATCGAGAGATATTTGGCTAATAAATTTGATATGATGGGAGATAATGATGATGAAAATGCTTTAATTGATAGTTATTGTGAATATTTACGAGATTTTAAAAACGCATATCAAAAAAGTAAAAATAATGATGAAACTGATAAATGGTTTACAGAAACGTTGCCTTAAAAATTATTAGAATTTGAAAAGTTGCTAAATGAGAATAATTATAATTTAGGAGGTGATTTAAATTTGGCAGATATTTCAATATATTCTTTTTTGTGTGAATATTTTGATAATAAAGATGGAGTTAAAAACGCTTATAAAGATTGCGAAACGTTGAAATCAATTATTAAAAATGTTGCTAATAACGAGAGAATTTCTAAATGGGTAAGTAACAGGCCTCTAACCGCGTTTTAACTTTTTTTTTTCATACCAGTAGCTTCCGCTTTCTTATCAGCTTTTTTTAAAGTTTCTTCCACCTTTCTCTTTTCCTTATCCATTAAATCATTTGATATTTTCATCTCCTTTTCAATATTTTCCATTTCATTTAATAAGTTTTGCTGCTTTGTTTTTATAGTATTTACATCAGCTTGTTGGTCATAAATCATATCTTTTTCAGCAGATGATAAACCTTCAACAATGTTAAAACAATATCTTACTAATAAATAAATAAATAATATTATTAAAATAGTTAATATTATTTTTTCATATTTTTTTTTCATATAAATATTATTAATATTAATAAAATTAATAAAATTAATAAAATTAATATTAATTAATAAAATTAATATTAATTAATAATATTAATATTAATTAATAATATTAATAAAATTAATAATTTATCTTTAAATTTTATTCATTTTCAAATGAGGTTACCATGGGTTTTCCATCAACGCCTCCATTTTTTATAACCTCGCTTTGTCCTTTACATAATTTTTTATCTAATTTACAAGCATCAACTGCTTCACAAGTTTTGGGGTTTTCTTTACAGTGGTCATTATTACCAGATTGCTTTTCACCATCTACAAACTTATATAAATTATCAATAGCATCGTCTCTTGTTGATTTACTATCTTTCCATTTAGAATAAGTATTTTTTAATTCATTAAATTTTTTTTCTATATTTGATATTGGTTTTTTTATTATAGGTAATAATTTTTTTGTTTGTCTTAATGCTAATTTTAAATATTTTGGATCTTCGAGTTTTGCCTGGTATTTTTTTAATTTACATTTGTATGTTTGTTTATCATTTCCAGATAAACCTTTAATTTGGTCTGGTGATTTTCTTCTAAAATTATTTCCTAAATCACATTCCATACCTTCTATTTGAAAAAAATGATTGTAAATTATCCATAAAAATAAAAATATTAAAAATAAGTATATTGGTATTTCCATTAATATAATATTAGTTTATTTTTTCTTTTTAAATAATATATATGTATTGGTCAAGAAAATTCAAATTATCTGATTGTAAAAAATGCAACTATATCGGTATTCATAAAAATGATAAAAGACATGCCGAATTATACGTATGCGATGATGGAACAAATACTTTAAGAAGAAGAGGGACTCGTGTTTTAAATAGAAAAGATGATGTTTTAGCAAATCAAGCTAACGGATTTTTAACAGCCGATGTTACTAAAAATTGCGACAAAAACTGCATCAATCCTAACAGAAGTTTACAACATTTATATCGTTCTAACTTGCAACCAAACAATAATGAAAAAAAATATAATTATTCTTATAATGATTTCTTAAGAATAAAAAGATATAGTAAAAATCTACCATCAAGTAGTAAATGGAAAACAACTGGTGAAAGCAGCTCTTCCGGTTATGGTGGTGACTGTAAAAATACTGATGGAACATGCAACACTGGTGTTCCAAAAGTTATATGGAAGCCAAATAATAAAAAATACGGGGTGCAGGGAGCTGTTACGAGTAGTTCAAGGCTTGATAGATTGAAACTAGATACAATAAGGGCAGGTAAATCATCAAAAAATTGTGGTTCCGGTAATGAATTTAAGTGCTTTGGTTTATATTATGCGGGAAAACCGAGAAACGAAGGATTTATATATAATGAAAATCATAAGGAAAATAATTGTCCACAAAATAATGCTCGAGGTCGTGTAAGAGGAAATACAAAAACAATAAACTGTTAATTTTATTAAATTTTTTTTATAAAATTTAATAATATATTATTAAATTTTATAAAAAAAATTTAATAATATATTATTTTATATGACGACATTTACCTTGAACTTATTTAATAATAATTTTAGTAAAAGAAATGTAGAACATGTTAGACTTAATTCACAAAAACACACGAACAATGGAAGAACAAATGACTGTCAAACGCCATTTAGAAATCCCTATAACCATTGGAGAAAAACATCGACTTGCAAAGAAGACAAAGATTGCCATACAAATGAAAAAATTATGGTTGATAATGTTGCATTAAATTTTAATAAATCAACTTGTTATAATCCATATATCAGAAATATTTTAAATAAAGATGGTGTTAGAACAAACGATTTTATTTTTAGTAAAAAATTACTCAATGAAAAAAGAAACCTGACATATGCACAAAATTCTAGAAGCGCAATAAGAAAGACAACCGATATATCTAATAATTATATTGTTACACCCGATATTTCTACTAATACAATAGATACAACCTATACCACGAAATGTCGCCAGAATGTAGTAAAATATCGCAATTATAAATTTAATACAAACGCTGCTGTATCGGGTAGAAGTCGCATCGCCAGATTAAAATATAATACGAATCTACAAGCCTCTTATGGTAATGCTGTTAATGGAACGTTAATATCGAGACAAGGTGTAGGACATTATGCTAGACCTCCATATAGAAATAATAAAAACGTTGATAATAATCCAGATTGCTCTGAAAGAAGAACATCGCAAAGAAGTGGAATTTGGGGATTAGGAAGATTAAGGTGTAATAATCTTACTAGTCGAGGTGTCAAAAATAGAAATGCTTTTGATTTTGCAAAAAAATAAATGTTAAACTCTTTTTTTAAAACATTGTGGGATAGTTTCTTTCATTATTTTATCAATTCTTTTATAATTTATATATTTCAAGTCATATTTTCGGGGATTTTTCTTTTTTCTATCGTTTACTAAAAAAACAGAACCATTGTTACCTTCCCAATTAAATGTGTTTTTCAAAAAATGTTGCGCAAAATTTATACCATATTCCAGACAACCCGAAAGAACTACATCCAAATAAAGTTGGGAAATAGGGCATTTTCTATTAGGTGGTTTGGATTTATTATCAGTATACATATAAATATTAAAATTATAATTAGGGATATTTTGCCAAGCAATGCTCTTAATTAATTTTCGTTTTTCCTTTGTATTTATTTTTATTTTAACGCGTTTATAACCTTTTTCTCTTTTATCGAAATTTTCAATACATTTAAATATTGGACAAATAACACCGCGAATATTGGTAGGTTGTTTTGATTTTCTTAAAGCCAAATAACTTTTGTCACCAAATTTACTTTTTTTACAAATCCATATTCTTCTATATCCAACCTTTTTTGAAATTTCAACCGGTATAGGGTCGCCTATATAACCTTTTCCTGTATAAATTCTCGATTCTGATGAAATTAAACTACCATAACCAAATATAAAGTTTTTTGGTTTATATTCAAAGCATTTCAATCTTTTATGTGTTTTATTTTTTTTATGTGTTTTATTTTTTTTTTGTGTTTTATTTTTTTGCTTCATTATTAATATTTGGAGAGAAAAATATAAAATTGAATATATTATATATAAATTATATATAAATTATATATAAATTATAAATGAGTTATTTAAATAAAATCATGTTATGCTTTACAAAGCAGAAGATAATCGGTTATCAATATGAAGATAAAATAGTATGTCAATATGGTTATGAGTATAAAACGTTACAGGCATTTTATGATGATTATTCAAAGCGCAAAGTGAAACGTAGACTTGTCCGGAGTAAATCATTTTATTAAATTGAAAATTTTATTACTTATATTTTTTTATGATAATTCTCTCCAAAAATGTTTTCACTAACTCATTTTATAAACAGAAAACCACAGAAAACATTTTCAACAATAAACTCACAGTGTGCAAGTTTAGAATTAGAACATGGGTTTTTAACAGCCAAATCTCATAATATAGTATATAATGCAAGTAAACACTTTGAAAATTTCGATAATATTTCTTATATAACAACTGATATACATTTACACGATGTCTTTATTAATGATAGTGGCTTCAAATTGTCTTTCGCGAAATATTATGAAAATAATGAATTAGTTATTAATGGATTAGTTGATAAAATTGTTGAAGATATATCCAATGGTAAAGCAGTATTTATGAATGTTGAATTAGGTGGTTATGGCTTCAATGAAATTACAAACTTTTATAAGCATGGTGTTTCTATTATATTTCAACCTGACAAGGATTGTTATAAAGGTGTTATTATTAATTCACATGGAAATTCAACTAGTCATGAGATTGAGACAATTCTGTCCAGTAAAAGAATAAAAACAACTATATATAAAGAGGGAATTGATGTTGCTTTAATGAGAAAGCTTGTTAAGCTTATTAATAATAAATCTCTCCAAACTGTTAAATATATTGGCAATAAGAAAGACACATATTTGGGTGCAAATCTTCAATGCAGTGATTGGCGAGGCTTTTGTTATATGTATCCATTCATTTTATTTCACTATTATGGTCAGTATTATAATAGCGAAAGAACACTTGGTGATTGTTTAACAATACAAAGTAGTAGTAAATTATTGAAAAATGGCAATGTTGTAAAATTTGTTCATGGTGTATTTGCCGAATTCAATGAAAGATTCAAAGAAAAAGTAATTGAAATTAAAAATAGTGAAAATAAAAAGTATTTTGATGCTTTGGAAGATGTTATAGTAAGTCAAGATTATCGTTTTATAAAGGATATTATCTCGCCATATTTATCTTTCTTGAAACAAAAATGTTTAAATAATAATCATTATTTAGATTATAATGAAAGACAAGGTGAATAAAGAATCGAAAGATAAAAAATCGAAAGATAAAAAATCGAAAGATAAAAAATCGAAAATTGTATATAGAACGAAGGAACAAAGACAAAAAGAGGTGAAAGAAATTTTAAATCAATTGAGTAAATTTGATTTAAATGTAAAATATGAGCCAATTAAAAAATTGTATAAATTGTTTAAAGAATATATTAACGAGGATAGACGAATGGAGGTGAATATACCGTTTCCCGAAATAGACAGAAGAATTAAAGGATTATTGGCAATTTCTGTTAGAGAGGATACTTGGGTAAATTTGAAACATGAGAAGTTTTAAACATATGAAAAATACAAATCTTAAAAAGAAAAAGTTTTTTCTTTTTTTTCAAAGTTTTTTAATCTTAAATTTTTTCTGTCTTTATTTTTTTGATTTTCTGCGTGTTTTTCTGCGTGTTTTTCTGTCTTTATTTTTTTGATTTTCTGCGTGTTTTTCTGCGTTTTTTGGATTTTCTGCGTGTTTTTCTGCGTTTTTTGGATTTTCTGCGTTTTTTGGATTTTCTGCGTTTTTTGGATTTTGTATTTTTGTTTTTTGGTTGTTTGCTTCCGCCATTTTTTGGTTGACCATAACTTACAAACGGGGACAAAAATTTTTCACACAAACTATTTTGATGCGACTGCTGCTCATCCTGCTGGCAAATTCCCAAAGGACGAGATTGTATCAGCCTCTTAACATTTTCAATATATATTTCTTCTTTTTTAATATAAGGTAACCCAGTTGGCAAATTTAGAATTTCCATAATTTTTTTTCTGATTAACTCTGTCGACAAGATATTTGAAAAGTTTGCATGAATATCGTATGAAAGTTGTTGGCCGGTTTGTTCGCCAAGCATTCGTGCCAATTTATCTTTGGCCGTCTTTTCAGTCTTTATTTTGTCTTTTTCGGCCTTGACATATGCCTCCACCTTAATTATCAGAAAAGTTTTAAGTTCGTCTTTAAATTCGTCTTCCGTCTTTTGGTCATTTTTTTTTAATTTTATTGATTGTGGTATTTCATGTAGGCGGAGGTGCGACTCATCGACGTCAATTTTTTTCCAAATTTTTACCTGAAAATATTTTATATCGTCCCAAGCAGCAGACACTATCACTTCAAAAGTTAGTCCTTGTTTAAATATGTTGTTTATTCTTGCGACCACCTCTTTTTCTCTTTTCTCTTCTTCCTCCGCCATTGCCGCCATTGCCGCCTCCCGCCTCTTCCTCCGGAATGCAGGCACACGCTCTTTTGGGTTTTCTGCATGAGACATATATATATATATTAAATTATATTTTAAAATTTATTATGATATTTTGTTCCTAAAATATATTCTTTATTTTTTGGATTTTCTGCGTTTTTTGGATTTTCTGCGTGTTTTTCTGCGTGTTTTTCTGCGTTTTTTGGATTTTCCGCGTTTTTTTCTAGTTTTTCTACCACCTTTCATTGCTTTGGAAAATTCACGTCTATTCCAAAATTCTTTTTTCTTCAAATTTTTAATAGTTTTATCAAAGAACGCATTATATTGATTATTAATTTTCTTAAAAGCTGTTTCAGTAATTTCATTTTTTTTTAAGCGGACTATAGCATTCGATAATTCTTTTTTTTTATTTTTAAGTTCTTTTACTTTCGACATCATAAAAGTTACATATGTCGTAATATCTTTTATTTGCTGCGCACCACTTCTTATCGCACCACTTCTTAGTGCACCATTTCTTATGGCAACACTTCTTCTTGTAGCCATTTTTTCCGCAGCAATTTTTCTCTCTTTACCTTTTTTTTCTCCAATTCTTCTCGCGTAACTTCTTCTCGCAGCTTTTTGTGTATGCGTTCTTCTCGCAGAACTTCTTCTCGCAGAACTTCTTGAACCACTTCTTGAACCACTTTGTGAACCACTTCTTGAACCACTTCTTGAACCACTTTGTGAACCACTTTGCGAACCACTTTGCGAACCACTTCTTGCAGAACTTCTTTTTGGACTGCTGCTAACAGCACTTCTTGAACGACTTTGTGAACCACTTTGTGAACCTCTCCTTGCAGAACTTCTTGAACCACTTCTTGAACGACTTGACATATATATATATATATAGAAATTATTTATTTAAAAAGATATTCTTTGGTGAAATGATATTTTTAAATTTATTTGTTTGGATATTGTTATTTTCGCACCATTTGATACAACGTTGTATATTGTTAGTCTTAAACTTTGAAATTTTTTCATTATATTTGTCTTTATTTTTAATCATTTTTATAGTAAAAAGAATATTTTCGATTTGCCTTTGGCCTAAAATTATATTTATTTCTTCAATATTATTCATGAAATATAAGTTTTGTTTAATATCCAATATTGAAGAAATATTATATTTTTTAAAATCAATACTTTTTAAAATTTTTAATATACTCCAAAATTTTATTTTTATTTTTTTTGTTAAAGGTTTAATATAATTCAGGCAAACTACATATTTTTCGGAATTAGCATATCTACTTGTATATGGTTTTACAATATATACCTTTTCATAGTAAAGAGATAGTAAATAAATTGCATCTACCGAACATTTATTAAAAATATCAAACATTTTTAAAACAAACGTGCCCCCAATTTTTTGCATTGATAAAGCATAAAATATCTGCGTTATGATTAAACGCGATGCTAAATTTTCTTGGTCGTTATAATCATTTGAAAAATCTATACCACCATCGCCAGTAATGATATCGAGCGTGTTATTATATTTTTGACTACAATATTTATAGTTTTCTTCATTAAATAAATCACCTGTATTATCCCCACCACCTTCTAAAGAAACGTTTGGAAATTTTTCTAAAAATTTCTTACTTTTTTTCCAACCCGGAACACTACTATGTTTATCAATCAACGTCATACCATAATAATTATCTTTCTTATTATTTCTTAAAAAAAGGGTGGCTTCTATGAATCCACCTGGTCCTTCTGCTAAATGAAATGTATTTATCGGTCTTTCATAATCTAAAATATTAAATAAGTTATAAATTTCAAGAAGTTTAAAAAAAGCGCGTGAAATAGGCTTATAATTGCTAACGGATTGTTGGTTATTTGGCACATTAGTATGTATGAATTCGTATGGATTTGTGTATATTTTCATAGTATCCCATAAATATGAAACAGTATCAATCTTTTTTTTTGTTTTTATTAAATATTTATATAAACTAAAACTACATATTTGATTTGAAACATTTTTTAAGTTTAATTTTAATTTTAAATTTTTATCAATTATATTTATATTTGTATTTATTGGTATCCTAAAATAAGTCATGAAAAGGTAATAATATAATACTAACTGAATTTTTAAACTATTTTATATTTATATAAAATTTAAAAAAATATTTTTATAAATTTTATAAATTAATTTTTTGTAGGAAGTGTAAATTTCTTTTTGAATTTTTTTATAAATACTTTTTGAATGCGGTCAGCCATAATAGTTTTTATCATTTCTCTACTTTTCATTTCAAGATTAATATTTTCAATATTCATTGTTTTTGAAACTTCAACATTAAATACATTAGGAACATTGACGTCTCTAATTTTTTTGAATACAAAATAATTATTCAAGAAACTTATATCTTTTTCAGCTTCCGACATGTCAGGGGCGGAACCTATGTCCATTTTTTTTAATCTTTTACTTTTAATTTCTTGATTCATTATCCCATATAGTTCCGAAAAACTACCAACAGAAGAAGGTAACCCTAATTTGTTCGCTTCCTCTTTACTTAATAGAGCAAAACCATAATTAATCATTAATGTTGTAAAATAATCAAAGTTAACTAAATATTCAACGAAACTCTTATTAATTGATTCTTGATAAACATCTATTTTATAACCAAGACTACTTTCATCAGGATTGAATTTATCATCATCATATAACTTTGTAATTGACCATATTTTTTTGTCACCCTGTAAATGAAATATTGAACCACCTTTCGGTTTTGGTTTTAATCTACTGAAAATACGTTGGCCATCATAACACGTTCCAATTGTATAACCTCCCAGCTTACAATTTTCCGAACAGTTTTTAACAAACTCATTAACTGATAAATTATCTTTAAAGAAATAATGGATTGAAAATTGATTTGAAACAATATCAAATCCTTCTTTTACTCTGCCAAAATGCTTATAAACACCTTTACCTAATTTCGATTCGTCCTTTGTCCCTACACCCATAAGAGCATTTACAATCATTTTACTTTTTGGGTCAAAGGCTGCACTGGTGTTTCTTATATTCATACTTGAGTTACCATGAATAAATAAAGCATCAAACATATTACGTTTTTTTCTTTTAATCTTGATATATCTTGCACAGGCACCATCCATTTTATTTTCAATATTATCTTTTGAATAATCAATTCCAAAAACAAAACTTAATTTTGCGTCAATCCATTTTTGAATATCACCAGCCTTCCCGACACTCATATCAATTAATTTCGAACCTCTAATCGCAACACTCGTTATCAACTTTTTTTTCACGAACCTATTATGAAAATCTCTTAATGACCTTGTAAATGTCTCTTTTGATTTTCTATTGTAATAAACATTTGAATCATAATTAGAATTTTCAATATTACTTCCAGTTGTTATAATTTCTTCGGTAATGGGAAAGTTTATTGAACGCCATACACTCTGCGCAACATGATAAGCATTCCCGAAATTTCTCCCAGTTCTTCTAAAATCTGCTGTTTTATCATATCTAACTCGAATTGGTTTCCACTGCCAGTGTTCTTCTGAATTTTTGTCAAATCTAAATTCTACAATCATTTTATCTTTTATTTCTTGTAGTCCATCTTCAGTCAGCATTTTCATTTTTTGTGAGTTTTTCAACATAATATTGCATAAATGAATGGGATATTCGGGCGTTGGTTCCGTTGGATAAAATGGAACAGGTTTGTAATTATTTTTCTCATATTTTTTTTCAAAAATATTATCATCAATTATGTCATTTAAAGGGTTTAAAAATCCATGTTTTTTTTCGTCAAATCCCACATTTAATACCATTGTTTTAAAAGAAGAAATTTGTTCGGATGTTTTCGTTGAAGCACCTTCGTTGAAAATATTGCCAATAAATTCACGACCATTTGAAGTTTTCTTTGTTGTTACCAGGAAATCAATTGTGTTAAATTCAGGTGGTTTCCATTTAAAACTTAAATTCCATGTTTTATTATTTTCAAGAATACCGTTTTTTGTTGAACCAACGCTTTTATTAATAGGTGTAAAAATTAAACCATCAGTTTCATAATCGAACATACCGTCATTTATTTTATCCATGATAGTTTTACATTGTTGAAATATTGAAACATCTATATTACTATAAAATTCTTTTGCTTCTACTTTTAATACAAAGGATTTATTTGTTATTGGTTTAAAATCCATTTTTGACAAAGCTTTCATCATTTCCGTATATCTAAAAATTTCTTTTGATATTTTTGCATCATACTTCATATTTTCCATATTTATAAATGGAAAAACCCTTACATCTTCATCACCTGTCCAATAAATATCAAAGGATAGATACTTATTTATATATTTTCCATTTTTGTCATACATCACATGTTCACCATCAATTACTGTATTAATATATTCTTTATTATTGCAAATTAGTCCTGTAAACACAATTTCCAAATTAATATCTATTAAATATATTTTTTGATTCGGTGCAACATACAATAATTTTCTTATACCATCCGCTTTTTCAGTAACTGTATAAGGATAATTAATATTTTCTTTTGTAGCGTTTCCACTATTTAAAGGAACAATGTTATTCATTTCTAAACTAATAGAACCCGGTCCTATGAAAAATCTTCGAGTTTTTCTTCGTTGTAAATTATAATGATTATCTTCTTTTAATTCATTGTATTTTTCAGGTAATTGTGTTAATTTTAAATAACTTTTACGAATAGAATTCAATTCAGAATAGGATACTGGAAAATTTGAATATTGTATCCCACTAATAACTTGTTGTATTCCTTTCTTTAATAAGTCTTCTAAATCAATCGGCGTATATTTATACGCGTCTTTATTTATCAATTCTAATTCTATTTCAAAATGTTCAATATTATTAAATAAATTAGACTCTGCAACAGTATATGTAGGTATCAAAATGGAAGTACCTCTTTTATTCTTTGATGTTTTTATTATACTACAATCAATTTGATATGGTAGTTCTGGGTGTTTTAATGTGGTTCTTTTGATTAGTCTAAACGTTTTTTTAGAATCAGTCCACCCATTAAGAATATTTGTTAATAATTGTTGTTTTGTTGTTAATTTTCTTTCTACTTTATAATTTAAACGAAACTCAAAATCATCATAATCGATGGGATAATATTTTTCTACACCTTTTAAATATTTTGATTTGTAAAATTTTTGCATAAATGAAATATATTCCGGAACAACATCCATATTAAAGGTGTTTGTTTTACAATATTTTTGTATATTGAATAATCCTCTTATCGTTGTTCTAATATTTGAAATTTTTTTTCTCCCAGAAGGAACATCAAAAAATTCTGTCTGGATATTCAAATGATATTCATTACTCGAAACAATTTCAAATCCAGAATTTCTTAATTTTTCTATAGTTTTATCAAATTTTATTTTTGTTAATGGATTATATTGTTTCGTAGCAAATCTCACTTCCAATTCATCTTTATTATTTTTATTTGCTAAATATACATCTACATAATCCGATAGTGTATTTTTATTTGAGATTTTACTCATTCTTATATAATTTAAAATGATATTATTTTAAATTATATTGAATCAATTTAAATATAAAGATTATGAAATTTTTTGAATAATTTTTTCATATAATTCTTTTTTTGAAAAACTTTTTTTCGCATTTTTCATAATATTTATTTTTAATTTTTCACAAATTTCTTTCAAATCATTAACTTTATAATATGACAATCCTTTTATAGGTTTTTTTAAATTATCTACCAATAATCTTGATTCTTGTAATAATTCAAAATATTCATCTGTTAGTGCTTTATCTTCATTTGTATATATATTATCTATTG
>Ga0115561_1001443_pt1 | contig 16955 bp, 21 predicted proteins | sample COGITO_mtgs_1105_4_FD_87201 | JGI IMG/M metagenome (GOLD analysis project Ga0115561, IMG submission 87201) | Pelagic marine microbial communities from North Sea - COGITO_mtgs_110512 | ecosystem: Environmental > Aquatic > Marine > Epipelagic | place: Germany:Helgoland, sampling site Kabeltonne...
TAATTACCAATAACTTACTTCCTAAGGAAGTAAGGTAAAAAGAGAAGCAACGCAAGTAGGCTGACAATAAGCCCGACATAAATCCCGTAACTTAAGGCCGACAGAGTAAATGCGGCGTAGTAAAGAACGTCTAACAGAAGGTATGCCAGAAAAGCGCGTTTGAACCAGCTTTGCTTTGTCCAGAGTCCAACCAATAAAGCCAACTGAAGCGGTACAAAAAGCACCAGTTTCCAGGGCAAACCGTACAAAATCACCTTCTGTATACTATCGGCGTTCAAAATCATTGAAAACGCCATTTCATAGGTACTCGCTATGCCAGCAATGAACATACCAAGGTAAAAGAAACTGAATGTATAAATTAGACCCATGACAAGATAAAAGGAAATCAGCTTCTTCGGCACTTTCGCGCTCAGCGCTGAGCCACTCTGAGTTGCCTGTCGGGTCGCGACAACCACCACGGCAATAACGTACAACACTTCGGATGCAATATAGAGAAGGCCACCAAACACGCCCACGTCAATCGATCGTGCTATGCGCGACGGTGACGGCCAGGGTAGCTCAGAATAAAAACCAACCAGATGCAATACACTGGCCAGCATAACCTCCAGTTCGTAGGCAATTGCATCAAACCACTCCATGGGGTAGGTCAGAATATTCGCCAGGTAAATTTGTGATACGGCGCCGACAACAACAGCAAGGCCTAACAGAGCCATCATTCCGGCCGCTGGTGGCATTTGACGGGTTAAAGTAAAGTGCATAGCAATCATTAGAAGGTAAGTTCCTTTATATTTTTTTGAAAACTATACCTTTTTTTTAATTGTAAGTCTTGTTCACCTATTACTTGCCACCATAAGTAACGGGGCTTTACTGCGCGGTATAGCCCCCATCAATCACTAATTCCGTTCCGGTCACAAATTTAGATTCATCCGACGCCAAATACAGCACACCGTAAGCAATGTCTTCAGACTCACCGACATGACCAATGGGGTGCAGACTATCCAACTGCTTTCTGAACGCATCCACCCCTTCGTCAGAATCTTCCCCTAGCTGCTCCACCAGTGGCGTCCAGATAAAGCCCGGGTGCACGGAATTGACCCGAATTTTGTCTTTTGCGTAAATGAGTGCGTCATTTTTGCTCATTAACCTGACGGCGCCTTTAGAAGCATGGTAAGGCGGTAAATCGGCAGCGCCTATCATTCCGTAAATTGAAGACAGGTTAATAATGCTGCCCGCACCGGCCTTTTTCATTGCCGGAATGGCATGTTTAGTACAGTAAAAAACACCACTGACATTAACGTTAATCACCTTATCCCATTCGTCTTTGGTAATTTCATGGGTCGGCTTATTAACCCCAGCAATGCCGGCGTTATTGACTAAGACATCTATCGAGCCGAACTCTTTCTCGATGTCTGAAAAAGCACTGCTTACATCGTCTTCGCTGGCCGTATCTATGTGCCAGTATTTTGCGGTGCCGCCAAAGCCTTTAATTTCATCGACAACTTTTTGTCCTTCGCTATCCGCAATATCGGTTACGGCAACCTTGGCTCCTTCTTTCGCCAGCTCAAGACAAACCGCCCGGCCAATACCTAATGCGCCGCCAGTAACAATGGCAACTTTACCTTCTACTCTTTTCATCATTGTGTCCTCTTTTAGCTCTTTTCCTGAGTCTAGTATGGGTCACAAATCGGCATATAGACAGGAATCAAAGTATAGTGATCTAAAGCAACCTTAATCCGTAGAAAAAGCAAAGTATCTATAAGTTAACAAGGAACCGTTATGACCACCTATAAAGCCATTAACTTGATTAAACGCCCTGAGCCTGGCCCTGTCACAACCGACATATTTGATGTTGTAGAGAAAGAGCTACCCAAAGCTGGCTCCGGTGAAATTCTGATTAAGCAAACACAAATGTCTCTAGACCCTGCCATGTTCGGTTGGATGAGCCCTGATACTGAAAGCTATATTCCCCCCGTTGAACTGGGGACTGTTATGCGAAGTTCGGGTGTCGGCAAAGTTGTTGAGAGTAACCACCCTGACTTTAACGAAGGTGACCGCGTCATGGGTATGATGGGTTGGCAGGAATATGCGTTGAGTAATGGCCAGGGTATTAATAAAGTGCAGGCCGATGTGCCCGACGAAACCGTGCTGTCAGTGTTTGCATTACCGGGTCTGACGGCCACACAAGGACTGTTTAATGTTGGTAAACCTAAAAACGGTGAAACTCTGGTGGTCACCGGCGCCGCAGGTTCGGTCGGCTCAATTGTCGGGCAACTGGCTAAAGCCGAAGGGCTAAAAGTTATTGGCGTTGTCGGCAGCGATGAAAAAGCCAACTGGATTGTCAACGAACTGGGGTTTGACGGTGCCATTAATTACAAAACCAGTGACTTGCGCGACCAGCTAATCAAGCTAACCCCTGAGGGCATAGACTTGTACTTTGAAAACACCGGTGGCGCCATTCAGAACCTGGTCGTTGAGCGCATGAACGCTCATGGGCGTGTCGTGGTTTGCGGCATGATAGCCGACTACGACAAAGAAGTACCAAGCCCTGGTCCAAGCTGGATACCGGTTATTAAAAAGCGCCTGACCATTCAGGGCTTTACTATGCCGGACCATTTTGAGGAGATTCCCAGTTTGCTAAGCAAACTAACGCCTTACGTTATGTCTGGAAAAATCAAACACCGTTCTCATATTCTTGAGGGGCTGGAGTCCGCCATTGAAGGCTTGAACCTGTTCTTCACGGGTGAAAACAAAGGCAAATTGATTGTTAAGCTGTAAGTCACTGGAAACTCTTCTCACACCAGTTTTACCGTATTCGGGTTATCCTCCAAATACGGTAAAACTCAGTCCTACGTAAGCTACGTATCCTAACAGAAGCAGACCGCCTTCAAATCTGCTTAGCCTACGCCCGGTATAAAGAAAAAGTAGCAAAACGAGTGACGCGCCCAGCATAACCCACTGATCAAACTGCAGTATTCGCTCATGCACGGGCAGTGGCTGCAACAACGCCGAAATACCGAGTATGCCCAAAACGTTAAAAATATTACTGCCCAGAATGTTGCCAATAGCCACGTCCGCATGTCGTCTGAATGCCGCAATAACTGAAACGGTGAGCTCAGGTAAAGATGTGCCAACCGCTACAAGGGTCAGGCCAATAACGGCTTCGGAAACACCCAGCGACTCGGCAATATCAACTGCGCCTTTTAAAAGTACCTGAGAACCGACAATTAACAACGCCAGGCCAAACACAATGGCTGCTGCTATACGGAGCTTGGTTGTCGGCAAAGAGGTCATTTCCTGCGCCTCTGCTTTATGCAATTCTGCGGACGGTGCATTTCCGAAACGCTCGGTTCTGTATGCCCAGATCAAATAACTCACCAGCGCCAGCAACAAAATAGCGGCATCAAACCTTGCCAGCGCACTTCCCCCGACAAGCACCAGAAACAAGACTGTTCCGGCAACTACGGTAATACCGTCACGACGCAGTACCAACGGCCTCACTGCAAGAGGCGCGATTACAGCACACATTCCCAGAATAAGCAGAATATTGCCGATATTACTGCCAACAACGTTACCAACAGCTATGTCCGGCCGCTCGTTTATAGCAGCATCAATTGAAACCACTAACTCAGGGGCAGAAGTACCAAACCCGACAATCAGTAAACCGCTAAGCAAAGGCGAAACACCCATACGCTTCGCAGCGGCCAGCGACCCTCGAATAAGGGCTTCACCACCCGTGGTCAACAACAAAACCCCAATAATGACGAACAACGCACTCAGCATAGCTTTAAGCTCCCGGCCAGACACTTTGAAAACAAAGGTATCAACGTAACCTATAAAGCTACACTATAAGGCTCACTTAAATAAGCCTTAAACATCACTCTTTTGAAGCGGCATACTGGGCAAAGACTTCTTCGCCAGTCAGGTTCTTCGTCTGCTCTGAAAAAGAATAAAACGTAGGTTTCTGCTCAATAAATATCTGCTCAGAGAACTCCCAGTCGTCATGGCCTTCGAACAACGCAAAAGGTATGGCGTAATAGTCTTCACCCTTTAAGCGGTAGAACAAATGAGTACCACACCTCTTACAAAAACCACGCTCCGCCCATTCCGATGAATCGAAAACAGCGATGTTCTCATCACCTTCAAAGCTTGCCTGGTCGCCACATTCTACTGCGAAAAAAGGACCTCCACCCCACTTCTGGCACATGCCGCAATGACACGCGCCAACACTTTTGCTTTTAATATTTGCGGATACACTGACGGATCCGCACAAGCAACTACCATGATATTTCTCTTCTTTTTTCATAATTTGTCTCCTTTAAATGCTGGCGGCAAACGAGTCAGTCCGCCGCTGCAAAATGTGCTATTTGATCTTTGTGCGCTTTAATAAAAGCAGGGCGTGCTGTAGCGCGTTCGACGTAATCGCGACAAGCTGGATATTCGGCCAGCCCGTTAAACCTATGAATAAGACGAAGGACATCCGCCATCGCTATGTCAGCAACAGAAAACGTACTGGCTAACCATTCTCGACTCACTAATACGGCTTCCATGTGCTTCAGCCGGGCTTTAAGAAAATCATCCAAATGATTGCGGCCGGGAGTTTCAGTTGTGTCACCAGAAAACTGAAATATTGACCAGGGCAGGCTTGCCGCCTCAACGGAGTTAAGCGCCGCGAACAACCATTCTGCAACCTCAACGCGACTGGGTTTTTCTATTGGCATCAACGCTTCACTGAGCTCACCTAAATAAAGCAAAATAGCGCCACTTTCGAAGATTGATATGTTGCCATCAGTCAACCACGGAATTTGCCCAAACGGTTGGCTCAACAGGTGTTCAGCGCCTCGCTCGCGAAAAGGGACACTGTCAACGCTATAGGGCAGTCCCGCTTCTTCCAATGCCCAACGCACCCGTATGTCGCGTACATAGCCTCTTGGCATTTCGGGAACCCAGTCAAAGGTTGTAAGAATTAGATTATTCATGATTTGTCTCCAGCCAGAACCTTATAGCGCTATGCGGGCTCACCCTTTGAGTAGATTAAACTGCCACGAAACTCCATATTTATCGTTTAACCAACCGAATTTTTCACTAAACCCGTAATTATCCAGCGGCATCAACTCCACCCCGCCTTTAGCTAAAGTTGTAAACGCATTCTGTATTTCGCTCTCCGATTCACACTCAACATGCAAAGACATGGAAGGCGTAAAACTGAATTTATGATCAAGATGGCTATCTCTTGCCATAAGTTCGACACCATTGATTGTGAACCGAGCTAACTTAACCGAACCTTCCGGCTCAGGTTCATCTGCTCCGTAGTGCTGAATATCGATAATTTTCGAATTGGGAAATACCGAGGTATAAAGCTTAATAGCTTCTTCGGCTTTCCCCGCTTGTTCGCGAACAAACATTAATGTTGTCGTAATAGATTTCATTCATTCCCCCGACCAGCTACCCACTCATCCACCACCTGCTCCAAAACAAGAAGTGGTAGCGGTATAAAACAAACTATAGGCAATCATTAGGGAAACTCTTGAAAAAATCGGACGTAATGACGGGCTCTCGCTCGTTTAAATACCGTACTCGCGCTCAACCTTTGCAATACGCACACGAAAACCTGAGTACCATTGCTGGTGACCAAGACGTTGAGCTTCCCGGTGTTCAGCGTTATTTTTCCAGTTTTTAATAGCGTCCAGGCTTTCCCAATATGAAACTGTAATACCCAAATCTTCCTTCACAGACTCTATGCCCAAGAATCCGGGCTGTTGTTCTGCTAACTCCACCATTCGGTCAGCCATTTCACCATAACCATTGTCGCCTTTAGTGCGATGGCTACTGAATATAACAGCGTAATAAGGTGGTTCTGGTGTGTTCACAATTTCAGACATTGCGTTCTCCAAGTATTTAATGGACAACAAGTCAGTGACACTGACATCGACACTGCCTTAGTCAGCTAACGAACTTAGACATCGCACGACTATGCGTTTGCTCACTGTCTTCAAGGCCCGCTTTAACTCCTGCTCTATTTCTTTCCGGCAAGTTTTGACTCGCTTTCACTTTACCTGTCAGCGTTTCAATCTCTATTTCTATGCCAACAATAGCCTTAACCAAGCGGCCGGTGAAATCCTGAGGGGCATCATCCACCTGCCAGGGTTCTTTCATTCCTGACTCGTGCTGGTTGGTTAATTTCGTTAAGTGCTGTTTCAGCCAGGTTGCATCCTCAACGATCCTCGCTTTCCCTGCAGCATGCACAGCCAGATAATTCCAGGTTGGTACAACTCGCCCTGTTTCTGCTTTGGACGGATACCAGGAGGGAGAAACGTAACCGTCCGGCCCCTGAAAAACAGCGAGCACGCGGCTACCATCTTTAAGACGCTGCCATACCGGGTTATTACGTGCCACGTGGCACTGAAGTGTTCCTGGAGAATCGTCCTCTTCGCAGCTTAAATGAAAAGGAAGGTGGTTTGCCTCAATTCCATCTTCATCGGCAACAATTAATACGCCAAAACCATAATCGCGAATATATTCGTGTAATTTTGCGTTGTCATCTTCCTTGAAATGCTTCGGTACGTACATTTTTATAGTTCCTTAAGGATGATTATTCTCCGCCTCCGCCTGCCACAGTCCAGGATAATCCGTAACAAAACCAGCATCGTTCACCTTCAGCGTCGAGACAAACGAACCACCAGCTGACTCATATCGATACACTCTCTCTGCATCCCGCCGATACGTCTGAGGTAAAACCCTTAATTCAAATGAAGGGAAGTGTAGCCAGGCGGCATTAACTTCAGCTTCTTGGCCAATGCCAAGCTCAAGCCTCCGAATTGGGAGAAGGTTGGTAGACGGACTAAAGCCGAGATCAATGTCGATGCAACCGGACAATAAAGACAGCTCCGTTCCATTCAGGTACCAGCGTTTATCAACATCTACCTCTAAGTCGATAGCTACCTTTTTGTTTCCCATTGCGCCATGCACATTGACCAGTTTTGTCGACCATGACAAGTCACATATCACTGAGTAGTCCATCCGGCACGGACTCCCTTCGTAAGAGAAAATAGCTGTGCCGGATAACTCCCAACTTTTTTCTTTTTGCGTAAGGTTAGCCACTTCGTGTCCTGGGTGTTCGAGCTTACGCCAGATTATAGAATCGAACATGGTATCCTCTCAGCTAAACAGCCGAAGTGTTCTCATCAGCAAACTGTACGCTAATGAACCAATTGATTTTGATCTTCTCTTTTCAAGCAACTCAGGGATAACAATAAGCCCGCTATGTTGAAGCTTCGCACGCATAGGATACCGTTATTTGCGTATCTTCCAACTGGCGGGCTTGTTTCTGCTTCCTTTAAAACATGCATCATTCGTGGTTTTTCCTCTTCTCTTGGCGCCAGGGCCAGTGACCGGTAAGCTCGATCTTCAACGTAAAGCTGAGGACTGGAAAAGTCTCCGCTACCGCCAGTTATTCCGGCCGGGAGTACCTCCAGTATTTAGTGCTCTTCACTTTCTCGACACATCACAACCTGGTTTCGTCCATTGCGCTTGCCTTCATAGAGCATGTTATCTGCACGCGTTATGAGAGCGTCAAGGTCATCATCGTTACCCTGGGCCACAGCAATGCCTATGGTGACACTCAAACTCAATCCACTTAGTTCATCCTTTAATGGCAGAGCTTCTACATTCTGCTTAAGGCGTTCAGCCACAGTTTGCGCGTCGCAGGGGCTGGTATGCGGCAAGCCTACAACGAATTCTTCACCTCCAAAACGCCCTATCACATCTGTAGGGCGCAGAGACTGTTCACACACCTCTGCTATTTTAGTCAGAATCAAGTCGCCACGGGTATGGCCCCAAGTGTCATTAATGCGCTTAAAGTGGTCGACATCTATCATGAAAAGGCAGAACGGTGTTTGTTCCAGCTGAGAGCGCTGGAGAAGTGCTTCTGCCCGCTTCATGAAATGGCTTCGGCTATCCAGCCCCGTCAGAGCGTCTCGCTCCGCCACCATACGCAACTGAGCTTCCAGTGACTTTCGGTGCTTAATTTCCTTGAGCAGATCACGATTCTGGTCCCGTTCGTCATGAAGTAGTGCGAATTGCTTACGCTGCAGAAACTCCAAACGCAACAAAGCACAGTAGCCCACAATATTCGCCATAATAAGTAATAACGCCAGACGAACCGCACCCGCCGATGCTATTTCGGCGTAAATCACGGAAGCTGTCAGAAAAATAATACTTAAATAAAGACTCGCTAACGCCGCGACAGTTAACAGGTTAGGAATAAGAAGGTAAAAAGCCATAATTGCCACCACTACTGCGGTGATCTGAGTGAGTAGACTTTCTGGCCGCAGCGGAACAATTAAGATGATGCCTGTTGCTAATATCCAGAGCGGTAAGGCATGCAACCAGATACTCTTAGAGTAACCGCCCCAACGCCCGACAACGAAAGCCAGCACAAAGCATGAGCTCACTACGGCAACGCGCATAGTAAGCAGCTGATAATACTCGCGAGTTAAGCCCAGCAGATTGTAGTCGGTAATGCCAAACATGGCAAAGACCACGGACACCAATATTAACGCAAGGCGTGACTCAAACCGAACCCTGGTTTCAATGGAGTTACGATACTTTAACTCTCTACTATCGTCGCGAAACTGCCCCGTCAGCCAATGTATGTGGTACTGTTTTTGTTGTTCTGACAACTTCTTTACTTCCTGTGTAAACGGTGACTTTTTATGCCTAATATCTTCTAATTCTGACCTTTTCTTCACCGTTTTGCAGTATTTTTCTCACTCTCTGCTACACCTCAAACCCAAAAAACAACTTCATGTACTGAAAGAAGCCTGGGTTAGCGTAATCCAGCAACGGTTCACGCTGTACCCGACTACCATTTAAGTAAATAGCTTTAACCTTAGCTGAAAGACTTAAGTCTTCAAAAATACGACGGTGGTGCAGAGTAAAATTGGCTGGTTGACCTTCTTTAATGCCCCAATCCACATCAAGAAAATCATAGGCGCTGTATGTAGATCCCAGAACAATATCCCAGGGAGACATGCCCATTTTCTGCAAAAAGTACATTTCTCGATGGAAACCTACGCCTTGAAATACGGCGAAATTTCCACCGTCGGAGCCCACCAGTATATTGACTCCAGCGGCATCTAAACGCTTAATCGCATCGTTCCGGTTTTCGAGAGCGCCATCTGCCTTTAGCCCTGCAACCCAGTCAAAATACACTTTATTTTCTGCGGTTATTGGGTAGTCGCTCAACAGATCTTGCTCGACTAATGCATCCGTCATTGGAACGGAAAGTACTGAGGCAGCGAGCTCATCGGAGCCTGAGTCGTGCAAATACAGCAGCTCGTTTATAACACTCACCGTAGGAATAATTACAGTTCCCTGTTTTACCAATAGCTCGGGAATATCGTCGGGCATAGCGTGCCAGGGCAAATGGGTAACAGCATCAGCGCCTAATTCTGAGGCCGTGCGAATATCACTCCAGGAACCTATATGCACCACAGACTTAATATTTAGACGCCTAGCTTCGTTCAAAAACGCCTCAAGCGTAGCCTCATCAACGGTGGGTTTACTGCCCGCGTTATCAAATACAATTTTCACGACATTGGGCTTAGCGGCGCTTAAATCACGCAGTTCCGAAACCGCTTCTTCTGGCGTACTGATCAATCGCGTTTCACCAAAATCACAGTGCCCGGTCGGTACGGTAAAACAAGGACCAGCAGCAAATAAATAGGCTTCGTCGCGCTCCTCTGGAAATTGCTGATCACGATACTCAAAAATATCTTCCTCATTGCTATAGAGATCGAGCCAGCCATGCACGCCTGCGTACAACATGGCGTTCGCGGTGCCGCGTATACCAATGTATTGATAGTCGCTACGATCCAGCGATGAATTGCCCATGCTGTGGGAATGCATATCGATAAAAGCTGGCATTATCACTTGTCCCTTACCATCACGTACATTGGTATGTGACAAAGGCACCGAGCTATCGACAATTTGTTTGAATTTACCATCCACCACTTCAATATTAACAGGCGTTAATTCACGCGTTTCGAAGTCTGGTAAAAGCACATTGTTTATCACAAAGTCATTTGCCAGAGTCGGCGCTGTAATAGCAAGCGCTAGTAATAACCATAGCTTTTTCATATTATTCTCCGGTTATAGGTTTAGATGCTTTCTTAGCGCTACGGCGCCGCGTCTGCTGGTCGTAATGGTGTCGTTTACACCCTCGAAACGAAGTAAAAGCGCTCCGTTTTGCCACTTTTCTATTTGATGAATATGTTGGGTATTTACGATGCTGTTACGGTGCACCCGCAAAAAGGAAGATGGCAACTGGCTCAACAAACATTCCAGACTACCATCCAAATGGTGTTCGCGCTCAAGGCATTGCGCTACCACCAAGCCCTGTGAAGCTTTTAAAAACCGAATATCGAATGAGTTCAGCATCCGCATTTTATCGCCGACTTTCGCGGTGAGTTGCACTGTGGCGAGCTCTGCAACCTGAGGCTCTGGTAACACCACGCGCTTTAAAGCATGACGCAGTCGCGGCAAGTCAAAAGGTTTCAATAAATAATCTAATGCCTGTTTCTCGAATGCCTTCACGGCATATTGGCTATAAGCCGTGGTAAATATCACATGGCACGGGTGCTTTATTGCTTTCAGAACGTCAAAACCTGACAACTCACCCAGCTCAATATCTAACAGAACCAAATCTGGTTTGAGCGAGTTAATGTCTTGTATTGCCTGAGGCGCATCGGCGCATTCAGAAACGACCTCAACGCCTTCCACTTGTGCAAGCTGCGTGTTTAACTTCGAGCGCGCGGGCGCTTCGTCTTCAACGATAACTACACGCAAGCGTGGATCGGTAAGGTAATTTCGCACACCGCACCTCCTTGCTCTGACGTATCGTTATAAAGCGACAGCTCACCACCTGTAATATCAACACGTTGCTTCACAATATTGAGACCCTTACCAGCTCTAGATTGCTCATCCAACGACTGCTCAGAAAAACCTTTACCGTTGTCTTTTACTTTGAATATCAACTTGCCCTGCTCCACTTGCACGCTAATGATCAACTCAATAGGTCGGCACTTCACGTGCTTCATAACGTTCTCAATCAGCGGCTGCAGTAACAGCGGCGGCACCTTCAATCGTCGCCTGTCGACGGAAGATGCAATTTGCCAACTAATGTTTAAGTTATCGGTGAACCTCGCTTTCTCAACCGTTAGATAGGTTTCGCAAACAGCAAGCTCCTGCTCCAGAGACACCCACTCATTTTGCTGATCAACGGAGTAGCGCAGTATGTCGGCTAGCTTGTGCAGTACATCGTCAGCTTTGTCGGGTGATGAATGAATTAGCGCCGAAATGGTATTCAAGGAATTGAACAGAAAGTGTGGATTTAAACGGCTGGTCAAATCAGCCAGTTGCGCTTCTTTTCGCAGCTTTTGTTCGTTAACAAAGCGTTGGTACAGAAGATACATATGCGTCATCGAAAAGATAAACACGCCCCACAGGAATGCCGATAGAATCTGCTCCTTTACCGGAAACTGATACTGCGGAAACGCCAGCGAATGCAGTCTACTGACAATATTGGCACCAGCGAACATCATCAGAACGTACAACGCGCCCTGCCCCACCACATGTAAGCGAGCAACACGCCTGCTCTTCTGAACCCAGTAGAACAGCCAAAACGGGCCGAGGTAAAAGAAGAGCAGCCAAATTGGCAGGCTGATCGCAATAAGGTGTAAGTGTTCGCTATCAAACTCTATCCACTCTAACCCTGCTGGTATCAGGTAGAGAATAACCAGCAACGCCGATATCGATAACTTTTCTTTTTTATTGAAGCTCATACGTCAGTGCCGTTAGGAAACTGGCTGCTAAGCTAGCCCAGCCTGCCGATAGATACAAATAGGGAATGCGTGAACGGTAGAAATTTAGGTCTGAGCGGCAAATAGCTCATTCATGGGAATGCAAACACGTTAACCAAAAAGCCGTTCGGGTCAGCTACCATGAAGCGCCGCATACCAAAGCTTTCATCTCGCCATTCCAGTTCAATAGAGAAGCCGCGTGACGACAATTTAGCTTCTTGCCTTTTGATGACTTTCCATGATTCCTCCTGCCATCACTTTCCGTATTACATACTAATCTTTTAACGCCTGAATAGATTTTTGAGTGTTACTTAGGTTTTCAGCCAAGGCATCGAGTAATTTTTGATACTCCGCCGACTTCTCACCCAGCTCAGTGCGTTTTACCACAGTTGCGAGTTCTTCATCTTCCTGCAGACACTTATCCAAAATGGCGCTTTTAGAATTCGCAGAGAAAAACTGAGTAAGTTCCCCTTCTATTTTGTGCAGGAGTTCTTTATCAGGGTCAGGTTTAGCCGGTAGCTCGCCTAAGTCTTTAACTACATTCTCAAATGGTTCAATATAGGAAGATCTCTCGTTGGCAATATCATTAAGCTTACTGGCGAGGTTATCATCCCCAACCACTTTCGCTATCTCCCGGTAGTAATCCGTTGTCTCAATGACTAACTTCAGAATTTCTATACTATCGGCCTGATTATCTGTGCGTAATATCGACATTTTAATCCTTGTTTTCGTTAGGCAGTGGCATATCGCCAACAACAGCTTCAATAGCCTTAGGCATTACCTCGAAATTGGCCGGTGTATCGGTTTTAAATTCACCGTCGGCCTGAATGTGCTTAGCCCTGGAGGTTTTAATGCTAATTTTTCGGGCCTTTTTACAGACAACCCGCTCTGCCTTTTGCAAACTGCCGTTACGAAAATTGACCCCCAGTAATAACAACCGCCACCACCGTATTGGTTTCAAGCAAAATAAGTTCAACTGCCCATCCAGCAGTGTAGAGTCATCATCGACAACGTTTCCACCACCATAGTAGCGACCGTTACCTACCGCCAGGTGAATTGCCCTTACAGACTCCTTCCAGCCATCAGCTTCTATTTGAACTTTAAAACTCTTGTTCCGCTTCATGACACTGGTAAATGCGCCCAAATACGCAAACACGCCAAAGTACTTCTTCATTTCTGACGTCAGCTCGCGGGTTACCTCTACGCCTAAACCAACATGAGCAACATTCACAAAATAGCTATTATTCACCTTTGCCAAGTTTATGCGTTCTCGCTTGTCATTAACAATAGCCTGAGCGGCTGCAACAACGTCATGCGAAATACCAAGCGAGCGCGCCAAGTCGTTAGCTGTTCCCATCGGTAAAATGGCCAAGGTTTGCTCGCTTTTATAGATTGACTCCAACGCCGAGCTGATGGTTCCATCGCCCCCGGCAACAATCACCACTCCCTTTTTCTCACGGTAATTTTCAATGCATGAGGCCATATGAGATGGACTTTCAGTGACGCAAACCTCAACCTCAATGCCGGAGTTTCTGAGCAAGTCGGTGGCTTCGGTTAACTCCTCGGAGTGACCATTACGGCTCTTCGGGTTGATAACTAACAACGCATGCTGCAATGCTTTACCTCTTCCTGTTATGCACTGCGTTAAATATAAGAGGTTTATTCCAAGGCTTCAAAGCACTGACGGAATATTTACGTTGGGGATTTGGGGAGAGGTCAATTTGAATTTGTTTCGCCTCAGCCATGAGCCAATTTAAGACCCACAATACCGGCACAAATTAGCCCTAAACTGACCAGTTTAAGAACGTCCGCTGATTCGCCGAACAAAAACATACCCATAATCGCTGTACCTACGGCACCAATGCCCACCCAAATGGCGTAGGCAGTACCGACGGGTAAAGTCTTCAGTGCCAAACCTAATAAGACAAAGCTGCCGACAAGGGCAACGGTGGTGCCTACCGTAGGCCAAAGCTTAGTGAAGCCGTCTGTGTATTTTAGACCAACCGCCCAAGCGACTTCCAAAAGGCCAGCGATAAATAAAATGACCCAACTCATATAAACCTCTTCATGACTTTGGGGCCGTCCCCGAATGAAAATTGAGCGGTGAGGTCGTCCTCACTTCGAGTCTTGGTTCACCTGCCCAGGCAAGGCGTCGTAACTCGGCACATTGCTCAAATCAACTGACCAGGCAGCGCAGTCAGCAACAAATATTTTAGCCGTAGGCGTAACTGATATTGGCGTATCGAGGCTACCGGCAGGCACCACAACACAATTAATGGACTCAGCGAATGAGGGCAGTGCGGAACCGCAACACTGACAAAAACTCTTAGTATCCAGCGAGCCGGGGTGTTGATAATGGGTTACGTCCGTCTCACCTTTTAACCAAACCAACCGCCCTGCTTTAGCAAACAAGTTAGCCGCATGAGCAGAGCCCGTGTCTTTCTGACAGCGGCTACAATGACATAAATAAAATGCATCAAAGTCACCACTGACCTCGTAGCTGACACGACCGCAAAGACACGAACCGTAATATTTATTCACCATGACATTACCTGTTAAATAAACCCGCCTATCAATTGGCTTGGTTAGCCACTGCATCCAGTAAGACATCTTCCAATTTTGAGAATAGCAAATAGGCTTATCTGAGTTTTTCCATAACAAAGTTACGCAGCTTCTGCCCTCGAATTTCTATCGTTTGCTCTTTTGCGACCTTAAAACCGAATTTCTCATAAAACGGACGAGCCGTAATGCTTACCTCAGAGTAAAACTTGGTGATTCCTTGTAACTCACCCACTCTTAATACGTGCTCCATCAAGTGACGCCCGATACCTTTACCCTGATGCTCGTGGTGACAAAAGAAATGATCAATTAGTCCATCTTCCTGAAGGTCGGTATAGCCGACAATTTCTCCGTCAATTTCCGCAACAAAAGGAGAGATTGCATTCATTTTTCGCTGCCATACGTCAGGGGAGGCGTTATCCGGCGCCCATGCTTCGACTTGCTCTTGTGTGTAGTCACGTGAGTTCACATTACGGATGGTGTGATAAAAAATAGCCCATAAATCGGGCGCATCTGATTCTTTATATTGTCTGATTTTTATCATGCCGGTATTTGCCGTCATTTAGCCGACGCAACTTGAAAAATCTTGCCTCGATAAAAACTCGTATTGGCTAGGTTTAGCATAGGGTAATCCTCTTCAGAATCTCCATACGCAAAAATTTCGCTATAAAGAGATAAATCGATACGTTCTTTTATGCGCTCTACCTTTCTCTCGTTACTGCAATCACCATTCAGGTAAGCGCCGGTAAATCGACCATTACGCACTTCAAGTTCACTGCAAATTAAATCTACTTCGTGATTTCTACACCAGACTTTTAAATAAGGAGAGACAGATGCTGAAACAACGACCACGTGATCACCGTTCTCTTTATGCTCAGCTATCTTGCGTAGCATATCGCTCCGAACCACTAAAGGTAAATATTCGGAAACAAAACGTTCAGCACTAGCATCAAGTTGTTTTTCAGAAACGCCGGTGAAAGCAACTCTTGATATCAGAGGTCGAGTTTTAGGAGCAGAAAGAAGCCTAACTTTGTGTAAGATGATTGCAGGAGAAAGAAGACAAGCGCCAATAACTAGACGAGCCAATTTCGTCGAGGAAAAGACAAACTTAGTATATGTATCCCGCGTCGTGATTGTTCCGTCAAAGTCAAAGAGAGCAAGGTTCATTTGTACCTCAAAGCTTTTAACACCGCCAGAACGCGGTAATTTTGGAGCGTAACGGAAACTTTGTCCCTATGCTTGCGCTTGTTAGATGTGGTCGGGGTATGTGCCACTTCTCCAGTCAAACTCAATTATATGATCTTGGTGAAAAGTAGCATTAGCAACCCAGTGGTTCTTCTCGCTATACAAATAGTCAATAACGTAGTTTTCCCAAAAATCTTCGACTGTTTCTACATTATCTACAAGAGCATTAACTGCAAGGCCTGCAACTCTAAAATTCAAGGCTTTCGTTAGATGATAAAACCAATCTACTTTATTAGGCTCTATTTCCTCGGAACTCAAGTCACTTGAGCCGTCATGCAAGATAGAACACCTGTAATGATACATCTCCTGAATAGACTTAACCCATGCCTTTGAGTTTTTATTTTTGTGTTGCTCAAAGAAGACTTTTTTGAGGTCATCATCCATAATAATCTTAGAATCAGCCCCTCTAGGAGCTCCTACAATTAGCGAATAACGTCTGACTAGCGCTCTTTCTTGGCACTCTCCCTGTGGCATCATTGCTTCTAGACCAATCCAATTAAACGCGAACTTGTGTGTAATATGGGATGAGAATTGTGACTCCCTCTCCCACTCAATGCACTTATAGAGTGCTTCTCCCAGCTCTGACAGCTCATTTCTCAAAGAAGCCGCTAAAAGCCAATCCCAAAAATCATATTCTACTGCTTGAACAATTGCTGGACCTGAGTGAGAGAAATTGCTCTTGATTGGCGTTATAACACCATCGGCATATGTAATGCCAATAGCTCGTCCTTCTTTCCTATCCCAATTTAAGAACCTAGCCTTTGCAGAAAAGTATTTCCTATTAAAAAATGCTAGCGCCATATCGGCAAAAATTAGAGCATTCCTAACTGCTTCATCGGAAATTTCTGTAACTGGAACCAAAAGTAATTTTGGGTCGTTTAGAGTAATCCTTTCTGAAGCTTCAAAACCAAAATCTTTAAAGGACGCTTTTAAGGCTTCTTTTATCCCTAATAGCTTTGCATCGACAAGATGACTTTCCCGAAGGATGTACATATCAGGCCCGGCACCAAGAGGGATTATCGGCGCCGAGATAACACCAGTTATTACCAATGCAATCCAGTTTTCATGTTTCGATAGGTTAACCTCTTGCAACTTCAACTCTCCATGCTTAATTGCGAACCCGAAAATCTAACGCCCAAGCACAGCTGCAACAGCGGCTCTATTGTCCAGCGCCGCAGGCGCCTGCTGATACGTCTTGTTATATTTCATTGCAACCACCCTGAGACTTTACCTTTGGCAACTCTGGTAACTGGTTGCTTGAAAAAACCATCGCAATGTCTCTGATATCGCCCA
>Ga0115561_1001451_pt1 | contig 16901 bp, 10 predicted proteins | sample COGITO_mtgs_1105_4_FD_87201 | JGI IMG/M metagenome (GOLD analysis project Ga0115561, IMG submission 87201) | Pelagic marine microbial communities from North Sea - COGITO_mtgs_110512 | ecosystem: Environmental > Aquatic > Marine > Epipelagic | place: Germany:Helgoland, sampling site Kabeltonne...
ACGGTGTTACGGAATGTGTTATCTTAAGAACCGACGGTCAGGTTTCTCTTTCATGGCATCAGGCGAGACGGTTAATCAGGCAACAATATCCACAGATTCAAGATTTGGCATTTTATCAAAGTCCGGGCCAGACGCCAAAAAGATGTTTACTGATAAGGTCGTACCCATTTCAGTTAATTACCCCTTCTTCTTCAAACCAATCCAGGACGGTATGGACAGGCCGAAGACAGAGCTCGCGTACAGGGTACCGGCGTCGAAGTTTACCAGAAAGAAACTTGACACCAACGAGAAACTTAAGGAGATCTCCGGGCTCGACACCACGATCGACTGGAAGAACACAGGGGACAACTCGTACGACGGTGAAAAATTAAAACTATTAGTACACGATGAAAGTGGCAAGTGGGAAAAACCCACAAATATATTAAACAACTGGAGGGTAACTAAAACTTGTTTAAGATTAGGATCTAGAATTATAGGCAAGTGCATGATGGGATCAACATCAAACGCATTAGACAAAGGAGGGGCTAACTACAAGAAATTATATTATGATTCAGACGTTAACAAAAGAAACGCCAATGGACAGACTCGTTCAGGACTCTATTCTTTGTTCATACCTATGGAATGGAACTACGAAGGATACATTGATTCTTATGGCTTACCTGTATTCAATACACCAAAAAAACCGGTTGAAGGACCTCAAGGAGATTTAATTGATACGGGCGTAATAGAGTATTGGCAAAACGAAGTTGAGGGGTTGAAAGAAGATCAAGACGGTCTTAATGAATTTTATCGTCAGTTTCCAAGAACAGTAGAACATGCTTTCAGAGACGAAGCTAAAGAATCTTTATTTAACCTAGCTAAAATATATGAGCAAATAGATTATAATGCTGATTTAAAAAATACCGCTGTTATAACTACAGGTAGTTTTCAATGGCAAGATGGTGTTAAAGATTCTAGAGTTATATTTATACCAAATAAAGATGGTAGATTCAAAGTGTCTTGGGTGCCACCAATTGAGCTGCAAAACCGAATGATAATTAAAAATGGTAAGAAATATCCAGGAAACGAGCATTGCGGCGCTTTTGGGTGTGATAGTTATGATATATCAGGTACTGTAGATGGAAGAGGATCTAATGGCTCTTTGCATGGCTTAACAAAATTTAGTATGGAAAATGTTCCTCCGGATCATTTCTTTTTAGAATATATAGCAAGACCACAAACTGCAGAAATATTTTTTGAAGATGTATTGATGGCTTGCGTATTTTATGGTATGCCAATATTAGCCGAGAATAATAAGCCTAGATTACTGTATCATTTTAAAAGAAGAGGCTATAGGGGATACTCTATGAATAGACCTGATAAATTAAAGCTTTCCGTAACAGAAAGAGAAATAGGTGGAATACCTAATTCAAGTGAAGATATAAAACAAGCACATGCGGCAGCTATAGAAACATACATAAATACCAGAGTAGGATTACTAGAAACAGGGTATGGAAATATGTATTTTCAAAGAACATTAGAGGATTGGGCAAGATTTAATATAAACAATAGAACGAAGCATGATGCCTCTATAAGTTCAGGATTAGCATTAATGGCTTGCAATAAAAATAGATATATACCTAGAGCTAAAGTAGAATATAAAGCTATAGATTTAGGTATTAAACGATACGACAATAAAGGCGGTATGTCTAAAATAATAAAATAAATGATAATACAGACTAACACTAACAGTTCATTTCCAAGCCAGGTAGTAAGCGAGGCTGAAAAATCTAGCTTAGATTATGGTATACAAGTAGGTAGAGCTATAGAAGGAGAATGGTTTCAAGAGGGAAGAGCTGGAAATAGATACGTTCAATCTTACGCTACCTTTCATAGGTTAAGATTATACGCTAGGGGTGAACAAAGTGTTCAAAAATATAAAGATGAATTATCAATAAACGGAGACTTATCTTATCTTAATTTAGATTGGAAACCTGTTGCTGTTATATCTAAATTTGTAGATATTGTTGTTAACGGAATGGCTAACAAATCTTATGATATTACGACATTTGCACAAGATCCTTTTTCTGTTAAGAGCAGAACAGATTACGCGGCTGCTATTGAAAAAGACATGAATGCTAAACCTATGCTTGAAAATATAAAGCAAGAATTAGGGATGGATATGGCTCGAACTGGAAATTTAGAAGATCTTCCAGAAAGCAAAGAGGAATTAGATATTCACATGCAAATGACTTACAAGCAGAATGTTGAAATAGCAGAAGAAGAGGTTATTAATAATGTTTTAGCGTTTAATAAATATGATCAAACTAAAGCAAGAGTTGCTTACGATTTAGCTGTTTTAGGTATAGGAGCAGTAAAAACAAGATTTGATTTAAGCGAAGGTATTAAAATTGATTATGTTGACCCCGCTCGTATAGTTTATTCATACACGGAAGATCCAAATTTTGAAGACATATATTATGTAGGAGAAGTTAAAGCTATAAGTATTCCTGAATTAAAAAAACAATTTCCGGATATACCAGATGAAGAGCTTCAAAGAATACAAAATATGCCAGGCAATTCTCAATACGTTACTGGTTGGGCAAATTATGATCAAAACACTGTGCAGGTTATGTACTTTGAGTACAAGACTTATGTTGATCAAGTGTTTAAAATAAAGAAAACAGATCAAGGCTTAGAAAAAACATTAGAAAAACCTGACACATTTAATCCACCAGAAAATGATAATTTTGATAGAGTATCTAGATCTATAGAAGTTTTATATACTGGAGCTAAAGTTCTTGGAAACAATTACATGCTGGAGTGGAAGATGGCAGAAAATATGACCCGACCTACCGCGGATACAACTAAAGTAAATATGAATTACTGTATATCTGCGCCTAGAATGTATAAGGGTAGAATAGAATCTTTAGTAAGTAAAATTACAGGTTTTGCTGATATGATTCAATTAACCCATTTAAAATTACAACAAGTAATGTCTAGAATAGTACCAGATGGTGTATTCTTAGATATGGATGGTTTAGCTGAAGTTGATTTAGGTAATGGAACTAATTATAATCCAGCGGAAGCATTAAATATGTATTTCCAAACTGGTTCTATTGTTGGTAGATCACTCACGCAAGATGGTGAATTAAATAGAGGTAAAGTTCCTATTCAAGAATTGTCATCGTCATCGGGACAAGCTAAAATACAAAGTTTAATTGGTACGTATCAATATTATCTTCAAATGATAAGAGACGTAACTGGTTTAAACGAGGCAAGAGATGGTAGTGCCCCAGACAAAGATGCTTTACTTGGATTACAAAAAATGGCCGCTAACGCCTCTAACACAGCTACAAAACATTTACTAGAGTCGTTATTATACTTAACAGTTAGAACTTGCGAAAATGTAAGTTTAAAAGTAGCGGATTTAATTCAAAACCCTTTAACTGAAAATTCTTTAATAAATTCCATAAGTACATTTAATGCTGAAACGTTGGAAGAACTAATGAATTTACAATTGCATGATTTTGGTATTTATATTCAATTAGAGCCTGAAGAAGAAGAAAAAGCTTTGCTTGAGCAAAACATTCAAATGGCCTTGCAAACAGGAGCAATTGCTTTATCTGATGCAATAGATATACGAGAAATAAAAAATACTAAATTAGCTAATCAATTCATAAAACTAAGACAAACACAAAAAATTAAAAGAGAACAAGAGCAACAGCAAGCAAATATTCAAGCTCAAGCTCAAGCCAATGCTGAATCTGCAGAAAAAGCTGCAATGGCTGAAGTACAGAAACAACAAGCATTAACTCAGGAGAAAGTTAGTATTGAACAAGCTAAATCACAATTTGAAATACAAAGAATGCAGACAGAGGCTCAAATAAAAAGAGAGCTAATGGCTGAAGAGTTTCAATACAATATACAACTAGCTCAGGCTCAAATGGGTGCAACAAAAGCAAAAGAGCAAGAAATTGAAGATAGAAAAGATCAAAGAATAAAATTACAAGGAACACAACAATCCGAACTAATACAACAAAGACAAACAGAAGGATTACCTAAGAATTTTGAATCATCAGGTAATGATGTTCTGGGTGGTTTTGGACTAGAAGAGTTTGGCCCTAGTTAAAATTGCAAACAATTATTTAATTATATTATATTATGTCAGAAACAAAAACAAATGAACCTGTTAAGCAGGAAGGAGACTTTAGTTTAAAAGGAAAATCCAAAAGACCAAAACAATTATCAAACAAAGCGCCTGAAATAGTAAAGGTTAATATTAAAGAACCTTTAGTAAATTTAGAGCCAGATGTAACAAAAGTTGTTATATCTAAAGACGAATTAAAACAAGAAGCGAATGCCATTCAAGAGCAAAGCACAGAGAGCGGCGTGTTACATACAGAACAACCCAAAGTGGGATTGCAAGAAGTGGGACAAGGAAACTCAGGGCCCATTGAAGATGTTAAAGAAGATTTGCCGCTGCAAGAAATAACTGAAGAAGTAAAGCAAGTAGTTCAAGAAGCAAAAGAAGCAGTAAGAGATGAAAAAATTTTAGGTAAGCCTTTACCAGAAAACGTTGAAAAGCTAGTTGCTTTTATGGAAGATACTGGAGGAACTGTTGAAGACTACGTTAGACTAAATGCAGACTATTCTTCTGTTGATGATAAAACACTATTAAAAGAATACTATAAAAAAACAAAACCTTATTTAGAATCGGATGACGTTAGCCTACTATTAGAAGACTACGATTACGATGAAGACATAGATGAGGAAAGAGATATACGCAAGAAAAAAATTGCGTTTAAAGAAGAAGTTGCAAAAGCTAAAAACTTTTTGGAAGAAACCAAGAGTAAATATTACGACGAAATCAAGTTGAGACCCGGCGTAACTCAGGAACAACAAAAAGCTATGGATTTTTTCAACCGTTACAATGAAGATCAAGAAACAGCTACTAGGCAGCATGAGGATTTTAAATCTCAAACTAATAACTATTTCAATAACGAATTCAAAGGTTTTGAATTTAATGTTAGTGGAAAAAAGTTTAGGTATGGAGTACAGGATCCAAGTAAAGTCGCAGAAGACCAGTCTAACATTAACAACTTTGTAGGAAAGTTTCTAAACAAAGAAGGTAAAGTAACAGACACTAAAGGTTATCACAAAGCTTTGTTTATGGCATCTAATGCAGATACTATTATCAATCACTTTTATGAGCAAGGGAAATCAGATGCTACCAAAGATATTATAGGTAAATCTAAAAACCCAAGCGCACAACCTAGACAGGTGCAAGAAGGTAAATTTATTAATGGTTTAAAGGTTAGGTCTATAAGCGGTCAAGATTCTTCAAGATTAAAAATAAAAACAAAAAAATTTAACTAAAAAATTATTATTATGAGTTTAAGTCCTCAATTTGGTAGTTTAATCCCTTCGCAGTCGCAAGAGATTTTAAACAGTAACTACCTACAATTTAACGGTGGTGCAGGAGCTGGCGATACAAACACGTTCGCTCAACAGTATTTACCAGAAATTTATGAACAAGAAGTAGAGCGTTATGGAAACAGAACGTTATCTGGATTCTTAAGAATGGTTGGCGCTGAAATGCCAATGACAAGTGATCAAGTAATTTGGTCTGAACAAAACAGATTACATATATCTTATCAAGGTGTTGGAGTTGTAAATGGTGCTGTTGGTACGACTAGTACTATTACATTATTCGCTCCTGGAACAGCTGGATTACAGAATGTTATTTCAATCAATGATACTATTGTATTTTTAAATCCTGCAACAGGAGAAGAAAGCAAAGCATTAGTAACTGATTCTGGAGCTTACGCTGGATCTCTTATTGCTGCAACTGATATTGTAGTACAGCCTTTTGATAATGTTCAAATAACTGCAGCTCTAGCAGCGGTTGGATGTAAAGTGTTTGTATACGGTTCTCAATACCAAAAAGGTCAAAGCATGGATGGTGCTTTTGCTGCAGGTGGAGCGAATCAAGGGCGTATCTCTGTTGAGCCTCAATTAACTCAATTTTCTAACTCTCCTATCATATTAAGAAGCCAATACGTAGTAAATGGTTCTGATATGGCACAAATCGGATGGGTAGAAGTTGCGACTGAAGATGGAACATCAGGATACTTATGGTATTTAAAAGCTCAATCTGAAACTAGATTACGTTTTGAAGACTATTTAGAAATGAGTATGGTAGAAGCTGAGTATAATCAATTACCTGCTGTACCAACAACATCTCCAGGATCTGAAGGTTTATTCTCTGCTATTCAAACACGTGGAAACGTAGAAGTAGGATTTACTGCTGCTGCTGGTTTAGATGAATTTGATGCTATTTTAAAGAACTTAGATACTCAAGGAGCTATCGAAGAAAACATGTTATTCTTACAAAGACAAACATCTTTGGACTTTGACGATATGTTAGCTTCTATTTCTGGTGGATTCGCTGGAGGTACTGCTTTTGGATTATTTGAAAATTCTGAGGAAATGGCTTTAAATTTAGGTTTCTCTGGTTTCAGAAGAGGTTCTTACGACTTCTACAAAACTGACTGGAAATACTTAAACGATGCATCAACTCGTGGAGGAATCAATGGTATCAACTCTGTTGAAGGAGTATTAGTACCTGCTGGAACTTCTACAGTTTATGATCAAGTATTAGGAACTAACATCAGAAGACCTTTCTTACACGTAAGATATAGAGCTTCTCAATCAGATGATAGAAGAATGAAATCTTGGTTAACTGGTTCTGCTGGTGGTGCTGCAACATCTACTTTAGATGCTATGGAAGTAAACTTCCTATCTGAAAGATGTTTGATCACTCAAGCTGCTAACAACTTTGTATTATTCAAAGGAATCTAAGGATTCAAAATTAATGTAATATTACCCTCGTAATAACTACGGGGGTAATTATTACTTTTATACGACGATAGCCTACTACTATTAATATATACTAGCTATTGTCACACTTACAAATTATTTAATTATATTATATTATGGCTGCAAAAAAAGCACCAGCAAAGAAAGTTGAGGTTGCTCCTCAGCAAGAAGTAGTGGTAGAAACCCCTACGAAAAAACAACCAACAAAACCAAGTTGGGAAATAAAAGATAGAGTATACTATTTAAAAGGTAATAAATCACCTTTAACTTTAACAATACCAGGTAAACATACAAAGAAACATTCTTTGTTATATTTTGATTCTAAAACTGGAAAGCAAAGAGAAATAAGATATGCTACAAATCAAGACTCACCATTAGTTGATGAGCAAAAAGGAGAATGCACTTTAGGTCACATTAGATTTTCAGATGGAACTTTAAAAGTTAGCAAAGAACAAAAAAACTTACAACTATTGTTAAGCCTGTATCATCCTTTAAAAGGAAAATTATACGAAGAGTTTAGCGCTGTTGAACAAGCTGAAGATGATTTAGATATTTTATTCTTACAAAACGATGCTGTAAACGCGGCTAGAGATATAGATATTGACCAGGCTGAAGCAATAATGAGAGTTGAAATTGGATCTGAGGTTGGTAACATGAGTTCTAAGGAGCTTAAAAGAGACTTGCTTATGTTTGCTAGAAGAAATCCTGCTTTGTTTATAGAACTTGCTAATGATGAAAATGTACATCTTAGGAATGTAGCTATTAGAGCTCAAGAAGCTGGAATAATAGTTTTATCACAAGATCAAAGAACATTCACTTGGGGATCTAATGGAAGAAAACTAATGACAGTTCCTTTCGATGAAAATCCTTATTCTGCTATGGCTGCTTATTTTAAGACCGATGAGGGTGTTGAAGTATTCAGATCTGTAGAGAAAAACTTAGATTAACATGTAATGATATAATATACCGGCTGCATTAAGTGGTCGGTTATATTATAATAAAAAAAACAAAATAATGGCTATAAACGTAGATTTAGTTTATAAAACTGTGTTGCTAATACTTAATCAGCAACAAAGAGGGTACATAACTCCAGACGAATTTAATAAAGTTGGTAATCAAGTTCAGTTAGGTATATTTGAAAAATATATGAGCGATCTTAACCAGCAACTACGTATACCAGAAAACGATAGCGAATATGCTAACAGAGTAAAAAATCTAGAAGAAAAACTAGATATTTTTAAAAGAATAGGTACAGCAACTTTTGCTACGCCTTATTTTAACTTACCAACAACTTCCACTACTGCAACATCTACTCAAACATTTACAGTACCGGCTTTACCAAATCCAGCTACAAATACAATATATAATGTAACTAACTGGTCTCCTTCACAATCACAAAATGCTTTAATTAAAGTTTTTAAAAATGGAGTACTACAAACATCTCCAGCACAATATTCTTTTAACACAACATCAAATAACATAACTTTTGTTACTGCTCCTGCTATTAATGATATTATAATAGCGGAATTATATCCATCTGATTTTTACAGACTAGGTACAGTTATATACAAAAATGATACCTTAGTTCAAATGGTAGAACGTAATGAATTTTATTTAATTCAAAGATCGCCATTAACAGCGGCTACAAAAGTTCAGCCTATATTTTTATATGAAGATGAAAAGCTACAAGTTTTTCCTACAACTATAACTTCTGATATCAGTGTTTCTTATATAAAGAAACCTAATCAACCACAATGGGGATATTCTATTGGATCTTTAGGTCAATTCTTATATAATCCATCATCATCTACAAATTTTGAACTTCATGTATCAGAGCAAGTAGATCTAATAACAGGTATATTATTGTACTCAGGAGTTATAATACAAGATCCTACTATAATACAAGTAGCATCGCAACAAATACAACAAGAAGACATAAACGAAAAATCATAATAACACATGGGATTAATAACTGAAAGTAATCAGCAGTACTATGCAGGCTCTCAAAGGTTTCTATCTGCAGCCGGTCTTGGCCAGTCATTTACAACTACATTTGATACTGAGTTAGTTTTAGGTAGCAGTGATCCTTTACAGACTAACTATGCTTTAAATAATTTTAAACTATATACCGCTGCGCCAGGTGTTTTAACATATACCGAGTACGTGTTACCATACACAGTTGCTAATAACGTAATAACTATAGATGGAAACTTAGCAGCTAATACAAGTATAGTAGTTCAATTAAAATCTTTAAACGGAGGTCAATACGGGAACAGAGATGCTTTTGGTCAAGCTGTTGAAGACAATTACGATAGTTATTCTTATATAAAACTTAGAGATATTATAAATAACTTTCAGGTAGCTTATGTAGGTACTGGTAAATTAATACCAAGCTGCAAAAGAACCGACATTATATTTCATGCTAAAAGAGGTTTACAGGAATTTAGTTATGATACATTAAATAGTATAAAGTCTCAAGAGCTAAACATACCTTCTAGTTTAAGCGTTGTTATACCTCAAGACTATGTAAATTATGTTAAGATGTCATGGATAGATCATTTAGGTGTAAAAAGACCTATATATCCAGCTAACAATTTAACTATAAATCCTTTTTCAACACCATTACAAGATAATTTAGGCTTACCTACCCAAGATAATTTTGGCGAAAATCTAGAAGGAACTTCAATAACAGAAGAAAGATGGGCTAAGGCTAATGATAACTTAATAAACGGTAGGGAAATTATTGACAATGCTTCTATTGCTTTTGATGCTTATGGTAGATTTAATGGAATAGACGGAGCTCTTGGTCAACAGTATGGGTTAGATCCTCAATATTCCCAAATCAACGGATGGTTTGGTATAAATCACAGAGAAGGAAAGTTTTCTTTTTCAAGTAACTTAGCTAATAAGTTGATAGTGTTGGAATACATTTCTGATGGATTAGCTTACGATGAAGACACTAAAGTACCAAAGATGGCTGAAGAAGCCTTATATGCTCATATAAGCCATGCTATTGTAGCTTCCAGAATAAATCAACCTGAATATATAGTTAGAAGATTAAAGCAAGAAAGAAGCTCTAAATTAAGAAATGCTAAAATAAGATTATCAAACATTAAGCTTGACGAAATAGTTCAAACAATGAGAGGTAAATCTAAATGGATTAAACACTAAAATTAAATGGCTGAAGTTAAAAATACTTTTCTTAAGGGGAAAATGAACCAAGATCTTGACTCTCGTATTGTGCCTAATGGTGAATATAGAGAAGCTAGAAACTTATCTATAAGTAGATCAGAAGGGTCTACAGTGGGTGAGTTTGAAAATGTTTTAGGTAATATAGCTATATCTAGTTTAACCTCCATAGGAGCGCCTGCTACAACAGAAATAATTGGTAAACTTATTGATGAGAATTCAAACATGGCTTACTTTATGGCTACTGATTGGAATCCAGGTGATGAATCTAGGGCTCCAGGAACAGCTAAGTGTTATATAGTAAGTGTAGACCTGTCTTCAACAAACCCCCCTTTAATACTGGTTCAAGGTAGTTTTTTAAATTTTAATCAAGGGTACATAATAACTGGTATAAATTTAATTGAAAATTTATTGTTTTGGACAGACAATTTAAACCAACCAAGAAAAATAAATGTTTCTTTAGCAACTAGTAATTCATCTCATTACACAACAGAAGATCAAATATCTGTAGCTAAATATGCTCCCTTTGAGCCAATACTAGCTATGGAGAGGGTGCAAACAACTTTAAATGGGGACGTTACAGCTTCCGATACTATAGTTGTAGCAGATTCTACCGGTATAAAAGTAGGTGATATTGTTACTGATAAAGTAAAACTTGGTGCACAACAAATATTAGAATTAGTTACAGTTATAGGAAAACCTGCTGTAGATCCGCTAGCTATTCCTCCTGTTGCAGCAAACACATTAACATTATCTATTCCTGTTACTATAATAGATGGTACTCCTTTAGATTTCAGCAGACCTTCTATGACTAATAAGAATAGATTATTTATGTCTAATCATTCTTCAGGTGCTGTAACAATTATTCCTTCTCCGGCTTTACCAACACCTAATCCAATAACAGCTGTATACACTATAAGCGCAACCGGAGCTGATGTTGATTTTTTATACAGCGGTAATAACGGAATACCTAAAGTAGGTGATTTAGTTAGTGGGCCAGGAATAGATCCTGATACTAGAGTTTCTTTTGTTGAGGTGCTAGACAATGACGCGGTCACACCTTCACAATCTATATCTATAAAACTAAATAAAGAAACTACAACTGATAATTCAGATGTTATATCAATAAGCGATAACCCTGATTATGACGCTAATTGGAAAGGTGATGAAAATTTTTTAGAGGATAAGTTTGTAAGGTTTAGTTATAGGTTTAAATTTGAAGATAACGAATATTCTTTAATGGCGCCTTTTAGCCAACCTATGTTTATACCAAAACAATACAGTCAATTTGGCGGAGGCTTGTTATCTCCTACAGAAGATATGGATGACGCTTATAAATCTACTATAGTTGCTTGGTTTGAAAATAACATAAACAATATATTGCTAAGAATTCCAGTAATGGAAGATACACCAGAAAATTTAATCAGTAACTTTAAAATAACAGATATTGATATATTATATAAAGAGTCTGACGCTTTAGCGGTAAAAGTACTTGAAACAGTACAATTGTCTAATCCATCACCTACCTTTTCCTCAATAGCATTTCACGATGCTATTCACGGTATAAATACTAAATACTTTTTAGACTACGATTATAGCTCTACGAAGCCATATAAAACATTACCCAGCAATCAAGTAACTAGGGTATCAGATAGAGTTCCAGTAAGAGCTCTTGCTCAAGAAGTTATAGGTAACAGAATAGTTTATGGAAATTACTTAGACAGACACACGGGGCCGAACTCAATAGCTTTTAGCGCAAACGCTAGTAACAAATCTATAAAGTTTGATAATTATACTCAATTCCCAAAACATCAATTAAAACAAAACAGAACGTATCAAGTAGGCTTTGTACTTTCAGACAGATACGGTAGACAATCAGATGTTATTTTATCATCTTATGACAATGTTCCGGGCATATCGGGATCTACTGTTTTTAATCCTTACAATAACTTAGCCGAGCAAACCGCTACCCCAATTTTAGATTGGCTAGGAGATGCTTTAGTAGTTACTTTAAATGAAGCTGTACAGTCAACCTACAATCCAGCTACAGGAACTCCTGGTATATATTCTATTGATAATCCTTTAGGTTGGTTTTCTTACAAAATAGTAGTAAAGCAAACAGAACAAGAATATTATAATGTTTATTTACCTGGTTTTGTTAACGGCTATCCTGTTACTGAAAATAATGAAAGAAATAAAAGTTTTTTTACAACTCTTTTAGGTGACAATGTAAATAAAATACCTAGAAATCTAAAGGAAGTAGGCCCTAATGATAGAGATTTCGGAAGTGATGAAGGTCTATATATTAGAGTTAATAATCCGCTTATAAATAATAAAAGCGGTGCAATATATCCAAAAACTGAAGCATGGAACGCTCAGTACTATCCAGCTGGAATAGAGCAAGAGGTTATACAAATAGCTACAGTCAGAGACATGGAAATACAAGCTATACCTTTCAAGCCAGACGCGCAAAAAGGAGAGTATGGAGAATCTAAGATATTAAGTGTCTATGAGTATGAGAATCCTCCTTACGGCGGTGCTATATCAGGTGTAAATGAAACACCTGAACCTACAGGTTCTATACCTTGGGGAACTTCAGGACCAGATGCACCTTTATACAGTGCAGATTCAAATCCTTTTGTTATGAAAGGCAATCAATCAGAAAATATAAATAATCCAATAGGTGCTTATGTTACTACCTTCTCTGTAAACGCTCCGCCCCCGCCTCCTGATCGTCCTGTATTTTCTATGGTACCTTTCTTATCCGTAGCTGAAACAGAGCCAGTTGAATCTTTGTTAGATATATTTTTTGAAACATCGTTATCTGGAAATTTAGCAGAATTAAATGCTTTAGTTGATTCTGAGTATGGAGGATTAACAAGTTCTAATTTTGCAGCTGCTGACTTTTTTGAAAATGCAGCAATTTCAACTATAGTAGGAACACCTTTCCAGTTTTTAGACGGCGCAGGGACTGCTATAAATGCTTCTCTTGTTAATATAGATAGTATAAGTATAATAGATGGAAATAATATAGCTTCAGATCCTAATAACCTTCCTTTTACGATAACACAAAACGGAACAAGTTTTGAAATTAAAACTAACACTACATTTTTTTATGATACCACTGTAGATTTAGGTTATACAGGCGTATATACTATAACAGCTAACACAACTTATACTAGTGGTGCTGGAACTTTTCCTGACACTATAATATTACCAAAGATATCGTTAAAAAATTCAGCTCCTGTAATAAGTGCATTTACACAACCTACAAATAGAACAACGCAAGCAAACCAAATTATAATAAATACATTAGCAGCTGTAAACGGTAGCGCAAAAACAAGTGTTAATACTCGAGAATTAGCATGGTCATTAGATCCGAGTAGAACAGATTTTTCTATAGATGAAAATACAGGTGATTTAACTTCTACTGAAGAATTAATTGACGATACGCTTTACAATGTGATAGTCAAGGTAACTGATCTTAATGGTAATGGCTCACCTAATGAGTTATCAGATACAGCAACCGTAACTTTCCAAGTTGGAGAACCTAGAGTAAACAGAGCTTTATGTGAAGGAAGCGGAGGGGCTTCGTTTACACCGATTACTACTTGTGGAGATAATTTACAAGTCCAATTTTTAAAGAGTAGCACGCTAGTTAATTTGGGGCCGCAAACGGTAGTAGGTCCGTCGAAAACAGTAACATATCCAGCTACAAGTAAAATAGACGGAAACATTTATAATGTACTTGCTAAAAATGATGGAAGTGCATCATTGCCTCCGGTAACACATACAACAGGAGCTCTGGAACAAGGAGCGGTGGCTATAACATGTACTCTTACTAATGCAGGCGGTAGTGCAGGGCAAGAAGATGATATTATTGGATTTACGATCCAATATAAACCTATTGGATCTGGTAGCTGGAGTCAAGCTACTGAGCTTATAGGTGGAGAACAAGAGTTTGTATACAACGAAGAATTACAAGTAGGAGTTGATGCTGCTGTTTCTATAACAAAGATTTTTAATGTTGCTGGAGAATATAGGGTTTTAACCACAACAATAACTGGTGGCCAATGCTCTTTAGGTCCTCCAGATGATCAATTCACTAAGTTTACAGTTGATTTTGAAGATGCGAATTATCCTAGATCAAATCCGAGTAATTCATGTACTGATGCTCCGTTGTAATAAAAGAAAAAAACAAGTAATAAATATAATATGCCAATAACATTAGAAGTAGGATATTTTAACTCATTTTACATGAAGAGATTAGCTGATCTTCCTATAGGTAATGGTGAAACAGGAGCTACAAATTATACAACTCCAACCACTAGCATAGTGCAAGAAGATTGGTATATAGAAGAGTCTAGAATACGAGGAGGTTATAATAATGTATCAACAGATTTAGGTGTAAAAGCTTATATCGTAGAAGATAACGATGCACAACAACGTAGAAAAAATTCATTAATATATTCAGGAGTATTTAATTCTAGAACAGGTGTAAACCAGTCTAATCAATTTAGTACAGCTGAAGAAACAACTAGAAGTGTTGATCCAGCCGGGGGAAGTATACAAAAGCTTTATGCTGAAGATACAAACTTAATAATATTTCAAGAGGATAAAGTAAACAGAGCTTTAATAGACAAAGATGCAATATATTCAGCAGAAGGATCTGCTATAACAACTACAGCTAATTTAGTTATAGGTCAAATAGTCGCTTATGCTGGAGAATATGGAATATCAACTAACCCAGAATCTTTTGCTGTTTACGGATATCAAAAATATTTTGCTGATCGTAATAGAAACGCTGTATTAAGATTATCTAGAGATGGTATAACTGAAATATCTAACTACGGAATGATCGATTTCTTTAGAGATAAGTTATCTTTAGTTGGAACAACTGGAAAAATAATAGGTTCTTACGATATATATAATAAAAATTACATAATATCTTTACAAGAAGCTAATAATAATAATTACAATACACTAGGTTTTGAAGAAGCCACTAATGGTTGGATTAGTTTTTATGACTACAATCCAAGTAGCGGGTTTAGTTCGCAAGGTCAGTTTTTCACAACCAACGGTACATCGGTATGGAAACACTATTCTACCGCTGTTAATAGAAGTAATTTTTACGGTACAGATAATAAGTCTTCTGTTAAACTAATATTAAATCCTGATCCTACAAGAGTAAAAACATTCAAGACAATAGACTATGAAGGCACGAGCGGATGGGAAGTTATATCTTTAATTTCAGATGATACAGGTACAGATTTTGTCAACGGAGTATGGGTTAATAATAGTGAGAAAGGAACTAGCACTGCTGATCCAGCAACTTTTACTATAACAAACGGTGGAAGCGGGTTTTATGTTACAGGTAACAATGTAGGTACTTCAACAGATGGATTTGGTGTTGGAATGAAAGTCAATATAGTTGTAGGTGGTGGCGGTAGTGTAAGCCAAATATCTATAATTGATCCTGGATTTGGATATCAGCCAGGAGATGTGCAACAAATAGACATAAATAGCGGAAGCGCTATTGGAGTTTATGCTACATTTGTATTAGATACATATACTAACATATATAGTAGAATTTATAGTTACAATGAAGGTTTATATTTTGAAAGCAATATTCCTTATAGAGCTGGGTTTGATAGAAAACAAAACAGATATGTTGCCCCTATATTAAATAATTCACCAAACCCTTTACCTGGTCAAGTATTATCCGGACCTAGTAATACAGGTATAAAAGCTTATTATACAACAGTAACAATGCAAACAGATACTACTACAAATCCAGGTGGATTAAAAGAGTTGTTCGCAGTAGGATCAACATACGGAAGATAAAAACAAATAACATGATAGAATTTTTAGAAATATTTTTATTTGGGCAAGGTAATGTCCAGCAAGCGCTTGTTCCAATAGGAGTTGCTATTGCGGGCGCTGCGCTTAATGTAATTGGCGGTATTATTGGAGGAGGTGCAGCTAAAAAAAGAGAAAGAGCAGCTAGAAGAGAAAAAGCGCGACTTACTAGAAAGTTAAATTATTTAGAAAACAACAGGCAAGCAATAATAAACCCCGCGGACGGAGTTTCAAATTTAAGCGGGCTAGCGCAAGATTTAAGCGGACAATTAACAAATCCAATGGCTAACCTAAGTGTAGCAACACAAGCTGCTGAAATACAAATTGAACAAGCTGATATAGCACTAGCTAATACTTTGGACACTATAAGAGCAACAGGAGCAGGGGCTGGAGGAGCTACGGCTTTAGCGCAAGCGGCTTTAGCGAGCAAGAAAGGAGTTTCAGCAAATATAGAACAACAAGAAGCTCAAAATGAAAGACTAAGAGCTCAGGGAGAACAACAATTGCAACAGCAAAGAATGGCCGAACAACAAAGAGTTCAAGGTTTGCAAATCAGCGAAGGCGGTAGAGTGCAAGGAATGGAAATGCAAGGTAGACAATTTGAATTTCAAACACAAGAAAACAGAGAAGATGCTAAATTAGATAGAGTTTCCACTCAACTAGCAGGAGCACAAGCAAGACAGGCTCAAGCAGCTTCAGACAGAACAGGAGCTATTACAGGTGCAATTGGAGGCTTAACTTCTATTGCGGGTGCATATTACGGAGCAAAATGATCATAAAAAATTAAAACATGAGTTATAGAAATCCAAAACAAGTAGTAGACACACAATCGGGACAGTATGTTAGAGATATGCTTAAATCTGTTACTGGTTCAGCTGTTGGTGCAATAAAAGCACAGCAAGCAAAAGAGGAAAAAAGACAAAAAGAATTAAGGGAAAATGAAGAACAGAATATAGCTTTTTATAGAAAAACTATTCAAGCTCAAGCAAAAA
>Ga0115561_1001476_pt1 | contig 16779 bp, 16 predicted proteins | sample COGITO_mtgs_1105_4_FD_87201 | JGI IMG/M metagenome (GOLD analysis project Ga0115561, IMG submission 87201) | Pelagic marine microbial communities from North Sea - COGITO_mtgs_110512 | ecosystem: Environmental > Aquatic > Marine > Epipelagic | place: Germany:Helgoland, sampling site Kabeltonne...
CATTAAAGACAAGGTCAAAGTCGGTTTGAACGACGTTGATGAACAGTAGTGTTGGTAACGTTACCGTGAAGACTAACTTTGATGACACCGTGATGAAGTGTTGGTCAATGAGCTTTTTCTTGGTGAGGTAAATGCCAATGAAAACAATAAGAAATACCGGTGCAACAATTTCCGCGGTGTAAAGGAAGGTTTCGGAGACGTTCATGTGCGGTTTTTCTTCCTCAGGGGCAAGTTGATGCCGCACTGACGGCAGCATGAGCGGGGCGGAACCAGCGTATATTATCACGGCTGTATTCGTTTGTTCAGCGTTCTGGAGGAGTGCGCGGACAGTGGCGACCTAAGTCAGTTGAGTGGCTTGCTTGCAGCGTTTTTTAGCTGGCGTTAAATTGGGCGATGGGCGCGGTATTTTGGTCGCTGATGAAGTGGACAGTGCACGGACTTTTGCGTACAATCTTCCGCCAAGATAATCCGGTGTTCAGCGGCCCGGCGAGCCCTCAAAATTTCGAGATGTGTAATGCATTTGGATTCCATTAAAAGGGGCATTTGAAGCGAGATGAGGCTGTATCTTCATCTCGCTTTTTTACGGCCTGCTGATAGCGATTTCTCGCTGTAAAACCGGTATTTCACCCCAGTTAATTGCTCTATTAGGAGGTTTTCTTGACAGTACCAGCCATACTTGCCCTAGAGGATGGTAGTATTTTCCGGGGAGTCGCCATTGGTGCCACCGGACATTCAGTCGGAGAAGTGGTTTTTAATACCGCCATGACTGGCTACCAGGAAATTTTGACTGACCCCTCTTACGCGCGTCAAATAATCACGTTAACGTACCCTCATATAGGTAACACGGGAACGAATAGCGAAGACGAAGAGGCTGCCGATATCTGGTCTGCTGGACTTGTTATCCGCGACCTTCCACTGTTGGCTAGTAGTTTTCGCAACGAGCAGTCGCTGCAGGATTACCTAGTAGCCCGTAATGTTATCGGCATAGCAGATATCGATACTCGTCGGCTCACCCGAATTCTGCGGGACAAAGGTGCACAGAACGGCTGCATAATGGCTGGTGACATCGACGAAGAGGCGGCAATGAGGTATGCGAAAGGATTCGACGGCCTCAAGGGCATGGATCTCGCAAAAGTCGTTTCGACAACCAGCGAATACACATGGCAACAGGGTAGTTGGGACTCAGAGCGCGAGCAAAGCTACAGGGAATACAGTGATAATGACTGTGATTACCACGTTGTTGCTTATGACTTTGGTGTAAAGCGCAATATATTGAGAATGTTGGTTGACCGCGGTTGCAGGTTGACGGTTGTGCCGGCGCAGACCTCGGCTGCCGACGTATTGGCGATGAACCCCGACGGCGTCTTTTTATCTAATGGTCCTGGTGATCCTGAGCCCTGTACTTACGCGGTAGAGGCAATTCAGTGCTTGCTTGAAACCGACATTCCTGTTTTTGGAATTTGCTTGGGGCACCAATTATTGGCTATTGCCTCGGGTGCCAAGACGGTAAAAATGAAATTTGGTCATCATGGGGCGAACCACCCAGTTCAGAATTTAGAAGATGGCACCGTGTTGATTACCAGTCAGAATCATGGCTTCGCCGCCGATGAGTCGACTCTTCCTGATAATCTGCGAGTGACTCATAAATCACTGTTTGATGGTTCTCTTCAAGGCATTCATCGAACCGATAAAGCAGCCTTCAGCTTTCAAGGCCACCCGGAAGCCAGTCCAGGCCCTCACGATGCCGCGCCATTGTTTGACCATTTTATTGAGTTAATTCGGCAGCGCTTGAATTAACTTCGCTATGAGTGCTTTCCGCTCGAGTTGAAGTCGAGGGATATGCGCCTACGGTAGTATGAATATTCCCGCCAGTTTGGGGGGGCCGATTAGCCGCTTCGATGAGCTAGTGGGTCTGTATTATTTGATTTAATTATTCTATTCAAAGACGACAATTTTGGGTTTAAATCTTCATGCCAAAAAGAACTGACATCAAATCGATCCTCATCCTTGGCGCTGGGCCTATCGTGATTGGCCAGGCCTGCGAATTTGATTATTCTGGAGCGCAGGCCTGCAAGGCGCTTAGGGAAGAGGGTATTCGGGTTATTCTGGTGAATTCCAATCCAGCGACTATCATGACCGATCCGGCGATGGCCGATGCAACATATATCGAGCCCGTCGAATGGCAAACAGTTGCTCGCATCATTGAAGTTGAGAAGCCCGATGCGCTACTGCCGACTATGGGTGGTCAGACAGCCTTGAACTGTGCTTTGGATTTGGATCGTCACGGTGTGCTGGAAAAGCATGGTGTGGAAATGATCGGCGCGAGTAAGGAGGCCATTGATAAGGCGGAAGACCGAGATTTATTCGATAAAGCGATGAAACGAATCGGGTTGGAATGTCCGCGTTCTGCTATCGCTCACAGTATGGAAGAAGCATTTCAGGTTCAGAGCCAGTTGGGTTTCCCCTGTATCATTCGACCTTCTTTTACTATGGGTGGCTCCGGTGGCGGTATCGCTTATAACAAAGAAGAATTTGCCGAAATATGTGAGCGTGGACTGGATTTATCGCCCACTAGTGAGCTGCTGATTGACGAGTCGTTGATTGGTTGGAAAGAATACGAAATGGAGGTAGTTCGAGATAAGAACGATAACTGTATTATTGTCTGCTCTATCGAAAACTTTGATCCTATGGGCGTGCATACCGGTGATTCAATAACTGTAGCGCCGGCCCAGACGTTAACCGATAAAGAATACCAAATTATGCGAAATGCCTCGCTGGCCGTTTTGCGTGAAATTGGTGTCGAAACCGGTGGCTCCAACGTTCAGTTTGGCCAATGCCCGGATACCGGTCGCTTTGTCATTATTGAGATGAACCCTCGCGTCAGTCGTTCCTCTGCATTGGCGTCGAAGGCCACCGGATTCCCAATTGCAAGAATTGCTGCCAAGTTAGCGATTGGCTACACATTGGATGAACTGCAAAATGATATTACCGGTGGCGCTACGCCGGCATCGTTTGAGCCATCAATCGATTATGTCGTCACCAAAATCCCGCGCTTTACCTTTGAAAAATTTGCTGAAGCTGATAGCCATTTGCACACTCAAATGAAGTCGGTGGGTGAAGTCATGGCCATTGGGCGAACCTTTCAGGAATCTATTCAGAAAGCACTTCGTGGTTTGGAAGTGGGCTCTTCAGGGTTCGAACATCAAATTGATACCGATCGCAGCGATGCGCGCGATATCTTAATTAGTGAACTCACCAATCCCGGCCCTGAGAGAATCTGGTACGTAGCGGATGCTTTACGTTCGGGTATGAGTATCGACGAAGTTTATGATTTTTCGAAAATAGATCGCTGGTATCTGGCACAGATTGAGGACATTGTACTCAGTGAGAACGCATTAAAAACACAATATTTGGCTGACCTTGATGCGAACAGCATTTTCCGTTTGAAACGCAAAGGTTTTTCAGACAAACGTTTAGCCGTTCTGCTGAATGAAGAAGAAAGGGCTGTAAGGGAACATCGACACGTATTAGGCATTCATCCAGTGTACAAGCGAGTTGATACCTGTGCTGCTGAGTTTGCTACCAGTACCGCCTACATGTATTCAACCTATGAGGAAGAATGCGAAGCCAATGTGAGTGATAAAGAGAAAATATTAATACTGGGGGGTGGCCCCAATCGCATCGGTCAAGGTATAGAGTTTGACTATTGTTGTGTGCATGCTGCGCTAGCAATGAGGGAGGATGGTTACGAGACTATTATGGTCAACTGTAATCCCGAGACTGTATCAACGGACTATGATACCTCCGATAGGCTGTATTTTGAGCCAGTCACACTGGAAGATGTACTTGAAATTGTACATAAAGAAAAGCCCAAAGGGGTCATCGTACAATTTGGCGGCCAGACGCCTTTGAAATTAGCCAGAGAACTTGAGGCCGCTGGCGTGCCAATTATTGGGACAACGCCTGATGCCATCGATCGAGCAGAAGATCGAGAACGCTTCCAGCATATGATTCAGAAGTTGGGGTTAAAGCAGCCACCCAATACTACCGTTCGTTCAACCGATGAAGCGATTGCGGCTGCAGCATCAATTGGCTACCCATTAGTTGTGCGGCCATCTTATGTCTTAGGTGGCCGTGCGATGGAAATCGTTTATGACGAAGACGAACTATTGCGATACATGAAAGAAGCTGTACAGGCATCAAACGAATCACCGGTGTTGCTGGATCACTTTTTGAATGCGGCGGTAGAAATGGATGTCGACGCCGTCTCAGACGGAAAAGATGTGGTTATCGGGGCCATTATGCAGCATATAGAGCAGGCGGGAATTCACTCGGGTGATTCTGCCTGCTCGTTGCCTCCTTATTCACTGAGCGCTGCGCAGCAAGATAAAATGCGAGAGCAAGTGAAGATCATGGCGATTGAATTGGGCGTTTGTGGCCTGATGAATGTGCAACTGGCGGAGCAAGATGGCGAGATATTTATTATCGAGGTGAATCCGCGGGCATCACGTACAGTGCCTTTTGTGTCTAAATGTATCGGTGTTTCGCTAGCAAAAATTGCTGCTCGCTGTATGGCTGGCACCAGTCTTAAGGAGCAGGGCTTTACCACTGAGCGGATACCGCCTTACTATAGCGTCAAGGAGGCTGTTTTTCCTTTCAACAAGTTTCCTGCGGTTGATCCGATTCTGGGACCTGAAATGAAATCTACCGGCGAAGTCATGGGCTTGGGAGATACCTTTGCCGAAGCTTATGCAAAAGCCCAGCTTGGAGCTGGCGAAAAACTGCCTACATCCGGCAAGGCCTTTGTCAGTGTCCGTGATGCTGACAAAACAGGTGTTGTAGCGGTTGCCAGAAAGCTCCTCGATCTGGGGTTTGAATTGGTGGCAACTCGGGGTACCTATAAAGTGATCACTGATGCAGGTATGTCCGCGGTGATGGTGAATAAAGTCAAAGAGGGTCGTCCGCACACCGTCGATTTATTGAAAAATGATGAAATTGCACTAATTGTTAATACCACAGAAGGGCGCCGATCCATTGCTGATTCTTCGGCAATACGAAGAACGGCCCTAGCCAAAAAGGTATTTTGTACAACGACTTTGGCGGGTGCAGATGCAGTGTGTGAGGCGATCAAAGAGGGTAAAAATAAAACCCGGGAAGTTCGTCGTTTACAGGACGTTCACAAGAGGATTGTCACATGAGTTTAGACAGAGTACCGATGACCGTTGCAGGTGAGGCCGCGATGCGAGCTGAGTTACACCGACTAAAGTCTGAAGACCGTCCGCGAATTGTTCAGGACATTGCCGACGCCCGAGAACATGGCGACTTAAAGGAAAACGCAGAATATCATGCCGCTAGAGAGCAGCAGGGTTTTTGCGAGGGTCGCATTCAGGAAATTGAAGGGAAGCTAAGCGATAGTATCGTTATTGATGTGACGACTATACCGAGTACTGGAAAAGTCATCTTTGGAACAACCGTCGCTATTGTTAACTGCGAGACCGATGAGGAAGTGACTTACAAAATTGTCGGCGAAGACGAAGCTAATGTGAGCGCGGGTATGATTTCAGTCACTTCGCCAATAGCGCGTGCGCTTATTGGCAAAGAAGTGGGTGATGTGGCTGTTGTCAAAACGCCAAAAGGTGATGTTGAATATGAAATTGATGAAGTCAGTCACCTCTAAAGAGTATTCCTCTGACTATTGAAGCGCGGGCGGCATCTGGCCGACCGTGGTAAAGAATGAGGGTCGTATTTCCTCGATCAAAGGGCTGTAACGATCATCCATTTGATACTGCATTTTCTTGTACCGGCTATCATCGCGGTTGTTTTCTTTCGGAAAAACTGGAAGGTTAGCTTGCTGGTTTTGTTGGCGACAATGGTTGTCGATGTCGACCATCTGCTGGCGACTCCTATCTACGACCCTTACCGCTGCAGCATAGGCTTCCATCCTCTACACGGATTCATCCCAATTGCTGGCTACGGTTTTATGTGTCTGCTGAAAAAAACCCGGCTGGTCGGGATCGGCCTCGTCATTCATATGGCACTTGATGCCATTGACTGTTTTTAGAACAGTCTGGGCTATTGCCCCGAGGCTATCGATTGTTTTAAGGGACCCATAGAGCGGATCCAAGGGTCAGCAGAAGGCGCTGGAGACATCGCTTTAATTGCAGACTTAGCCGCTTCCTGTGAGGGATAGATACCCAGCAATAATATATACCATGGGTCTTGATTGACGACTGTCTGCAGTTCGATGGTTTGTTGATCGGGGTGAGATTGCCGATAGGTTGCAATACCCTGTCTATTTTTTGCGGCTATTAACTGTACCGCAAAATGATTATCTGGCACCTCATCTAGATTAACTGCGGTGACCGCCATACTTTGCGGGTCAACAGTATCGACGCTTTTGGGCGCTACTTCAGCAGGTTCTGAGGGGATTATCGGTGCTGCAGTAGTAGCGATGAGCTCGACGGGCGGTTGAGTCAATTCATCAGAGGAAAATACTTTACTAATAGGGTTCGATTCATCGCGACAATGCCAGCGTTTGTCAGTGTCGCCGTCACAGCGCCAGTGAGCTTTTGACATTGCCTGCTGAGCCTGTAGGGAGCCTTGTGATAATGGAGCGGTTCCTTTAGGGGAAGACATGCAGGCGCTAAGCAGTAAAAGAATGGCAGCAGTGATAGTTAGTTTATTCACGTTACAAATACATCTTGGGATAGGGCCTCGTAGGATAGTCTGAATTGACCGTGTTGACAATTCATGGTGACATTCGTCGCAACCTTATATTTGTGCTGCATCTTCAGTTACGGAGCTGTAATATCTGTCGACTTGCTGATTCATTCTAACCGACCGGCGGAAATCTTATGGTTTTTTCATTGTACCGAAGGGTGTTGTTTACATTGTTTGCCCTATTAGCGATGCCCACTGCGGCTGAAGATGGTGTCGCCGATGGCCAGATGATGTACGCCAGTTGCAGTGTCTGCCATGGTGCTAAAGGTGAGGGGAATAATTCTGCAAATGCACCGGCGCTGGCGGGTCAGTCGAGCCGCTATATTGCCCGTCAACTCAGTCATTTTAAATCGGGTATACGTGGCTCGGAGGCCGGTGATATTTTTGGTAGCCAGATGCGCTCGATGACAGCGGTATTGGTTGATGAAAAGGCCATCACTGATGTTGCTAAATATATAGCGACTCTTCCTACCGTTGAGGTAAAGACGATGGCAGAGGGAGATTTACGCAATGGTAACAATGTCTATCAAGGAAATTGTGGTTCTTGTCACGGCGGTCAGGGGCAGGGTAATACGGCGCTTAACTCACCGCGATTGGCCAGCTTGGATCGTACCTATATTATTCGTCAGTATCGCAACTTTAAAGCGGGGCTGCGGGGTAGCCACCCTGATGATCGTTTCGGCAAACAAATGAAAATGATGGCAACGAGCTTGTCCGCGGAGAAGGATTTGTACGATGTTATCGCGTATCTCCATGCCCGAGCGAAAAACTAGTCATGACGACGACTCGATGAATAAATGGCTACAGTGGGACCCTATATATTGCAGACAAGCGGCAATGCTACTGTCCTCTTTGCTGTGGTCAATAAGCGGTTTTGGTTTGGGAGAAACTGAGCCGCTGGAAGATTTTAGATTATCTGCCAACTGTCCGCCGAGTTTTGAAAAGACCCAAAGCGGCCGCTGTAAACTGCACACCTTATACGATCAATATGACTCGATACAAAACCACGGTGTAGGCGGCCTGCACTCGTCACTGCCGCCCCGGCGAGACGGTTTTACACCGCAACAAATTGACTTGGGTCGCTATCTCTTCTTCGATCCGCTGCTGTCAGTTGATGGATCACTCTCCTGCGCCAGTTGTCATCACCCAGAAAAAGGCCTCAGTGACAATCGCGCTCGCAGCATTGGTGTGGCTGGTGTTGAGGTGGCGCGCTCTGCGCCAACATTATGGAACTCAGCTTTCATGAGTCGTTATTTGTGGGATGCTAGTGCCGCAAGTCTCGAAGAACAAGTACAGGGGCCTTTATATGACCCGCTTGAGATGGGGAATAATCCAGCCAATTTACTGGCCACCTTAAACAGCAATACTGTTTATCGGCAACTGTTTCAGCAGGCTTTTGATCGCCAGGCAGATGCGATTACCCTCGATCAGATTTACCTTGTTATTGCCGCATTTGAAACTTCATTAATATCGCTAAACAGTCGTTACGATCGTTATGCGCACGGCCATCATCAGGCTTTAAATCAGCAGGAAATTGAAGGTCTCAATATATTTCGCTCCTTTGTCGCTCGCTGCGCCGAATGCCACCAACCGCCCTTGTTTACCAATCAACAGATTGCCGTCGTCGGAACTCCAGAGCCAGAGGGTATGCCACTGGACATCGGGGCCGAAAAGACCTTTAATTCAGCGGCTTTGAAAGGTGGTTTTAAAGTTCCATCGTTGCGAAATATTGCGACGACGCCTCCTTATATGCATTCGGGGCGTTTTGATAATTTGCGCGAAACAGTCGAGTTCTACACTAACGGCCGCGGCCATGCTGTTCCCAAAGGGGTTGATATGCAGTTACATTGGCATATCTGGGAGCCTGAGTTAACTAGTCACGAACTGGATTTACTGGTTGTTTTCTTACAAACGCTAACGGATGAAGCGTTTATGCCAAAGACGCCTGAACGGGTGCCGTCGGGGCTAACACCGATATCCCATCAGTGAAACTGCATAGACAATAAATAAGTTCCAGTATAGGGATGACATAATAATGATAGCGATAAGCGGAGCAAGATCATGAGTAAAGGCAAAATATTCGGTCTGATAATAGTCTTAGTGGCATTCGGGGCTGGCATATACTTTGGCCAGAGTACTGGTGCTGTAACGGTTATCACACAAAGCGCTGGAGCCAGTTATGCCGGAGGATTCAAAGCCGATACCAACGCCTTGTCGCCGACTGTTGCCCGAAGGACAACGGCGGGTGTCGTGCATATTGTCAAAGATGGTGATTCAATTCAGGCGGCCGTTAATAAAGCGGTGGCGGGCGACACACTACAAATAATGCCCGGCACCTATGTTGAAACTGTTTATATCGATAAAGACGATATTAGTTTGATGGGTGTTATTGAACAGGGTAACTGGCCAACGCTTGAAGGTGAGGGTAGGTTAAACGACGCTATTTTGTACTCCGGCAACGGCATCATCGTAGAGAATTTGAAAATCACCCATTACAAAGGTAATGGCATAATGGGCCAGGCGGGTAATAATTTCGAGATCCGTAATAATCTGATTGTTGATACCGGTGTTTATGGTATTTTTCCTCAATTGGGTAAAAACGGCATCATCGAATATAACGTTATTTCAGGAATAGCAGACGCGGCTATCTATGTCGGTATGAGCGACAATATTCATGTTGCCCACAATGAAGTATTTGACAGTGTCGCGGGTATTGAAATCGAGAATTCACGACATGCCATCGTTGAGAATAACTATACCCATAATAATACCGGTGGGATTCTGGCTTTTGTTTCGCCAGGCCTGCCGATTAAGACAACCTATGATGTCATTATCCGCAACAATTTTATTGTTGATAACAATACCAAAAACTTCGGTGCTCCTGGTTCAACGGTTTCCGGGATTCCAGCGGGTACCGGCATTCTGGTGATGGCCGCCGACGATGTCATTATCGAAGGTAATATCATTAGCAATAATAAAACCGCGGGTATTTTGATCACCGACCATGGTCACTCTGAGAACGTGACTATTGACCCAGAATCCGATCCTAATTCTGATCGGGTTAAAATACTTAATAACTTCACGCTAAATAATGGCTATGACACTATCGATGCTATCAAGGCCGTTATGTTGACTGAGTTAAAACAAGGTAACCCTGATATTGTGCGCGTTGGTCCAAGTACAGACAGCTGTATTATTAATCGCCATCAGTATGTCACTGTTGGTGTGAGTGATTTCGCCGAATGCGATTTCACCAATACGGACAGTATTGAAACTTACCTGCTACCAGAGCCAGTTCCTCCGCGCCAGATAGCCGCGTCGGAATTGGGTAAGACGACGTATATGGGGATATGCACCGGTTGCCATACCTACACCGGCCGGATGATTGGGCCGCCTGTTCAGGTTATTCAAGCGCTTTATATGGATGATCCGCAGGGGCTTGCTGACTATATTGCCAGCCCAACCAAGAAGCGGGAAGACTACCCCGAAATGCCACCGCAGGACTATCTCAGTGAGGAAGTTAGGCTGGCTGTTGCGAAATATGTATTGGCGCTGGAGCGTTGATCCTAGCGCGGGGTTGACGCATCATCCGGCACTCCTGGTGACTGAAAATCAACCATTTCTCAGAGCTTCAATGCGTTTCTCAAGAGGCGGATGCGTCAGGAACAGGGCGGCAAGTCCCTGTTTCATTTCGCCACTAATACCGAAAGCTGTCATTTCTCCTGGCATATCGTTGGGTAAACCCTGTTCGCTGCGAAGTCGTTCCAAAGCGGCAATCATACTCTGTCGGCTAGCCAGAGAAGCGCCGGCTTCATCAGCTCGAAATTCGCGCCAGCGAGAAAACCAAAACACAATAGTCGACGCCAGAATACCCAAAATAATTTCAGCAAAAATAGTCGCTATAAAATAGCCAATACCAAATCCCCGTTGATTTTTGAAAATAACCCGGTCGATGGTATGGCCTATAATTCGGGCAAAAAACATCACGAAGGTGTTAACAACGCCCTGGACGAGCGTTAAGGTTATCATGTCGCCATTGGCAACATGTCCTATTTCGTGGGCCAAAACGGCTTTTGCTTCGTCCTGACTAAACCGTTGCAATAGTCCGGCGCTAACGGCTACTAGGGCCTTATTACGATTGTATCCGGTCGCAAAGGCATTTGAGCTGGCAGAGGGAAATATACCCACCTCCGGCATGCCGATACCCGCTTTTTGGGCGAGCTCGGCTACGGTGTCAACCAGCCATCGCTGCTGATTATTCTGGGGTTTTTCTATCAGTTGGACGCCCATGCTACGTTTAGCCATCCACTTTGACAGCAGCAGCGAAATCAGCGATCCACCCATGCCAAAAACACCGCAAAAGACCAGCAGGGCGCCCAAGTTAAGATCGATCCCATTGGCGGCCATAATGGAGTCAAAACCTAGTAGATTAAGCGTTATGCTGGCGACGAGTAAAATAGCCATATTGGTGGCCAGAAAAATGCCAATACGCATCATTGTGTGGGTATCCTATTGCCGTAATTATGAGATCGTAAAATGAAGTGCCAAGGGCTTAACCGGCCTGCAGCGAAACCCCAAGCAAAACGTACTGGGTGCTTCCGCAACGCCTGAGTGATGGTGGTGACAACGAGTGCTTTCACGTCAATCTAGCTTAGGTTGCTGGAATGACGATTTCAAGTGGGGTGGCTGCTAGCTCATCAGATGCTGTCACATGGATAGCGTCTTTTACGATGGGCGGTGCTGTCACTTCGACGATGGGGTGTTTTTTATCATCTTGCTTAACAGCAATAACCTCTGCCCTGAGTTCAATGTCTTTCGAACTCAGCTCGAATACCATATTGATAGCTTCATCTTTGTGGGCTGTTCGAAATAATACTTTTGGGTCGCGGCCACAGTCCCAGACCTTTTGTTTGGTGGCGAAATACCCTTGTTGATTCTGAACTACGAATACACTGCTCATTGATCTAAATCTGCCACTGTTAGGAGGAAAAAATTACGGGTCTAATGTTAACGTGAATCATTTTATTGGGCTAGGCCAGTTTGCTGATTAGAATGTCTTTTGCTTGATTTATTTGTGCGGCCAGGTAGTCGCTGCCGCCTCTGTCGGGGTGTACCTTTTGCATCATCTTCCGATGCGCTTGTATCACCTCGTCTCGACTCGCTCCGCGATGCAGCCCCAGTACCGCATAGGCAGAATCTTCTGTCAGATTACCATCTCCACTAGGGGGTGGACTTGTTTGCCATTGGTTACCAAAACGATGGTTGAGATAAGACATGAGAAGCTTGGCTGAGTCTTTGTCCTGTTGGTGGCAATAACCCATCAGTGATTGTAATTGTTCAAGTTCGAGGCTGTCTAAGTAATGCCCCGAAAAAGGACCGCTAATGACCTGGCCTTGAAGCCTGTCGGTGTCATGATCTAGCGTCATGCTTAGAATGGCAGTTTTCACCTCTGAGGTATTGTTGGCGCTGGGAGATTGTTGTGGCCGGGTTCGAAGATACTGTTGCACCATTGGGAAATAGCGCAGCAGCAGTGGAATAGATCGACGGACAATCGGTATCATTGCGCCAATGGCTGCGCCAATCCAATGAATGCGGCCGGAGGCGGCGAGTAGTATTATAATAATCGCGCTAGCGCTGAGGCCTACTTTCCAGTACAGGCTTTTAGTCTGTGATTTTGGCGTATTTTTAAACAGCTGAATAATAGTCAGCACAGCCAGTATAAAAGCGATCAGTAAAATCAGACGACCAAGCAAGGTGATATCAACTCTTTAGTTGTTGCAGTAACTGCCGCGCTGCGGTGGATTTCAGGTCTTGTAATGCATCATAGCCGCCACTGGCAAAAGTTGCGACTGCGCCCAGCAATTCCGCTAGCTCATTTGCACTGTGTTCGTCAAAGGTAGCATAAGCGCCTTTGCTCAGCATCGCCATTTGTTGAAAGCACTGGCGGGCAGTTTTGTCGCGTCCTTCCTGAAACATAAACAAGGGTACGCCCAGCATACCCAGTTTACCTGCTTTGGAGCACAGTTTATCAACACTTTCTTCAACCGCGTCAGCAATGATGACCACAGCTTGGATCGGTTTTACTCTGTGCTCTGTGGTGCAGTGCGCCAACACGCGGTCTAACTGGGTCAATCCGCCTAGACATTGCACTGCGGTCATTATCCGCAGCAGTGACTGGCTGTCAGTCAGCCAAGGAGTGATGTGAAATTCGTTGAAGCCACGGTAGTAACACAGTTGCAGTTGCAGCCCACCCAGTGGATCGGTCGCTTTGAACATTTGCCCCTGCAGCTGGCAGGCTTTATCCCAACTGGGCTGACGACTCGCCGTTGCATCGAGGGCAAACAGTAAACGGCCGCTAGTTTGCCTGCTGTTTTCAGATCTCATAGGGAGCTTGTCGGCGGTCTTTAGAAACCGGTCGAGGTTGCTTTTGTTAGAGCGGCTTGTGAGTAGGTGGCGAGAGCTCATGATTAATAAAAGTAAACGGATAAATACTTAGTGTAATCGCAAAAGGGGCGGATAGGAATATATTGTCGATATCCTTGAGCTACCTAACTTATAAAAGCTGCGAGTTGCCTCTTTCACCGAAAACACGCATGTTAAATAGGTATTATTACCATTTGTCGAAAAACTTTACACTATGAGTTAGCTTTTGGTGCAGGAGTGTTAAATAATAGGCCCCAGAGTGCTTGATTTCCCTTTGGATGGTTTGCAATGAAATACTCACGTTTAATAGGTAACGGTCTTCTCTTAATGACGTTGTTCGGCCAAACAGCGACGGCGTCTTTTCTACACTATGATAATGAGATCGATTTTTCTAACGCCACAGCCGGCACAGTTTTGTCGCATGAAAGTTTTGAGCTCACGGACAAAGAGCGCACTAATCTATGTGGAGAAAGGTGCTCGAGGTCAGAGCGTCAGCGTGGTAGTTACGACTTTGGTGGGGTCAATGTTGCTGCTGCCGACTCCGCTATTTTTCGTATTGAGACCGCGGCTAAAGATCAAGGTCGTTTCCTTAGTGATGGCAATTATTCAGTGACTGCAGGCCCTGGCGGTTATCTGGACCGAAAAGGTAACGGTGATGACGTGCAGTGGGGTGAAGTGACTTTCACGTTTAAAGAAAGTATAAATGCGTTGCGTTTTGACCTACTAGACCCTTCAACAGTCACCGGTAAACGAACAGCGTTGTCGGTAACCACAGATTCCGGTTCGTCTAAGACGATTTGGGATGATATGGGCGCGTCGATAACGGAAAAAAAACTGGCGTTTGCCGGGTTTTTTTCCACCAAAGGTTATTTCAGGTCGTTTACCTTGGGCTTTGCCTGTGAGAAATCTGAAACGTCTGATCCTTGCGCGACGGATGATCTGGTAGCTATCGACAATATGTTCTTCGGAAAAGTTTCGGTACCAGTACCAGAGCCAGCTTCCTTTCTGTTAATGTTTTTTAGTTTACTGGCATTGACTGTTAGCCGCGGCTCATCGCTATTTTCATTCAAACCAGTCGGGAAAGTTTAATGCTACAGCTTTTACTTTGGTAAAAGTTGCAGGAATTTCGTCGATTTTTTCATCGATCTCAATACGTATTACCTGAGCTCTATCGCGCGGTCGGAATGTTCGTTGGAATTCATTAGGAAGACGCGCCGAAATCGGGAAAATCTTGCTTACGGTACCGCCAAAATTTTTCAAGCCATAGCGGATGGTCACGGAGTCACCCTCGGTAATGGAAATTAACGCCCCCGGAGTTACGTACGCCAATACGTAGGGTGAACTAACGAGTATCCGAACTAGTGAATCTCCTCCGGCTATAACACTGCCTGGCGATACCAGAATATCTGAGATAATACCCGCGGATTGCGCTGAGACGATGCCTCCGGCGTAAGATTCATTAATAGCAGTTTCTATTTCGGTGAGTGTGCTAACCGTTGGTGCTAAACTTAAAAGCTCCATCTCAATCGTTTTGCTCTCCTCTCGGATCGAGGTTAAGTGCTGAATACTTTCATACTCATCAGCGAGCAAGACACTTAAGCGCTGATTGCCTTGTAGGCCGTCGGCAACGGCTTTCTCCTCATTTCTACGTAAATTCAACATGTCATTTCTGCGCTTCTTGGCAGCAGGGAGTAAGCCCTTTAACTGCGTGCTGCGAGCGCGTAGCTGTGCGATTTGGATGCGAATTTCAGCAATTTTTGCCGCTGTTGTTGCCTGTTGTTGCAGGATGCTAAGGGATTTTAATTCAACTAAAGGTTGGCTGGCATCTATCTGGTCGCCGATCGATACCCGTATGTTTTCTACATTCCCTCGGTAGGTAACAGCGACATCATAATTGTCGCGCATCACCATGCCATCTGCTTTGAAATAGAAGTAGCCTCCAAGGAAGGCGTCTGCTAGCCAAACAAATAAAATAGTAACAAGGAGTAAATAGACCCAACGTGATATTGAGCCACGAGCTCCTCTTACCTCAGATTGTAGATTATCTATTCGGTGCTTGCTTTTTAGCCGTTTCATTAAAAACGCTCCAATACATTTTGGACTTTTGCAGGAACAAAAGAATCTTGATAAGAACGACGAAACACTAATTCGTCATAATAAGCTTTGAGGCGGACGACCCGCGCGATATATGTAGAGAAAAGCGAGTAAGCAGGCAGGTAGATACCAAGGCGTTCTGGTTTTCTGTTGCGGTACAGGACGCAAGCCATAGTAAACGATAAGGTGTCTTCGATTATGTATAAAACATTGGTGGCGAGTATTATGTAGATGGCTTCTGATCGCATTTCATAAATTAGCCATGCCAAATAGGCAAAAAAGCTGACGGTCAAACCTACCTGGAAAAAAAGTATATTAAATATTGCCGCAGCGTCATAAGCAGAAAAATTTCGGGAAAAAGGATTAAGTGCTGATCGAAATTTCCGCAATTTATAGCGGACAATACTGCGACTCCAGCGTAGTCGCTGTCGGGTATAGGCAGGCAGTGAATCGGGCACCTGTGTTAGTGCCCATGCTCGATGTGCAAAGTAAATACGCCATCCAGAGCGTCGCATTTTATTGGTCAGGTTACCGTCATCTCCGGGACCTACATCCCAGCCACCGACCGAATGGATAGCGCTCTTTCGAAATGCGCCGAATGCCCCGGAAACTATTGTTAGAATACCCATCATGGAAGTGAATCTTCGTCCAAATGAGAGGCTTAAAATATATTCAATTGTCTGTAGGCGGGTCAAAAGATTAGACTCAGCATTTCTTACCGTTAGGTTGCCTGATACTGCTCCAGTCAAGGGATTAGAAAATGGACTGATGATCTCCTCGATAGCGTCTCTCTCTAGCGATGTGTCTATATCCATTTGCACAACAATTTCATGTTTACAATAGTTCAGCCCGAGATTTAGGGCGCTGGCCTTCCCTCCTCGCATTCCCGTTGTAATGGCAATGTCAACCAGACCCTGTTGCTTCAGTTTATTGGTCACTTCAATACTGTTGTCAGTGGACCCGTCGTCGACGATTACAATTTGAAGATCTTTATGAGATTGTTCATGAAGCGACCTAATACATTTTGTCAGCGAGTCTCCTTCATTATGACCCACGAGTAGAACGCTGACAGGGCCAGAGTATTCCATCGGTGATTGGGAGCGTTCAAGCACGGCGCCGATAGTAACGGATACCATGCTTAAAACGTAGCGCGGGGCATCAAAAACAACGAAAAACCAAAAAAAGTAAACGAATGTGGCAACGTCCATTTGTGTAAAAAGTTCTATCGCGGTAACAATCACTGAGAGATTTTCTCGAGAAGTTGCTCGATAGTATCGCTGTTGAAGATTTCAAACTGTAGTTGAATGTCAGCAGAAATTGTTTCATGAATTTTTTCGTTCAGTCGTTTCTCAATGATTTGTAATTGGCTTTCAGCCGTTTCTGGTAGTAGTAAAGCTATAGAATGATCGATAGCAGTTATTGCGTCTGTTGTTCTTAGCGGCTGTGCGATAATTTCTCTTAGGAGCACGAAAGCCTGCCCCATGCGACTAGCTCCTAGTGATGAGAGTAGTGTTTGCATATTGGTTATAGTAATGAGTCCCG
>Ga0115561_1001497_pt1 | contig 16609 bp, 18 predicted proteins | sample COGITO_mtgs_1105_4_FD_87201 | JGI IMG/M metagenome (GOLD analysis project Ga0115561, IMG submission 87201) | Pelagic marine microbial communities from North Sea - COGITO_mtgs_110512 | ecosystem: Environmental > Aquatic > Marine > Epipelagic | place: Germany:Helgoland, sampling site Kabeltonne...
ATTTGCGTTTTAGCTTTAATTATGTAGTAAATTCAATATTCCATCTTTAAACCGGAGGATATTATGTTTAATTATATATACATGTAGGGTGCTGGAATTAATACTATTTATAGTGTCAATTTCTAAAGTAAAAGTATTGTATTTTTCTGTAGTTAAAAAACCCGATGATTGAAAGTCGGATGGATTTAAGCAAAAAACCTGACTATGTATATTTAAATCATTTAAATCGGTGAAATCTTTATACGAAGCCCCGCCATTAAAATCTACACCATTTACAACTGGAGTTTTAAAATAACTGAAACGATTCACTAAGGCCGTTCTGTTCGCATCCGCGCAGTCTAAAATAGGAGTACCATTTAAAAGAATCGTAGTTTTCTTTATGTGGGCTTCGCTTTTTAAATCATTAGTGGGTATGGTAGGCAGTGTATTCCATAATAAATATTTGACATATTTATTTCGGGGAAGGTCTATTTTAACCTTACTTTCATTAATGATATTTCGTTTGTTTACGATTTCAACCTGTTCAATCAAATATTCTAACGAACTATTTTTAAAAACATCTTTTTCTTTATGTGTTAAATTTGTGTATTGAACTAATAAATCTAAATTTCTTATTAACGATAAAGATTTATTGGTCTTTAATTTTATTTGGACTACTAATCTTGGTTTGGTTAATAACCATATGGGAAATGCTGACCCAGGATTTTTAGTGAACCAAAACGGGAGAGGGACGTGGAGAACATTATTTCGCTCGTCGCGATTAATATCTTTAAAGTTATTTTCTAAAGATTCCTTTGTTAAAGAAGTTAAATCTATAAACTGTTTATATTGGCAATTGTTGCTGTGAAGCTTATGATATAATGCGATGTAATTATAATCAATTGTGCTTAATACTTGGTCATTATACTTAAAAGTTACCGATTCTATAAATTCTAAAGCGTGAAAACGACCAGAAGAATCATTTGCTAATGTTTCTCCAGAAATATTTAATCTTAATAATACATTAGAAATAAGGTCTCCCTCAATTGGTAAATGCATGGTTATAAACGAAGACTCGGTAAAATTTAAATTATTACTGGGATTAATAGCATTCCAATTTTGACCAAAGTAACTATATGTTTTTTTTGGCGATTTAAAAAAGCTATGTTTTGAGTTGTCAGTTAAATAAGTATCTTCTTCTCCTTTGGTTAATAATATAATTTTTGAATTTGACATTATTCGTATTAATATATAAAGATACAATAATTATAAAAATATATTTTATTAATTTTATAATTATTTAGTTAGTAAAAGCCAAAGCTCCTAAACCCCCTGTAATTCGGAGAATATTGTAATTTAAAGCATAAATATTTACTACTTTGTTTTTATTTTGAGCGTCTTCAGAGGTAACGCTTCCCGCGAAATCCCAATTTTTACCTTTATTTAATCCAAATTTAAGTTTAGCATTTTGTAATTTAGAAAAATTTAAGGATCCCGATGGTTGATGTTGTCCTGGGTAAATAGCAAAAGAGTAAGAATATATACCACTTCCTCTAGAGTAATCTTGGTAATTTAATGCGGGGTTTCCCTCCTTTTGTTTAATAAGATCTACATGTTCAATACCATAACTATTGTGATATTGATATTGTTGTGTGTTTCTATAAAAAGGAGCCGGTAATTCATCCATGAGATTTTTATTATTAAGAACGAGAGTGCAATAAGACATTTGGTCTTGTCCTATTCTGAAATTATTCCAATAATTATATTTAAAGCAACCGGTGTTTTTAAAATCACCCGATAAATCGGTATGATAACGAGGTATAGCTTTACCTTCTCTGTCCTGAATGGACCAAAATAATTCTTTAACTGGATATCTGAATCTTAAATCTACTTCGTGTCGTAATTTAGTAAAGTTGGACGAATCCCATTTTCCAGCCACATCATTAATAATGTTATGGATACTTGATTGAACCTGTGTAATTAAATACTCGTGTTTATTACTAGTAAATAATCTTCTTTCTTCTTGATCTAAATAAATATTTTCTAAAAGTAATCTTACATTACTAACACTTATAGGACTAGCTACTGTCTGTTTATCAGAAAGCCTTTCTACCTCAGATTTTTTATTAAATTTAATTTCCAGTTTTACATTTGCATACTGCATAGAAACCAAGGGTAACGCCAAACCAACATTATTATTAAACCAAAATCGTAATGGAATAGTTAATGTTCTTTTACCACCAGCCTCGTTATTAACCTGTATCATATTAGCCAACGCTAAATTTTTTTCTGAGTTTTCAAAAAGTTCATGCCAAATGTGGAGCCACTCCCCATAATGTCTATCAATAAGTTGGTCTCCAATATACAAATCGATAAATTCTATTAAATTATAGGCGAGTGGGGCATAATTTCCTTTATCCGCAGCAGTTTGAGCAAAACCGGAGGCATGCCAACCATTTAAATTACCAAACTCTAATCTTTCCGATCCACTAATATTTATATCAACGCATAAATAACTTCGGTGTAATAAATCCGCACCTTTTGGTACATTCATATAAATTTTTTTACCCAAACAATTTTCGGTGCTATGTGCAAATAAAACTTCGGTGTAATCAATAGCGAAGTTCGTATGTCTTTTATAAACTGCTTTAAAGTAGGTAAATTCGGGATTACCTACTAAATATTTATCATGTTCGCTTTTAACGGCTAAAGCTAAGTATCCATAACCCATTTATCATATACAAACATATTTTAATCTACAATAAACCCTGTATTATTTATTTAAATATATTTTCAGATATATAACTAATGAGTCGACCATATTTAAAGAGCTTAGCAGATACCAGCTTTGATAGGCCTAAAAAAACCTATACAGAAAGCATTCAAAATAAAGCCGCTATAAAAGAAAAATTAAAAAATTATGAAAGAGTAGAAGATATAGATGACGTAGAATTTGATACACACGTTAGATATTTTACCCTGGACAAGCAGAATAAGCAGGTTTTTCGCACTGGCGGGTTACTTATTAAAAAACATTCCGAATATGTTAAACTATCAAATGGAAGGATGCAATGGAGTGTGCAAAGATATCATTACGACGCCGACGATGATGAAAAGGAAAATCCTATATTTGAAACGGTTTTTTTCGCTCGTATTTCTAAACAAGATGAATTTAATAAAAAAGAGGAAAAATATATTGCAATTATTAAAAAGCAAAGGGACGAGATTAATAAATTAAAGGATATCATTAAAAAAATCCAAAAAGTTAGATAAAAATATCTAATTCCATAATAATTCTTTTAACGACCTTTTTTTTATTCTTAGATTTATAGGTAACCCCTAATTGTTTTAAATTATATTGAAGCGCTTCTAATTCTAAATTATTCAATTGTTTTTCTATATATTTTCTGTTTATTTTTTTAGGTTTTTCCATTTCGGTGGAAAACCTTTTTTCTAGTTTTATTTTTTTATTTTTTCGTCCATCTTCTAAAGTGGGCTGAGTATTTATTAATTTTATGGAGGCATCTAAAAACATTCTATCATCTATAACGAAGCCCTTTTTTTCTAAATATTTGTCAAATTCTTTTTTAGTTATTTTTTTGTTAATCGCGTGACCATTCTTAATTTCTATATCATCGGAATCTGATGATTTATCAAATTCGATACTTTTAGAGGGGGGCGGAGCTCCTCCATTAGTATAATGAAAACTCTTTGAAATATGTGTAAACATTATTATAATTAGATATAATAATATTTTATCTTTTATCTCTTATCTCTTATCTTTTATCTCTTATCTCTTATCTCTTATCTTTTATCTTTTATATTAGACGTTGTAGGGATGAGGTCTTACCGGAAAGGCTAATTGTGTTTTAGACATAGAAGGTAATTTAATATTTCCTAATTTCCCTAATTTCCCTAAATTTAATTTTGGAACAAGATTACCCAACCCCCCATGCTCTCTCATATAAAGCAGAATTAATATGATTATAATTATTAAAATAGCTAATATAATACAAAATAATGCGAGCTTATTTTTATATTTAAGCGCGTCCATATTAATATTCTGACATGAACACGCTTTTTTAAATTCTTTATTAGTATAACATCTAAAATTACTGCCATAATTTTGATTGTTTTTTTTGGCCGTGTTGTTATTGTAGTAAATTTTTCTGTTATTTAAAGCCTGAGTGGGGCGGGCATTATTATTTAATATTTTTTGTAAACTATTATGGAATTTAGCACTGCAATTCGCGCTGTTTTCTAAGACAATCCATTCGACGTTTTCCGTGCAGGGTTCTCTTGGAAGCGAACCCTTATATGTATAAAAGGATTTTATCTCTGGTAAAGCTTCGAAAATATTCCAATCATCGGACGTTGTAACGGTGCTTCTTTCTCCTGATTTCTGTGGAAATCTACTCGCAAATACTTCCAAACAAGCATGCGAACCAGACGAACCCTCGTTTATCTCATATAAAATTGATATTATGGCCATACGGCCTGTATTTGGAGAGCGATGGTAAATATTTAATTCCAAAGGATAATTCGCCCCATCTATTTTATGAGCAGATGGCGTGAAGAATGAAATTTTTTCTAATTCATATACCTCGTTATTGAAAACAATATAAGAACCGTTGTCATAAGTAAAAATAATTGTACCGTTTACATTTTCTAAATAAATCGACGATGTTCTGTAATAAAATAGTAAATCACATAACGCACCACAATTAGTAGCTGTATTGGTTTTAATATCTATCGGGGATTGTAAACTTCCTTTTGCGCATTTATTGACCATTTTAATATAAATATATAATATATATATATATATTAAATTATCAAACAGGTAGGTAAATATTATTGTATTTAGTAATACTTTCATTACAAACAGGACATTTAACCGTTTCGGAATCATCGGTATTTTCTATAATACTATCTATGCATTCTTTGCAAATATAAATATGTAAGCAGGGTTCTAAAATAATATTAATGGTATTTGAAAAGCATATTTTACACTTAAACATACCCTGTATAGTTTCGATTCTGTCTTCTAACATTTTAAGTTTATTATTTAAGATACTATTATCATTAATATAGTGTATAATATTATTGCAACGCGAAACATATATGGAACTTAAACCATAATAAATATTTTTAAAATTATTAAATTGTATATTATTATTTAAAATTGTTTGTGTGAGTTTTTTGTTATGCTCAGTTAATAGATTTACTTTATTGGTTAGTGCCTTTTTACTATTAATTATATAATCGATATCATTATTGGTAGAAATTTTAGACATGGTGGTATTAATTTGCTTATTTATTTCATCCATGTCACTACCAAATCGATTTATAAGTTTATTTAATCCATCATTAGTGCCCTTTAAACTTTTAATTAAATCATCCTTTTGTTTTATTATATCGAATAAAGGTCCATCATAATTATTGATAGGTTCGCCCATCTCTATTATTAATAAATATTATAATTAAATAATAATGTTCTTTTTTATCACTTAAAGCTATATTCGTTATATAATATAATGACTTCCAACAGCACCGATTATATTATAGAAGATATAGAAACATTCGACGACCTCGATATACCAGAGGAACTTTTAAGGGGTATTTATAGTTATGGCTATGAAGTTCCTTCAGCAATTCAGCGAAAGGCAATCAAGCCTGTTTTAGACGGGAAAGATATTATTGCCCAGGCCCAATCAGGAACTGGTAAAACGGCCAGTTTTTTAATTGGTTCGATGGCCAGGGTAGATAAATCTAATCCAGATACACAGGTAATTGTAATTTGCCCGAATCGCGAACTTGCCAACCAAATATATAGTAACTTTGAGGCATTTAATACTTATTTAGGACTTACTGGAACACTTATTATGGGCGGGACAAGTGTGGAAAATAATTTTAAATCCTTGGACAAGGGCGTCCAAGTCGTTATTGGAACCCCTGGACGGATATATGATATGCTTAGGAGATATGCTCTCAAAACTAATTCGTTAAAATCTTTTATTATGGACGAGGCCGATGAAATGTTGTCAAAAGGTTTCAAGGACCAAATTTGTGATATTTTTAGATTTGTTTCAGATGAGACACAGATTTGTCTATTCAGCGCCACTATGCCTGATTTTGCAATCGAAATTACTAAAAAATTTATGTCGGATCCACTTAAGATTTTAGTTCAAGCTGATATGGTAACATTAGAGGGTATTAAGCAATATTATTTGGGAGTTGAACAGGAGCAGTATAAAATAGCCACTTTATATGATTTATATGAACGGTTAAGAATTAAACAAACTATTATTTTCGTAAATTCTAAGAGAAAGGCGGATTTCTTAAAAACAGAACTAGAAAGAGAAAATCATGTAGTTTCCATTATCCACGCTTCTTTGACCCAGCCCCAACGAGATCAAACGATGAAAGATTTTAGAGATGGTTCTAGTCGAGTTCTTATTGCTACTGATATTATCGCCCGAGGAATTGATGTTCAGCAGGTAGAAGTCGTTATCAATTTTGACGTTCCCAAGTATATTGAGACTTATATTCACCGTATCGGGCGCAGCGGTAGATTTGGACGCAAGGGGATTGCTATTAATCTCGTAACGGAAGAGGAATTTGAAAAATTAAAGAAAATCCAAAATTTCTATTCTACGGAAATATCTCCGCTGCCTGGAAATATTAAATCACTTATAGGCTAACTATATCTGTATAACTATATGAATAATATACCTGTTGAAGTCATAAAAATAATATTCAGTTATGCAGATATCAAATGTGCTATGTGTAGAGAAAAATTAAATATATTCCATTTTTATAGATGGAATTGTAAATTTTATGGACATAAAAAATGTATAGAAAATTTAGAAATGCTAATGATGTAAAAAAATTATTTTAATATATGGTATTATATTATAATAATGGGTGACGCGGGAATACGTATGGTAAAAAATGATCCAAATAATGCTAAGATATATTTGGTAGGACACAAGGGTTGGATTGGTAGCATGTACCTAGAAGAATTAGAGAAAAAAAATATTAATTGCGAACATTCTGATTTACGCGCCGAAACCGAAGAAATAAAAATAGATATTATTGAAAAAAATATTACACATGTAGTTTGTTGCATGGGGCGTACACATGGAACTTTCCAAGAAAAAAAATATACAACTATTGATTATCTTGAGAATAAAGAAACGCTCCCCATAAATTTAAATGATAATTTGTATGCCCCTCTCTCATTAGCTCTTTTTTGTGATAAAAATGATATTCATTTTACGTATATAGGAACTGGATGCATCTATGAATATGACAAGGAACATGGAATTGAAAGTGGAAATGGATTCAAGGAAGATGATAAGCCTAATTTTTTTGGTTCGAATTATAGTATAGTTAAGGGTTTTACAAATAATCTTATGAAACAAACAAATGCTCTTCATTTACGTATTAGAATGCCTATTACAGGTAGTCAAAATCCTAGAAATTTTATTACTAAAATAACTACTTATGAAAAAATATGTTCAATTCAAAATTCTATGTCTGTTTTAGATGAATTAATTCCCTTATCGGTAAGAATGATGATTAACAAAGAAACTGGAACCTTTAATTTTACTAACCCCGGGTCAATCAGTCATAATGAAATATTAGAGATGTATAGAGATATTGTTGATCCCTATTTTACTTGGAAAAATTTTACTATTGAAGAACAAGATGAAATATTATTAGGTAAAAGAAGTAATAACTTATTAGATACAACACTACTAGAAAATAGATATCAAATAACAAATATTAAAGAAAGTGTCCAAAATTGTTTAACTATAATGAAGGAAAATAATACGAAGTTAAAAGAAAATAATAAGAGTACTTTTCAACTTTTAGAAGACTTTTTACTAGAACAATGTAAAAAAATTAAAGAATCTGGGGAAACCATACAAAATTCAGATAAAAATGATAAGGTAGCTGTTATCATAGAACCTAGAAACCATAAATTATTAGAACCTGTAGTTAGAAATGTTATGCATCATTTAGGAAAAGAATGGAATTTACATATTTTTGGACACGATTTAGCGTATATTAGAAGTAGTTTTCCTAAATCTAATATTACTTTTACTGGACTAACGAGTAATAATTTAACCCCAGAAGAACATAATAAACTCTTAAGAAATTTAGATTTTTGGAATGCTATTAAACAAGAACACATATTAATATTCCAAACAGATAGTTTTATTATGAATAAAATACCCGATTTAGATAAATACCTAGAATATCCATTTATTGGAGGTGTTTATAAGTCATATATCTTCGAAAATAAACAAGTTAATGGTTGGGATGAAAGAGGAGCCATTCAATTAACTGATACTCCTAAGCAAGATTTTTCAATTAATGGTAATTTTTCATTAAGAAAAAAATCGGCAATGGTAGATTGTTTACATAAAATAAATGAAGATTTAATTAAAAGTTATAAAAAAAACAATTCTAAATTTCCTGAAATAATGGAAGAATTTATGAAAAATGAACAAGCAGAAGATTTTTATTTTCATCACGCTCTTGAATTTTTAAATTATAACTTACCTAGTCTAGAAGAATGCAATAAATTTTGTAATAATTTATATTATCCCACTCTTAATAAAGAGGCATTTGCTATTCGTAATATTGATAAGGATTATGTTTTTCAAGATAATCGATTTAGAAGTGAAATTGATAATATATTAAGTAAATTAAAAAATAATACAATCGAAACACCTAAGCAATGGTATAATAATAAAGGTATAAAAATAAAAAATCCTAATGATAGATTAAACGCTTTTCATAAAAAATTAAATATTAAATATGGCGACATTAAAGGGGAAGATGTAGAACAAAGTTTAATGCTAAAATACATAGAAAATGATGATATTGTCTTAGAATTAGGAGGAAATATTGGTAGGGTTAGTTGTTTAATAGCTTCAATTATTGCGGATGATAAAAATTTATTAACATTTGAATGTAATCCTAAACATTATAAGGAAATTTTAGAAAATAGAAATAATAATCATTTTGAATTTAATATAGAAGATAAAGCGATTTCAGAAAATAAATTATATCAATTCGGGTGGAATACCTTCACCGAATATGAACGTTCTAAATATAATAAAAAAGACCAAGATTTAATGTTTGAAATAAAAACAATTACATTAAGTGAAATAAAGAAGAAATATAATCTTAATTTTAATACATTAGTAATGGATTGCGAAGGAGCATTTTATTACATTATACAGTCTTTTCCAGAAATTATGAAAGGTATAAAAAAAATAATAGTAGAAAATGATTATCCTACTTGGGAAAGAAAAAAGTTTGTAGATAATATTTTTAAAAATGAAGGTTTCACACTTGTAGAAAGTATAAGTTTAGGAAAAAAAAATTGGATCCACTGGAAAGACCAAAATATAAGGGATAATTTTTATCAGGTTTTTATAAAAAATACTAAATAATCTTATTTACACAATTAATAAATTCATCTATATTATTATTACACAATAAAGGTGTTATTGAGTTAATTTTTTCTTCATCTAAATCCCACCATTTAATTATTAATAATTTATCTATTTGTTCTTTTGTAAATCTATACTTAATTATTTTTGCAGGATTACCTCCTATTATCGAATAGGGAGCAGCAGATTTTACAACATGTGAATTATTTGCAATAACAACCCCATCTCCTATATTAACACCCGACATAATAGTTACATTATCGCCTATCCAAACATCATTTCCAATTACAACATTTCCTTTAGTTGATGGATGACCTTTTCCATCAAAGTTATTAAATATTTTTTTATTTATATGACCAAATGGATAGGTTGTAACCCAATCAGTTCTATGATTACCGCCTAAATAAATATTACAATTTCCTGCGATAGAACAAAATTTCCCTATACTTAATTTAGCATCTTTATTTTCCCAAATAATTTTAGGTATTCCATATGTATATTTTCCTGAGATTGGCATAAATTTATATATATTATTTTATAAAATCTTTAAATTATTATATATTTCTTATAATTTAATAGTTCTTCCATCTATTAAAGCTATAGTTAATTCTTTAATATCTTCTAAACTATCTAAACTATCTAAACCATTATACTCATAAACTAAATAATGAAATAACCAATCTTTATTTTTTTTACTAAATTGGTTTACATATGGGCCACATAAAAATTTAATATCATCTAAAACATCAATTTCCCTATCATCTGTAGTTATAATATCCGCTTCTAAAATATAATCAGGGTTATTAATAAACAATATTTAGTAAATATGCTAAATAACTTTATGAAACAAAATAATTATAACTATGTAAAGCCTGAACCAAGTGTAGGATTTTTTACAAATCCAAAAGAGAATTAATACCTTCTGTAAAGCTTATAGTGGGTTTCCAGCCAAGCTTTTTTATTTTTTTATTTGTAATAAAATACCGTTTGTCATTAAAAGGTCTATCAGGCACAAATTTTATATAATCATCAGCCGTATCTTTTCCAAAGATTTTCTTAACTAAAAATTCTGTGACTTCTAAAACAGACCGTTCATCTTTTAAATCAGAACCTATATTGTAAATCTCATCTATTTTACCCTTATGTAAAATAATATCTACAGCGGAAGACACATCATCGCAATGAATAAAACTTCGAAGAGATGAACCATCGCCATGAATAGTGCATTTTTCTCCAGATTTTAATAACTTTATAAACTTAGGTATTAATTTCTCAGGATATTGGTTTGGTCCATATACATTATTACATCTTGTAATAATACATCTTAATCCATAGGAGTGTTTATAAGAATTAACTAACATTTCGGCCGCTGCTTTACTGGCGGCATAAGGATTTGTAGGACATAACAGGGACATTTCGTGTTTAGGTTTTTCATCTAATTCAGATTCACCATAAACCTCGTCGGTGCTGAAATGTAAAAAAAGTATTGTAGGCTTTGTTTTTCTTACTGCTTCTAATAAGGTATGTGTTCCTTTTACATTATCATCAGTATATTGTAGTGAATTATCAAAAGAATTATCTACGTGAGACTGAGCTGCAAAATGAATTATACAATTTATTTTGCTTGTTTGAATAATATACTTAATAAGATTATAATCATTTATATTACCTTCTATAAAAGTATAACTCGAACTATTTCTTATATCAGTCTTAATATTATATTCCGAGGCACAGTAATACATCGCATCCAAATTTACTATTTTATATTTAGGATATTTAGCACATATATAATTAATAAAGTTTGAACCTATAAACCCACATCCACCAGTAACAAGAATATTCATATATATATATATATATATATATATTATTAAATAAAATAATTTTGATTATTTAATTTATTAATAGTATAGTATCAATGGAAGCCTTTTTGGACAAATATCTCCAACTCGCTAATAAGAATAAAAATTTAGTTGTATCTTTAGGAAAAAAGGATTCTGATAATGTTTTTGATAATACCCTAACAGAAAAAACAATTAATAAAATTATTAAATACATAGGTGAAGCATATAGAACTAAACGAAAATATTATACAGAGACAATTTATTATAAAGGAAACGAGCAGAAAAAAACTATAAACAACGAACTGTTTTACCAATTAGTAAACGATTTAGATGTATATATGGATGATACCTGTCTTTTAGTTAATAGGCAATTTATAACTGATGCTATTATAATGCCTTCTTACGGCGAATATGATTATAATACAAAAACAGAAGTATTAGAATATATTATAGAGAATTCGTTTATGTGCAGGTTTAAATTAGAAGATGACATACATAGTTTAGATATAGTTGTATATAAACCCTGCGATAAAGGTATTTTTCTAAATTTTCTAAATAAAATTAAATCGTTATAGAGATTTACTTCCGAGTAATATAATTTTTATCGCATCCACAACATATAACTTTAACAAAAAATTTAGCTAATGCCTCCCCAACCTTATTCGAAAATGCTGGACAGCAACTACAGCACTCTCCTTCTTTATAGCAAGAGCAACGACTTTCCTTACCCCCTAACATACAGTCAACAATATCGGTTTGTACTTCTTCTACTGTTACACGTCCATCCCCGTCGTTATCAAGGGATTCGAGTAATTTCCCATTTAAATAATTAACCAATTTCAAAATAATATTCATCGCCTCCGCATTACTGGAAATATTTCTTAGTTGTTCTTGAACTTCTGGTGAAACTTCATTTTCAAGTTCTGGAGATGATAAAACCTCTACTATAAGTTCTAAAATAACTCCGGGTTTATTGGATGGTTCTACATTTTTGAGGTAAACAGTTACGTCAATTGTAGATTTAACACATTCAACTATTTCATTAATAATCGTAATACATATTTCTGGGGTTAATTCTTTAATTTCCTTAGTGATTTCATGTGTTTTAAAAATTTTTATAGTAGCCGTAGTTATTTTCTTTTTATCTTCTTCGTTAAACATTTTATAATAAATATTATAACATTATTATTTAGATTATTTTTTATTTAAATAATCTCAATATAATATAAATGAATTTAAGTTTTTTTACCGTTACAATTTTATACACCTCGTTGATTTTATTTATACATTACAAAATTAAAGAAACCGAAAAGAATATGGCACCTACCATTAAAAAATCAAGAAATTATAAAAGAGCCCCCGTTAGAAACGAAATTAAAACAGTTATTTCTTTAGATAATATAGACGAAGATGTTGAGAATGATACTATAAGAGATTTGAAAAAATTCTTAGAAACACCCGATATAAAAGCTAAAAAAATTGTGGCACCAATCATATCTGAATTGGATTTAAACGAATACTTTAATGACGGCGTCGATTCTGAAGAAGAAGACGAAGCAGATAGTGTTTCAGATGAAGAATCCACCCAAGAACCAATAAACAATCAAGAACTAGAAGATTTACCGGAGTTATCACAAAAAGGTCCATTAAATGAAACCCCTAATAGTGGTTTGAATGAATTACAAGGGTTTAATGGACTTGCTGCATTTGATGAATTTGGAGGATATCAGAATTTCGCTACATTATAGTTATTTTTTCTTTTTAGATTTCTCTATTTGTAAAATATTATGCTCTAAAACAAACCGTTTTTTTGAGTTTAATATATTAGTGACGCTATTAATATTATAGAAATCGACAAAAGCCATTCCGGAAATTTTATCAGGATTATGCTTATCCTGTAAAACAGTAATTCGTTGTATATTTCCAAATTCTATTAATATAGCCTTAAGGTGTTGGTATGCTGTAGTTCTATCAAGATAAGTAGGGACATTTTTAACAACTAATGTCGTATTTATTTTTTTATCAGAACCAGGGGGTTTATAGGCACCTGTTTCAATCTTATCGGTCTTATCTAGTTTATCAAGAAAGGTTTTATCTATATTAAATACCTGAAACCCGTTTGAGTTTGTGGTAGTTTTAATTATTTTTTTCTTAATTTTGGGCTTAGTAATTACATAGGGTTCGTCGGGTCCACTTATATATAAATTTAATTTATCACGAATTGAGAAGTAATGTTTTCTCTTTTCATTATTATATTCATGTACATCTGCATCTGGTGGGGCTATCCAAACAGGCTCTCCCATTATAGATGTATGCGATTCGCCTACGGCAACACCGAATTTAAAAACATTTCTATTAATAGCACATACATTCATTTTTCGCGAACAATAATAGTGAATATCAGTAACTAACTCGGTATCATTCAGATAATACAGTCTCCTTTCGGTGATAGTTTCTATATTGTTACCTATATGATTATATATATATCCTATTACGAAATCGATATTTTCCGACGATTCATTATATTTTTTAAGTTTAACTTCTTTGTATTTTTTTACAGGAAATGGGCCAATATCTACTGTTTTTATTAACTCTCCTGTCATTACTAATATATAGTAACTTATTTTAAAGTATTTATTAATATGACTAATAAAAAATATTAATATATAATAATGAACAATAATTTAATTAAAAAAAAAAAATATACCGTGGAGGGATTTGCCAGTTGTGCAAAAAAATCGGCGATACCTAAAACTATAATTATATGGATTATTTTAAATGGTTTAATCACCGGTTTCTTCCTTATACCAAATATGATGCCACTTATAAATCTCCTTTCAACACCTGCAAGTTTAATGCTAGCATGCGTAATGAATGTAATTTTTCTGATTGTTTTAGCTATCCAAGTAGCGCAAATTAAATAATTTAATTAAAATTGATTTAAAAAATATAAAGAAATTTCATAATAAATATTTAATGGATGTATTAAAATTAAAATATTGTAACAACAACGGGTTTTTAATTAAAAATAATCGTAGTAAATTTAAAATATTAAAAAAAATTAATAATATTTTAGATTATAATGTGCTTAGTAACAACTATAAGATTTACTCTGATAGGCTGGAATATGCTTTAAAAAATAGAAATACAGCATGTACGTATTTAACTACTGGGAAGCCATGTCTTTTATATTTAACAAAAATTAATGGAGAACCAATAGCACTTATAATTGAGAAAACTATTAATAAAAATAACATTTATCCGAAAATTATTTCAGTTTCTTTACATTTTAACGATGAATTGTATGATGACACCTTACTAACCGCCGAATTATATAGAATAGATAATAATTGGTTTCTAATAATTGATACGTTACTAATATTCAAGGGGAAAAAAACTCTTTACCAAAACCACAATAATATTAAAATGCTTACTTTAATTATTCAAAAATATCAGTATTTAGTAGGTGATTCATGTAAAGTAATTGTAAAAAAATACATGAAGCCTAGTGAAATAGGTGAATTTATGAAAACTACTAATTTCAAATTAAGTGGAATTAAATTTATTAATAAATCACCTATACACTTTTACTTTAATAAAAAGTTTATTACTTTTAGAAATGATAGACTGTTTATATTACCTACTTCAAATGAAAAATTTATTCAAGAGAAACTGAAAGAATTGACGACCAAGCCTAAAAATAAAGTAATTTCAAAGGTTAAAAATGACGTAGCTAAAACGTTTATATTAAAAATAAAGACTACCAATAATTATGGAATTTATCATCTTTTTGCGACAAAAAAATCGGAATTAAAAAATTTAGGCATAGCCAGAACAAATACATTAGAAATTTCTAATCAACTTTTAGAAAAATTTAGAAATGTATCTGAATTTAATGTAGAAGCAGAGTATGATTATGATTTTAATAAATTCAGAGTTATTAAAATAGTAGAAAAATCGACACTATCTAATTACAATAATATTAGTAAGCTTATATAATTAAATAATATTAGTTTTTTTTTTGTAATAATCTTATATTATAATAGTAATGAAAACTAGAATATACAGAACAATTAATTTACCTCTGAGCGAAGATGAAAAAACTTCATCAACCGACTTAGAGTCTATTTATCAGGTTCCTATAGATTTTATTTCTGTTCCAAAAAAATTAGACAAGGTCGATAATAGTTATTACGAAAATCTTCTAGAAGTGAGTGATAATATACAGCATATACCGTTGTTTGTAAAAAAACCCTATAATTATCTACTAAAAATTAAAAATATTTTAGAGAAAAGAATAGTTAAATTAGAAGAAGTTTATGAACAATTATTGGAGGAGAACGCGAAGTTGTCTAATATTCTTGAGAAATTAAACTATTATCTAAAATTGGCCGATATTTTTCCCGAAATACATTTACTCGACAATATAAATAGTTTATTAGAGAGTTTAACTGCTACTTATGGTGGGTTGAATGGGCTCGCTAATCTGAATAAATGGTGGTCAGTCTTCAATTCTTCAATAAGGGAACAACTTATTTTACTTGAAAATAATTTAGAAAATAAAATAATTTTAGATAATTACGATAGATTAAATATTAATATAGATTCTGACACACATGATAATGGATACACTCTAAATAACAGAGTTGATTTTAATGATTTTATGAAAAACTTTTCTGATAAATCGATGCATATTCCTCATAGAATAATTAAAAATTATAACTTAGTATCGAATAATAAAGCTGTTTTAAGTAATATCACCTTATCAAATCAGCAAAAATTTGTATCAGATTATTTAAACAGTAATACTCCCTACAGAGGATTATTACTTTACCATGGCTTAGGTTCAGGTAAGTCGGGGGCATCTATTGCTATTACAAACGGTTATAAAAATAGAAAGGTAGTAATATTACTTCCCGCTTCTCTAAAAATTAATTATCTACAAGAAATTGAAAAGTTCGGGGAGAGTTGTTTTAAATCTAATTTAAATTGGGAATTTTTCGAAATGCCTTTTTCAAATACCTATGAATTATATAATTGGTCTAATACGCATTTGGTTAATAAATATGAACATATAGGAGAAAACGTCACTTTTAATCAAACACAATTTAATATTTACTCGGATTATAAATTAAATAAAAAAACACCTATTAAAGATAAAATAATTGGTAATATATTAATAAACTCCTATGTTTCTTTAAAAAATACTTTTTACAACATGTTAAATAATTTAGGTATATCGCGCGATTTATTATCTAAAATAAGCACCACGCATGATGGACAAAAAGGAATTTGGTTATTAAATACAAGTGTTAC
>Ga0115561_1001503_pt1 | contig 16573 bp, 19 predicted proteins | sample COGITO_mtgs_1105_4_FD_87201 | JGI IMG/M metagenome (GOLD analysis project Ga0115561, IMG submission 87201) | Pelagic marine microbial communities from North Sea - COGITO_mtgs_110512 | ecosystem: Environmental > Aquatic > Marine > Epipelagic | place: Germany:Helgoland, sampling site Kabeltonne...
ATGAAATTCCTGTTGGTGAGGGACTGCTTGGGCGCGTCTTTGATGCGCTTGGCATGCCATTGGATGGGCGCGGACCTGCACAGCTCGAAGATAGCTGGCCGCTGGAAGGTGTTCAAATCAACCCGCTTGCCCGGCGTTCTGTTGATACCCCCCTTGATGTTGGTGTTCGGGTGATAAATTCCCTGCTGACGGTAGGGCAGGGACAACGACTTGGGATTATTGCGGGGTCTGGTGTTGGTAAATCGGTGCTTCTTGGTATGATGACCCGTTTCACTAAAGCAGATGTCGTTGTGGTTGGCCTTATTGGCGAGCGTGGCCGCGAGGTTGGCGATTTCGTGCGAACAGTCTTTAACGCAGAATCCCGCGGTAGGACGGTTATTGTTGCAGAGCCTGCTGACAGATCTCCCTTACTTCGCATTCGTGCCGCAAAGCGGGCAACGGCAATCGCCGAATATTTTCGTGATCAGGGCAAAAATGTTCTGCTTATCATGGACTCGCTCACTCGTGTTGCCCATGCGCGGCGTGAAATTGGCCTTGCTCTTGGTGAGCAGCCAACATCCAAAGGCTACCCACCTTCTGTGGTTTCGCTTATACCGGCGCTGGTTGAGCGGTCTGGTACTGGCTTGAACGGGCAGGGGTCTATTACCTCATTCTATACGGTTTTGGCTGATGGTGATGATACGAACGATCCGGTTGTGGATACAGCGCGGGCAATTTTAGACGGACATATCCTGTTGTCGCGGCAACAGGCCCAGATGGGAATTTATCCGGCAGTTGATGTGCCAGCATCTGTGAGCCGTGTGATGACTGAAATTGTTTCACCAGAACATATTGCTGCTGGCCAGATGTTCCGGCGCCTCATGTCATTATATATGGAAAATCGTGATTTGCTTCTGATGGGCGGTTATAGTGCCGGGCAGGATCCCGACCTTGATCTTGCTGTTCAGTTATGGCCACAACTCATTTCACTTATCCAGCAACCCCAGACGGAACTAGCTGATTTCGAAAGTTCTGCTGCTGCATTAACAGGCTTGTTTGGGACTAGCCAGAAAGGTGGGTTGTAATGACACGCCGTGCAGCACTTTTCAAAAAAATGGCGCTGACACAGAAGCTCCATCTGACCAAACAGCTTCGCGCTCTTGGTCTTGTGCGGGACGAGCTATCCAAGAACCGAGCGATGAAAGCCCAGCTTGAAGAATTGCTCGAAGCAGATAAAGCAACAGACCATGCCCGTTCAGGGATGTCTCTTTATTCTGCCTCATGGTTCAACACTCAGGTACGTGACCAGTTACTTTCGATTTCACATAGATGCGAGCATCTAGCCACAGAAATGGTCACGCTCAAGAAGGATATTGCCTCAGCTGAACATAAGCGGAGCCGCCAAGAGGATAAAGCAACAGAACTTTTTGCCGAAGCCCGTAAATTAGCTCAGGACCGGGCAGATATCCAGCTCGCTGAATTACGGCGTCGATAGCTAAATAAGGCTAAAGCTAATCTGGGAAACTGGCACTCAACTTGCATTGAAAGATGACAAGTCGATGTCCCTATTCGCACACCTCATCTTGCAAGAGCGAAATTTATGCCAATAATTACTGCGTCTTCATCATCAGATATCTCGCCGCAAGGTCCAGCGTCTAGCGCAGGCAAAGAGGCAGGAAGTGATGTCCTTTTTGCAGCTCTCTTTGGGGCTGTAGTATCAACTGACGATACTGAAGAGATAGACGTAAATCTTGATATTCTGCAGGCTATGACGCAGGAAGAACACCCCGATAAACAGGACGGTGAAGGTGCGCTTGCGACAGCTCTGCTGTTTGCTGTCAGCGACGAGCCGGCTAACTATCTGAGTCAGGATGAGGGTGATATTTCAGCATATCTGAGTCAAGATGAGGGCGGTATCCCTGTTTTAGGAGAGTATGTGTCCCCGGATGATGAGGGCGATGTGAATACTCTTATAGAGAGCAACGTGCTCTTCCACGAAAAAGAGGAAGGTGATGCTGGATTACTTGCTGCCTCCCAGCTCGCAGTGCAGGGTCAGGTAGCGACTAGTGTAAATGCACAGCGCAGTGCAGGCGACAGGCCACTCACAACCCAGCTTCTCACGAAGATTGCTGAGGACCTTGCTCCTGAGCATGTGGTTATCAAAGAAAAAGTTAGCATCACGGCTGGTCTAACATCAGACGTAGATAGTGTAAAAACGGCGTCCCTGAATTCAGATAAGGTTGCGGCGATGATGTCAGCACCCCGCCAGAACGTGCGGGCAAAGCTAGAAGCATCGGGGCCAGTTATTATCGAAATGGCAGAGGCGGAGGCTGGCGAGTCATTTGATGCGCTTGCGCTAAAAACGACCAAAACAGAAAGTCAGATCGGTCTAACTTTACGGCCAGCTGCACCTAATCTGCCAACAGCAGAAACCAGCACGCTCCTGCAAGGGGGCGTGGCTAGTGAAGCAAGCCCTTCAGCCGGAAATCAGGGGTCAGGTAGCCAGACGTCAGGTGGTCAGACATCAGGTGGTCAGACATCAGGTGGTCAGTCAGGTCTAACAAGCTCACTGGCTGAAAACTGGCTTGAAATGCTCGATATGCAGGATGAAAACTGGGCAGAACAGCTTGTGAAGCGGGTAGAACGTAATCTTGCGAATGCAAAAGAGGGCATTGATTTTGAATTGAACCCCCGCTCTCTTGGAAAATTGCATGTGAACTTAAGTCTTCAGCAGAACGAAGCTCAGCTCCAGATGCGAACAGAGACTTCGCAGGCAGCACAGATGATTTCTGATGCTCAGTCGCGTCTGTCTGCTATGCTAGAAGATGCCGGAATGAAGCTTGCCTATCTTGGCACATCAACCCAAAGCAATGGCAATGGGGCAAATGGCCAGCAATCAGGCAATGGGCATCACGGTCATCAAAACAATGGCCAGAACAATAATTCTGACTCAAATTTACCACAAAATAATGATGCTACTGATGCATCAAATAGTTTAGTTAATGTTAAAGCATGATATAAGGTTTCGTGCTGTCCGGTCCTACTTAACGGAAATCGGCAAACCACAGGAGGTTTGATCTATGGCTGATGAAGAAAATACCGAACCAAAAAAGCGTGGCCCTCTGCTCCGCATTCTGGCGTTCGCTCTTGGTGGATTGCTGCTTATCGCTGCAGGCCTTGGTGGCGGCTATCTTTTATTCGGAAGTGGTCAATCAGACCCTTCAGAAGAAATTGAATCCATTATTGAAAAGAAAATGGAACAAGCTGAAGCTGAAAGAGCTGCCGAAGAGGATTTAGCATCTGATGAAGCATCAAAGGTGTCAAAAGAAGCTCCTGAAGTTGAAGCCTTCGTGACAACATATTTTGAATTTCCAGGCACGTTCACAACGAATTTGATGAATTCACGTAAATTCGTTCAGGTGGGTATTGGTGTATCAACCCAATATGATGAAAGCGTTATGGTTAATGTTGAAGCACATCAGCTTGCACTTCGTTCAGAAATTCTGAATTCAATGAGTGAATTTTCAGAGCAGGATGTGCGAGGCAAGGCAGGCAGAGTGTTATTGGCTGCTGCATTGCGTGATAGCATTAATGGAAAGCTCATGCTTCTGGAAGGGTTTGGTGGGATTGAAGAAGTTCACTTCACATCCTTTGTGTTGCAGTAAGTTTTGTTGCACACCGGCAAGATAGACAAAAACGGGATATAGGCGGGTCGTAATGGCATCTAAAAAGCTGACCAGTGATGAAGTAAATGCACTGATGGAAGGGCTAAATGAAGCATCTTCTCCTGTGGGCATCGACATGTCACAGTCAGATGAGGTGCGCCCGTTTGCGTTTGGTGAGGATGACCTATCCTTGATGGGTGATTATTACGCATTGCGGCTCATTAATGAGCGCTTTGCCCGTCAGGCCCGAGCTGTCTTTCTGCCGATGCTAAGATTGCAGCCGCGGATTACGCCATTCGCTCCTGAGGTTAAAACGTTTGATGAATATTGCGCCAGTATCGACACATTTATGAATCTCAATATCAACCGCATAGACGAATTACGCGGGACGATGCTGATGACGATACAGCCTAAATTCATTTCCACACTGACAGCCTCATTTTATGGCGGCACGCTAGATGGGGCAGTATCTAAAAGGACAGAATTCACCTCAACCGAAGAGCGCGTTATCGAACTTGTTTCTGACGGGCTGAATGCGGCTCTTGCTCATTCATGGCGTGATCTTATGTTAATTAGTCTGTTAGAGCAGGGACGTGAGACAAACACCCAGTTCGCATCAGTTGTTGATGGTAGCGAGTTGGTGATTATTTGCTCGTTCATGGTGCAACTGCCAAATGCAGAAGCCGATACGATCGATATTGTCTATCCGTTGCAAACATTAAAGCCAATTGCAGCCCAGCTTCGCTCCCGCGTTCAATCTGATAACTCGCAGGATAATATATCGTGGCGTGAGAAAATGGAAAATGCGATTTTGAATATTCCGCTTGGTATTACCGCGCTGCTTGGTCAGCCGTTAATGTCTGTTGGCGGTCTGACCCGGCTTGAGGTCGGAGATGTGCTGCCAATGAATGTTGGCGAGGGTGTTACGGTAAAAGTGCAAGAACATCCGATTTTTATCGGCGAGATAGGCGAGGTTGCTGGCAAGTCAGCAATTAGCTTACAGAAACGAATTTAAGATATTATGGTCGCCCGAAACAGAGGCAGTCATAGCGTAAATAGAGTGTGAGGTCATAAAAATGTCAGATGAAACAAATGAACAGGATCCATCAGTAGCCCCCAATATGGGAGCTGAGATGCCACAAAATCAGGCATCAGGCGGTGTTGAAAATTTACGTGTTCTTGAAAATATTGAAGTGCAGCTATCTGTTGAAGTTGGCAACACGGAAATTAAAATTCGTGACCTGTTGCGCTTGAATGAAGGCTCTGTCATCGAGCTGGATAGGCTTGCAGGTGACCCGCTTGATATCCTTGTTAATGGAACGATGATCGCAAAAGGTGAAATTGTCATGGTTGGCGAGAGATTCGGTGTGCGGTTTACAGAGATTGTTGATCCCGAAAAACGCGTCGAAAGTCTGTAGTATTTTATGAGCGTCAAGAAAATGACGGCGCTCATTTGATATGCTAAGGCATGCCATAATCGGCAGAAAAGGGCGGCACGCGTCAAAGAGCCGTTTCCTCAAAATAAGGTTATATTACAGAGCCTTATATTAGTATTACACTTCATAATAAATCATCATAAGGTGCCTGCGATCTAGTTGGCACGGTTCTTGCCTTTCTTGAAAGATAAATGTGCAGAAATGCGCGTGATTCTTTTCTTGCTGGGAGGCATGCCGGATGTTCGGTGAAATTGTAGGATTGCAGCAAATTACGATTACTCTCGCTTTCTTGAGTGTAATGATTGCTATTCTGTTTTTTCTACGCCGGAAAGGCGGCGCTATCCGCTCTAGTCTGCATGCTGGTCGGCGTATCCACGTCATCGAAGATACTGCTGTTGCTCAAGGTGAGCGCCTGCGTCTTGTTCAGATTGATGACCAGACATTTGTGATGGTGTCTGCTAAAGGCACTGCGCCATCGCTGGTGCCGTTGCACCAGCCGCAGCCCGCAACTAACGAGTCTAATTTTTCTCCTGCTTTTGCCAAAGCACTGAACGCTGCCCAAGATGAAAATGGTTGGGCTGAAAGTGGTCAGGCTGAAAATAGTCAGGATGGCCCTGCGCCAATGGAATTAACCGAGCGTGCTGATGGTGGCCAAATCTTACCGCGCCACCAGCCGCCCCATAGTTCTGCATCACCCGCGCAAGCTGATGATAAGCAGATGTCAGACTTTGCTGTAACCTTCAAACGCTGGAGACAGCAACGATGACCTTTTCCCGTTCCTTGACAAGTGCGCTTGCTAGTCTAGCGCCAATTTTGAGCATTGCCCTGTTTTGTATGCTGCCTATGGCGCCTGCTGTTGCACAGGATGCCCTTGCTGGCCTTGCTAGTGGTCTGCCTGCCTTGACCTCTACTGAATTTGGCGATGGGACAACATCCTATTCTCTCTCGCTGCAGGTGCTGGCTCTAATGACAGCGCTAACTGTTTTGCCGTCTCTTGTGCTTGGGATGACATCCTTCACACGCATTATCATCGTTCTGTCGATTTTACGCCAAGCGATGGGAACCCAGCAAACACCTCCAAATCAGGTATTGATTGCGATTGCATTATTTCTATCGTTTTTCATCATGTCGCCAACCTTAACTGAAGTGTACGAAAAATCAGCTGACCCATATCTAAATGGCGATGTATCAGCTGAAATTGCACTGGGTTCAGCAAGCGATACAATGAAGGGATTTCTTGTCAAAAATACCCGAAAAGATGATTTGAAAATGTTTGCTGATATGGCGAATTTGGGCAGCTTTGAAACGCCTGAATCTGTGCCGCTTACTGTTCTGCTCCCGGCTTTTATTACGTCTGAATTAAAGACAGCTTTCCAGATTGGCTTTCTTCTATTCTTGCCATTTCTTGTAATCGATATGGTGATTGCCTCTATCTTGATGGCTCTTGGTATGATGATGCTAAGCCCGATGCTTGTATCGCTGCCATTCAAGCTACTGCTTTTTGTTTTGGTTGATGGCTGGGCAATGACGGTTGGCTCTCTTGTCGCAACCTATTCGGCCTAAGAAAGGGCTCGCATAATGGAATTTGATATGAATGTTGAGATGCTGCGGATGGCCTTCTGGCAGATTGTGGTTATCGCTGGGCCCATTCTGCTTGTTGCTCTTGCCATCGGTTTGTTTGTCGGGATCATTCAGGCAGCGACATCCATTAATGAAGCAACGCTCAGTTTTGTTCCGAAGCTCGTCCTTGTTTTGACCACCTTTGGTCTGCTGGCTAATCTGATGCTTGTCCAACTTACAGATTATTTTAGCTTCATATTTGATCAGGTTACGCAGGTCAGCTAACGCTGGTCTGCTGAGGTATCGTTATGGATTTGCCATTAACAGAATTGCAGGGAATGGGCGGGTTGCCAGGACTGGAAATGCAGTTTGTGATGACAATGCTTTGCCAGCTTTTTCTGGCAAGCTTGCGTATTGGCTCATTCCTTCTTGCCTCCCCTCTTTTTGGAGGGTCTTTTGTGCCGGTGCAGGTGCGCGTCGTGATGGGTATCCTGTTGGGGGTGAGCGTCATGGGTATGGTTGATGTGCCGCCTATTGAAACGCTTGACCAGATGAAACTGATTGGCGTTATCGTAACAGAAATAGTTATCGGTGTTTCTGCGGGACTCATTCTGACTATCTGGTTTAGTGCCGCAATGCTGGCAGGTGAGAAAATCGCGACATCAGCTGGCCTTGGTTATGCAGCACAGATAGATCCTGATTCTGGCGGACAAACGCCAGTTGTCTCTAAAATGCTTCAGATGTTTATGACTATCCTTTTTCTGTCAATGAACGGGCATCTTTTGGTACTTCGAACGATGATGCAAAGTTATCAGCACCTTCCGGTTGGCGAAACACCGCATTTTGGTGCGTTTGTTGAAGGCGGTATTGCAGCGGCTGGGCAGATGTTTGTTGCGGCAAGTCTTATCATGTTGCCAATCGGTATTGGGATGTTGCTCATCAATCTTGCTATCGGTGTAATGACACGGTCTGCCCCACAGTTGAACCTATTTTCATTTGGTTTTCCGATAACATTAATGGCTGTATTTCTGATGTTATATGTCTCTGTTGATGCGATATCATTTGCCTTGAACGACCTTGCTGTTTCTTCAATGGAAAATCTTGAATTCGTGATGGGAAAGGCAATCTATGGCTGAGCAAAGTCAGGACGGTCAGGAAAAAACCGAAGAACCCTCCCAACGAAAACTTCAAAAAGCCCGTGAAGATGGACAGGTTCTCAGCTCAAAAGAGATGTTCGTTTTCACAACCTTGTTTGCTGGTTTGGTGATGATGTTTATTTTGCCGATGTTTATTCAGCCGGCAATAACGCGGTGGTCGCGCATGTTCCATTTCGAGCGCCCAAATGATTTAAATAAGCTAATCGGTGAGAAATTCTTCGAGATGCTAGAATTAATTATTTTAAGCGGCATCATAATTGGTGTGCCGATTATGATTATTATTATTGCAACACAGGCGGCAGTTGGTGGCTTGAATTTTGCGCCAAAAGCGATGAATTTCAAGGGAAGCAGGATAAGTCCTCTTGCTGGCTTAAAGAGAATATTCTCGGTAAAAGGGCTTGTTGAACTTGTAAAATCACTGCTCAAAGTGTTTCTGTTATTTGGCGTTTCAGGGGTTGTTCTTTATGCACATCTCCCCTCTCTTATTCAGCTAACAGAACAAAATTTGAATTCAGCTTTGGCGAGTGGGTTGGATATGTTTCCGTCCTTACTTGGCGCTATGCTTGTCATTCTTGCTGTTATTGCAGCGATTGACTATTTCTGGCAGAGGCATGTGCATATTAAACAATTACGAATGAGTAAGCAGGAAATAAAAGATGAATATAAACAGACAGAAGGGTCACCTGAGGTAAAAGCAAAGATCAGGCGTATGCAGATGGAAACCGCTCAGAATGCGGGCCGTCAGCAAGCCGCCCTTGAAGATGTGCCTCAGGCAACCGCTATTATCACGAACCCGACCCATTTCGCGGTAGCCCTGAAATATGAAGTAGGCTCGTCTGAGGCACCAAAGATTTTGGCGATGGGACGTGGTCATATGGCACAAAAAATTATCGAGACGGGCAAGGATAGCCGGGTAACAGTATTCCGCTCACCTCTACTTGCACGTGCCTTGTTCTTTACAGGTGAAATTGGTGCTGAAATCTCTGAGCAGCTTTATCAGGCTGTTGCGGTGGTCCTGGCATATCTGTACCGGTTGGATAAAGGTGAAATGCTGGAAGAGCCAGATGTGGACCTTCCGGGTGATATGCAGTTTAATGAAACAGGTCAAAAGCTAGGAGCAGAGGATGGTAGATAGTAAACCTCCACAATTCCAAATAAAGCGGAAGCGCCGGCCGCGCAGCCTTGGTGAGATGATTAGCACTGTCTGCTTTTTTATCCTTGGTGCGGTATTATCTCTTCAGGCAGCTGATTTTCTTGATGCTGGCTATCAGGTACGAGGTTACGCATTAGCTGTTTGTGCTTTCTCATCTGTGTGCGGTGGATTGCGGTTTATTATTGCTGACGTTATTAACTGGTTCAGGCCGTCATCATGAGCCGCCGACCGCATTCATCTCCGCCGCCTGATAATGAAGCTGATCTCCGACTGAATTGCCGGGGATGTCGTCATTTTTTTGTGACATATGAGCCTCGCAACCCTTGGGGTTGCAGGCAGTTTGGCTTTAAAGGGAAAAATCTTCCTGCACAGATAGTATATCAGTCGACTGGCATGCAATGTGCATATTTTTCAGAGAATGCGTCTGTCAAAAATTCAGCGGTTAGTCGCCGGAAAAAAAAGTCAGGCATTCTCGATATTAATGGTTAGCATACTCATTGGTACGATAGTGGGAATGAGGAGAGGTAAGATATGGCAAGCGAACTGAATTCAGTACAGGAAAGTATTAAGCTGGCTCTTGATGCCGCTGATGCTGCAACTGATGTTACCTCTGAATATAGTCAAATTAAACGCGAACACAGGAAGTTGGAAAAGAACGTGTCCCAGATTCATCGTTATACCACAATTACCTTTGTCACTGCGATATGCGCAGCTGTTCTTAGTCTTGGTTTTTCAGCCATGCTCTATTTCAAAACACTTGGTGAATTGAGAGTGATGACAACGACCAATCGTGAAGGGCTAGTTGTTTTTGCTGAAAATATCGAACATTTGAATTCTGTTCTTGGTGAACTTTCAGGCTCTCTAGAGCAGCAAGGCGAACTTGTTGCTCTTAACCGCGAAGCAACAACGAAAATTACCGAGCTTACACAGCTTATCGGTGTATCAAGTCAGCAGCTTAGCGCTGATATCAAGGCGTCATCAGATGCTATGGCATTATCGAATGAAAAGCTTGGCAAACAGCTTGGTGATGTAATTATTAATGAAGCAATGGGCCATCTTAATTCTGTTGCTGTGCAGTTGGCTGGAACCGATTCCAAGCTCAGCAAAGAAATTGATGACGTAAAGAAAAAGTTGATCGATAACTCTGATATTGGGGCACTTTCGGCGTCTCAGAAAAATATGGCAGCTCAAGTAGAAATGCTTGCTGGTCAGAATATGAAAATGCTGAAACTACTCGAAGTACAGCAAGACAGGATTAGCTTCCCATAAGCATTTTCTCCCGCGTGCGGTCTGTCAGATGATAGGCCGGACAGATGATAGGCAGAGACGTTCCCTATGGCAGATGCATCAGATAGTTCCGCTTCGAAAAACATGGATGAAAACACGCAAGGTTTCATCCGGATTAAGACTGTGGGTCGCAAGAGTTATGCGAGCGAGTTGAGACTGCGTGAGCTAGATGTGCTTGTGGCGATTGACGGCCTGCCGGTTGATAATGATATTCAAAAATTAGAAGAACAGCTCAAAATGATTGAGCGGCCAGCTCTCCTTACACTGTTCCGAGACGGATTTTTTCTGTCAGTTTTTGCCAAACAATATCCTGGCTGTATTCTTGAATATGCACCTGCTGAGATATCAGAAGGGGTTGCGTTCAAACTAAAAAGCCATGAGCTAGATAATCCTAAAGGATATCGTACTTACGAGGCATTAAGAAATGTGAGTCGGGATGTGTTTCTTTTTGAAGCAGAATATTCAAGCTTTGCAACGTTTCTCCCACCATTCTGGCTCCTGAATTACCGGATGTGGGAGCCACTTATGGCTGTTTTGTCTACCTATGCAGTCTCTTTACTTGTCCACCCACTTTTATTTGTCGTCATTTTTGTCATGATTGGAGGCTATTTCCATCGTGCCCAAACAAAGCTCATACGTGGATATGCGCTCTATCAAGAACATTATTTCTGGATGGTTCTCGCAGCCCGTTCTGATGACGAAGCAATGACTATCTGCCGACAGTTTGACCCGAAATGCCAGTTTAAATTTGGCTCTTCGTTCAGTGAATCTGTCAGAGAAGATGCGCGTAAGGATAAGCCGCCTCAGGCAAAAGATAAATAGCAACAAACTATCATCTTATTATGCATAAAACTTAGGTTAACCAGCCATAATTTTGGCAATTTCCTTGAATTTAGGCTGACGCGTCTGGCTCAGAATTTTATGAGCCTCTTCATTATCAAGTGGCAGGCCATAGCCTAGGAAATGAACCTTACGTGTCATACCGATCACTTTTATGAAATTTTCACTTGATGAAGATAAATCATCAAGTTGTAGCCGTGCACGATGGGCGGCAACAGGTTCAATGAACTCATTTTTCACACCCTTTGCGATTTGGCCTAGGGAATCAGCTTTTATTTTGCCAGACCGGCTAAGGGCAGCGCTCAAATGGCGGTCGCACTCAGTTGCCCAGGCATCTAACTGAGCTGTACTTGGGCGATCAATTTCAACCTGAAGAAAACCAGTTTCTTCGATCCTTTTTATTTTCGAAAAGCCGTTTTTCCTGAGAATATCTACGATTAGACTTTCTAATTCAGAGCGGTGGATGGCGACGATGAAGCCTCTTTTAGCTTTATCTTCTAGCGGCTCAATATCGGCAAAATCAGTCACTTTTCGGCTGCGACCATCAACTGTAACATTCGCGCCGAATAGAAGTGTCATATAAGTACTTGATGTACCAACATCCGTAAGGGTTTCGATAAAATTCTCAATATTTACTTCCATCCGCTGTTTTGCGGCAGCACTATAAGAATCATCTGATTTTAAAAGTTGTAATTCAATCATGTTTTCCCCCATTTGCTAAAAGACGCTCATTGAAAGCTTTATATACCGCATTACTTATACATAAATTAGCAGAAATCTATATCTGTGTCAGTAGAAGAGATATTACAAGCTCTGATGCAAAAGATACTTCAATTGCTTCAATGGCTTCACTGGCTATGGACGTATCTAGGATGTGAGACTTAGTAGTTTATTTCAATTTCGATGCGACGGTTTTTAGCGCGACCAGCAGCAGTATCATTTGTTTCAAGAGGCCGGCTTTCGCCATAGCTAATGGCTTCCAGTCTTTTATTTTTAATGAGATTATCAGCCGATAGTGACTGGACGACACTTGCAGAGCGTGCAGCTGCCAAATCCCAATTGTCACGATAACGAGACCCAAAAATCAAAGGTACATCATCAGTGTGACCGGAAACGGTAATCTCAGAATCGCCTTCACTATTTGTGCCGGCAATCCGTTTCATGATGGATTGCGCTTCTTCGGTCAAATCTGCTGACCCAGACCGGAATGCGCCGCCCGAACCGACAGTTACAATTACTTTATCTTTGTCACGAGAGACCTGAACTAGGCCTTTGCCTATTTCCTGCTTTAGGGCGATTTTGAGCTCATCTTCTGCCTTTACCGCCTCTGCCTCTGCTTCAGCCTCATTCTTTTTGGTTTTCTCGGACACCGCAGTGGCATCAGCAGCAGATTGTGCCGCTTGGGCGAGTTGGGTTAATGTTCCTTCTAGCCCGCCAAATAGCACTTCTTGTTCACTTTTCCCTGCAGCTGACTTTGCCTTTTCAATGGCATTTAAAGTCTGTTGAAGCAGTTGGGGAAGGTCTTTTTCTTCGGCATCTGTTGCCGTGAAATTTACAACGACTTTATCGCCGAGCGTCTGAACCTCTATATCACCTCTGGCAATAGCCTCCTCGAGCGCTTTGACAACGTCTTCGGCGTTCTCGCTTGCTTCACCATCACTGTCTTTCGTTTTATTCTGGACTTCGAGATCAGGCTGGTTCACTTGGGTTGTCTGCTGTGTCATCTCATTCGTAACAGACTTGCTAGGTGATGGGCTAAAATTCAGTGATAGAACTGTTGTACCTTTTGGTTGCTCCACAATAGGAACAATCTTCTGAACACCAAAAGCGTTTCGCATAGAGCCTGAAATCTGTTTGAATTTCGGCACATTAAATTCAGCAAATGACAGAATAAGAACAAAGAATGCCATCAGAAGCGTTGCCATATCGGCAAAAGTCGCCATCCATGCCGGCGCGCCAACAGGCGGGCATTTAGGACATTCTTCGTCTTCTTCTTCGACTACTTCTTGCTCTTCTGCTTCAGCCATAAAGATGCTCCTTGGAAAAAATGATTAGCGTATTATTAGGCAACTTCCATTTTTTCCTGAATCTTAGGTGCCAAATTGGCAACCATTTGGTCTTGAATATTACGAGGTGACTCGCCGCGAGCGATATTGCGTAATCCAGTAACAACCATTTCACGGTAAACTGACTCATATTGAGTATAGCCCTCAAGCTTGGTGAGCAGAGGCATGAAAAGTACATTCGCAATAATCGCCCCATACATAGTTGTTAGAAGCGCAACCGCCATAGCCGGACCAATCGCTTTCGGGTCAGCCATGTTTCCCAACATCAAAACTAGACCAATAAGCGTTCCGACCATTCCCATAGCCGGTGCGAGGTCAATCCATGCTTTAATAGCAACCTGATTTGCTTCATGGCGCTTTAACATCGCCTTAATTTCTTTATTTAGCTGCGTAACAAGCTTTGATTCATCAGCGCCATCAACCAGCATCTGAAGGCCTTTCTGAAAGAATTTATCAGGAACTTCCTGACCTTCCAGAGCCATCATGCCGTCTTTTCTTGCAATGCCGGATAATTCGACCATTCGTTCGATTAACTCATCCTGCTTTTTAATTGGCGGCATAAAGGCTTTAGCCATTGCGCCAAAAGATCCAAGAAAGACAGGCATTGGGGTTGAATACATAACCAGAAAAAATGTGCCACCAAATACAATAAGTACAGAAGGGACATCAAAAAAGGGACCCAGGCCACCACCGGAAATCATTGCACCGAGAATCATGCCTATGCCGCCGATTAGACCGACAATTGAAGCTATATCCATTTTTTTGACCTATTATTCTGTTAAAACTATCACGTACTTAAGGAATGGTCCTTCTGCCAAGCAAGAATGGTACCAATTGAGTCGCCTACCTATAAAAAGCAGTGTCTAGACTATATCACGGCTCATATTTTATCATGGCGCTCGTCTCACTCCTTATATAAGTATATAATAATAGTGAAGGTTGGGCCATAGACCAGTAATGAAGCGATTATCCACTTAACAAAAAAGGGGTAAGGGAGCTGAAAAATGAGAGATCTGCGTCATCATTTACTAAATAAGCCTATAGGGCAGAATAGGTTACAGAGGATATCAGCTATTCTCGGTGCTGTTATCTTCATATTCGCCGCCGTAAGCCCGTCACAAAGCGCGGCACCACAGGCCACTCATTCGAGTTCTTATATTATAAGTGACTATATTGCTGTTGATTTGCGGACAGGTGCAGAATGGATGCGCTGCTCTGTTGGTCAGATATTTGAAAATAATACCTGCACTGGTGACGCTATGAAGCTTTCGCAAGATGAAACGCGTCAGGCAATTAAGATTGCGAATAAAGAACTTGGTGGCTTATGGCGCCTTCCAACCCTAAAAGAACTTGAATCTTTGGTATGTCAGGAATGTTCTGCGCCAAAAATTGACAAGGTAGTTTTTCCCAATACGCTTGCCGAACCATATTGGACAGGCGAGAAAAATTGGGTGACATCACAAAATATCTGGTCAGTGAATTTTATGACTGGTTTTAGCTATGGCCGCTTTTTCCCCTATCAAAGCCTTGCCGTCAGGCTGGTGAAGGGCTTGTAGGATAAGGCAGGCTGTTATTTCTGGCGCTTTTGGTAATAATAATAACCGAGCTTCATGATAAAGGTTACGACAGCAAGACCAGCGAATAGATATCCAAACATGATAGGCTGAATGCCGCCGATAAGAGTAAAGCTTTCTTTGGCAACCAGCGCCACAAGAACAACGCCCAAGACCATCAGCAACAGAACCCGCAAAATATGACAGCGGCGGCATGGTGCGCGCGATACGTTTGTGCGGGTAATAAGCATGTCGAACACTCCGTCTTAGATAATATTACCAGCTTAACTCTACTGTACCCTATCGTCCCAATATTAGCGGGAGAATAATGTAGATGTGAAGTGAAACACGGCGAATTTATCCTCTTTTTGCTGTCTGAAATCTGACGCAGTGATTAACGAAAAATTAACTATTTTGCTTAAACTACTGAAAACTAATATAAAAATTGTTAATTTTTTGACAAAATATCCCGTCAAATGAATATTTTGCAAATACTGTGCCTTTTTACCAGTGTCACTCCTGCGAGGAGACATATTATGCAATTATCACAGTCAATCAAGTTACGTCAGAAACAATCTTTGGTAATGACGCCTCAGTTACAGCAAGCTATTAAGCTGCTGCAAATGTCTAATCTAGAGCTTACACAGCATTTACAGGAACAGATGTATGATAATCCGTTTCTAGAAGTCACCGCCAGCGATCAGCAGGAAGTCCAGAGCGAAGCGCCGGCAAGTTCAGACAAGGCGTCTGAGCCTGCGCAGACAGAGGGCCAGCAGCTCCTTGAGCAGACGCAAGGAAGTGATATTTCAACGCTGAAAGAAAGTGCAGCGTTGGCAGATGACCCTACACAACATTCTGATTTGGATAACCGGTTCGATAGCAGTATTGCTGATATGCCGCGCAGTGAGACAGCTTCACGCGGTTCAGGGAGCGATGACTTTGATATCCTCGATAATATTTCACAGAAAGAGGGGTTTTATCCGTTTCTCTTCAGACAGCTTAATCTCACATTTACCAAGCCATCAGAACGCATGATTGCAACCCATTTTATTAATGCGCTTGAGCCGTCTGGTTGGATTGGCAGAACAGTGATAGATGTTGCTGATGAATGTGGCTGTTATGAAGCCGAAGCAGAAGACGTATTGCTTCAGCTGCAGCAGTTTGAGCCAGCAGGCTTGTTTGCCCGCAACCTTGCAGAATGTTTGCGCCTTCAGCTTATCGATAAAGAAACATTCACGCCGCTCTTTGGGGCATTGCTGGATAATCTAGATCAGCTTGGCCGCGGTGAAATACGTCAATTGGCGCGTAGGCTGAAATGTGACCATGATGACATTCTGGACATGCTTGCAGAAATTCGGACACTTAATCCAAAGCCCGGTGAGCATCTGGGTATTGAATATCGCGAAATGCCAAGCCCTGATGTCATTGTGACACGCAAGTTAGATGGCTGGTCGGTTGAACTCAACCGCTCTACATTACCGGCTGTTCTGGTAAATGAAACATATGCAGAAATGCTGGCAGAAAAGCGCCAATCTTCGAAGGAACAGGATTATTCTGCTGATACATTGTCAAATGCTCGTTGGTTAAAACGGGCTGTAGAACAGCGTAACCAGACAACCTTAAAAATCAGTGCAGAAATCATTCGTCACCAGAAAGATTTTCTTGAGAAAGGCCTCGACTACCTGAAGCCACTCTCATTGCGTGATGTTGCTCAAGCTGTTGGTATGCATGAAAGTACTGTAAGCCGCGTAACAACGGGCTTGCTGATTTCGACACCGCGTGGCTGTATGCCATTAAAATCATTCTTCAGTGTGAATATTACATCCCGTGATTCAGACATTAATGCGTCTGCAGCATCGGTACGAAATATGGTGAAA
>Ga0115561_1001525_pt1 | contig 16470 bp, 13 predicted proteins | sample COGITO_mtgs_1105_4_FD_87201 | JGI IMG/M metagenome (GOLD analysis project Ga0115561, IMG submission 87201) | Pelagic marine microbial communities from North Sea - COGITO_mtgs_110512 | ecosystem: Environmental > Aquatic > Marine > Epipelagic | place: Germany:Helgoland, sampling site Kabeltonne...
CATACAGCCAGGGCCCTTGGGCGCGGGCAATGGCAATGGGGGGCTGCGCCTCGTGGCGCTTCATTTGCGTGCAGGGGTGCCACACGTGGGCCAGGCTGCGTTCGGCGAGGGATGACAGGGGTGCGGTCATGGCATGCGGGCCGGGTCAGGCGCTGGGCGCTTGGGGCAAATCCAGCGTGCACGCGTCGCCCACCGCATCGCGCCACACACGTACCTGGCTGGGGTGCAGGTCTGCCACGGCACGGGCGATGAAAAGGCACAGGTGCTCCAGCGTGGGCACGCCCAGGCCGGGCACTTCGTCCAGAAAGTGGTGGTCAAGTTGCTCGCGCACTTCAGCCAAGCGCGCGCGCAGATGGCCCAGGTCTTGCACCATGCCGGTGGCCGGGTCGAGCGGGCCGGTCAAGGCCACTTCGGCGTGGTAAGTGTGGCCGTGGATGCGGCGGCTGCCCTCGGCCTCGATCTCACGGCGCAGGGTGTGCGCGGCATCGAAGAAAAAGCGTTGGCGAATAGTCAGTTGCATGGCAAAAAAAGGCAGAGGCCGGTTCAACGGGGGAGCGGGAAAATGGCAATCCGCAATGGGCGTCGGATCAGCGAATTCCGGTCAGCTTGTGGGTTTGCAGGCTCAGGCGCCAGGCGGGGCGCTGCATGCAGGTGTCTATGCACAGGGCGGTGTTCTGGCGCTGCAGGGGGCCGTCCATGGGCTGCAGGTAGCGCTGGGCAAAGTCGGTGTCTTGCTCCAGCGTGGGCAGGTCGAAGCCCGGCTGCGGCCACACCAGCTTGAGTTCTTGCCCGCTGCGCTGCACCCACGGCGCGCCGGCCTTGGGGCTGATGCACAGCCAGTCGATGCCTTCGGGCGCCTTCACGGTGCCATTGCTTTCGACGGCGATGCGGAACTGCTGGGCGTGCAGCGCGTCGATGAGTTCACGGTCCACCTGCAACAGCGGCTCGCCGCCTGTCAGCACCACCAGGCGGTGGCCCGCACCTGCAGGCCATTGCGCCGCGATCAGCTCGGCCAGGGCTGCAGCTGTCTCGAACTTGCCGCCCAGCGTGCCATCGGTGCCCACAAAGTCGGTGTCGCAGAACTGGCAGATGGCCTGCGCGCGGTCCTGCTCGCGGCCCGTCCAGAGGTTGCAGCCCGCAAAGCGGCAGAACACGGCGGGTGTGCCCGCCTGGCCGCCCTCGCCTTGCAAGGTGTAGAAAATTTCTTTGACGCTGTAGGTCATCGGGGCACCGGGGGGACGAGGATGGTGGGCGCAGCAGGCGCTGCCACTTCCGGGTAGTCGCGGCTGAAATGCAGGCCCCGGCTTTCGCGGCGCAGCTGGGCGCTTTTCACAATCAGGTCGGCCACCTGCACCAGGTTGCGCAGCTCCAGCAGGTCGCGCGTGACGTGAAAGTGCGCGTAGAACTCCTGGATCTCGCCCTGCAGCATCGCAATGCGGTGCGCGGCGCGCTCCAGGCGCTTGTTGGTGCGCACGATGCCCACGTAGTCCCACATGAAGCGGCGCAGCTCGTCCCAGTTGTGCGAGATGACGACGGACTCGTCCGCGTCGGTCACGCGGCTGTCGTCCCAGGCGGGCACGGTGGGCAGTTCGGCAGCAGGTGTGGCGGCAATCGCCAGGGCGGCAGCGCGTGCGAACACCATGCATTCAAGCAACGAGTTGCTGGCCAGCCGGTTGGCGCCGTGCAGGCCGGTGTAGGCGACTTCGCCCACGGCGTAGAGGCCGGGCAGGTCGGTGCGGCCCGCCAGATCGGTCAGCACTCCACCACAAGTGAAGTGGGCGGTGGGCACCACGGGGATGGGCTCCTTCGTGATGTCGATACCCAGCGACGCGCAATGCGCGAGGATGTTCGGAAAGTGCTCCTGCAAAAACGCGGGGCTCTGGTGCGAGATGTCGAGGTGCACGCAGTCGAGGCCGTGCTTTTTCATCTCGAAGTCGATGGCGCGGGCCACCACATCGCGCGGGGCGAGTTCGGCGCGTGGGTCGTGGTCGAGCATGAAGCGCTTGCCACCGGCCGATGGCGGCAGCAACAGCTTGCCGCCCTCGCCGCGCACCGCTTCGCTGATGAGGAAAGACTTTTCGTGCGGGTGGTACAGCCCCGTGGGGTGGAACTGGATGAACTCCATGTTCGCCACGCGGCAGCCTGCACGCCAAGCGGCCGCAATGCCGTCGCCCGTGGCGGTGTCGGGGTTCGTGGTGTACAGGTACACCTTGCCCGCGCCGCCCGTGGCCAGGATGGTTTGCGGTGCGCGGAAGGTGACGACCTCGTCGGTGTCGCTGTCCAGCGCGTACAGGCCCAGGCAGCGGTTGCCGGGCAAGCCCAGCTTGCGTGTGGTGATCAGGTCCACCAGCGTGTGCTGCTCAAACAGGGTGATGCCGGGCGTGCCGCGCACTACGTCGATCAGCGTGCGCTGCACCGCTGCGCCGGTGGCGTCCGTCACATGGGCGATGCGGCGCGCGCTGTGGCCGCCTTCGCGGGTCAGGTGCAGCTGGTCGCCTTCGAGCGTGAAGGGCACGCCCAGGCCGCGCAGCCAGGCGATGGACTCGGGCGCGTTCTCCACCACAAAGCGCGTGGTGGCCAGGTCGCACAGGCCTGCGCCTGCCACCAGTGTGTCTTCAATGTGCGCGGCAAAGCTGTCGTCGTCGGCCAGCACGGCGGCAATGCCGCCCTGGGCCCAGCCGCTGGAGCCATCTTGCAGCGTGCGCTTGGTGATGACGGCCACGCGGTGTGTGGGCGCCAGGTGCAGTGCGGCCGAGAGGCCGGCGAGGCCGCTGCCTACGATGAGAACGTCGAAGTCGTGGGATGCCATAGAGGGTGTCAGTTGCCGTTGAAACTGGCGCTGCGCCATGCCGGGGCCACCGTGGAGCTGGCTTTGCCAGGCCACCGGTGGTGTCCCCCTCCCGCGCAGCGAGAGAGGGGGAAGCGGCGCAGCCGCTCAGGGGGTGTCATACGGGTGTATAAGCCAAGCGCACGTAGATGGGGGCAAAGGCCTCGGCCTGGGTGATCTCGATCAGCGTCTCTTTGGCCAACTCCAGCAGCGCGATGAACGTCACCACCAGCACGGTGCTGCCCTTCTCGGGCTCGAAGAGTTCTTCAAACTCCACAAAGCGGCGGCCCTGCAAAGTCTTGAGCACCATGCTCATGTACTCGCGCACGCTCAGCTCTTCGCGGGTGATCTTGTGGTGTTGCACCAGCTTGGCTCGCTTCAAAATGTCGCGCCAGGCCTCTTGCAGCTCCACCACATGCACATCAGGGAAACGCGGCTGCAGGCTTTGTTCGATGTAGACCTGGGCCTTCAAAAAGTCGCGGCCGTACTGCGGCAGCTGCCCCAGGCGCGCGGCGGCCATCTTCATCTGCTCGTATTCGAGCAGGCGGCGCACCAGCTCGGCGCGCGGGTCTTCGGGCTCTTCGCCTTCGGCCTGCTTCTTGGGCGGCAGCAGCATGCGCGATTTGATCTCGATGAGCATCGCTGCCATCAGCAAATACTCGGCGGCCAGCTCCAGGTTGCGGCTGCGGATCTCGTCCACATACGCCAGATACTGCTTGGTCACCCCCACCATGGGGATGTCGAGGATGTTGAAGTTCTGCTTGCGGATCAGGTACAGCAGCAAATCCAGCGGGCCTTCAAAGGCCTCGAGGAAGACTTCAAGCGCGTCGGGTGGGATGTACAGGTCTTGCGGCAGCGCAAACAGCGGCTCGCCATACAGGCGTGCCAGGGCCACCTGATCCACCACGTCGGGCATGGAGCTGCCAGTGGCTTCCGGTTGGTCTTCGGCGGGTGCGCCGGTGGGCGCTGCGTTGCTCATTTTTGCTATGAAATGAATAGCTGCCGGCGCTTGTCAGTCAAGCGCCAGAGGCCAATTTCATTGCAAATACTGGCACCAGCAAGGCTCAGTCCGCGTTGGTCTGGTAGACGTAAGGCTTTTGGGCCACGCGCGCCTGGCGGTAGTCGTTCCACAGTTGGCGGTCTACCTGCTTGTCCCACAGCAGGGCACGGCCGGCTTGCTGCTGCTTGTCCAGTTCAGGCTTGGTGGCCTTGAGCTGGTTGATGAACTGGGTGGCGTCGGATTGGTAGTCAGGGCGGCGGAAAATAGACATGTGCAGTGAACCTCTTTTGCTGGATTTTACCGGGACGATGCCATGCCACTTTCTGATCGTATTCACCGTGCCGCCGCCACCGTGCTGGCGGCCCTCGCCCTGCTTGCCGCAGCGGGGTGCGACCCCCAGCGGCTGAGCGAGCTGCAGCCGGGCGTTTCCACCGAAGCCGATGTGCGCGACCGCTTCGGCGCCCCTGAAATGATCTGGGAGGAGCCAGGCGGTGCCCGCACCTTTGAGTACAACCGCCAGCCCGCCGGCCAGGTCAATTACATGATCACGCTGGGGCCCGACGGCAAGCTGGCCGGGGTGCGCCAGGTGCTGACGCCCGAGAATTTCGCGCGCATTCAGCCGGGCATGCCCATGAGCGAGGTGCGCCGCATGCTGGGCAAGCCCGCCAAAACCATGCACTTTGCCCTCAAGGGCGAAACCGAAGTGGACTGGCGCTTTGCCTTGCCCGCCACCTCGCCCAAGCTGTTCACCGTGGTGCATGGGCCAGACCAGCGCGTGCTGCGCACCTACACGGGTGACGACATGGATGCCCACGAAAACAAGGGCGGCGGTCGATAGGGCCTGGTGCGCTGTTGGATTTTGAAAATAGAAGAAAATAAGGCCCAGCGCTTGATTCGTAAGCGCTAGATGCTATATATTTAATAGCGCTTGAGGCGTTGATTGTCGCTGACAACAGAGCCAGATTCCGTTTGGCGCGCTGTTTGCTTGTGTTCTTGTGCCCCCGTGACAGGGGCCCATGGTGTTGGGGCTCACAAGGCCCTGACCCCTCTCCATTTTCAAAACCAAGAGTTTTCTCCATGTCTCCTGCTGAATCCAGCAACTCGCCTGCCCCCGGCCCCGTAGTGTCTTTGCGCCACGGCACTTATGAAGATGCGCAAGCCCTGTTCTCGGGCACCCTGTTTGTCGCCATGGCGCTCATGCTGTTCAACCAGGCCGGGTTGCTCATTGGCAGCACGGCGGGCGTGGCATTTTTGCTGCACTACGTCACCGACATCTCGTTCGGCAAGCTGTTCTTTGTGGTCAACCTGCCCTTTTACTGGTTTGCCTGGACACGCATGGGCCGCGAGTTCACGCTCAAAACCTTCGTCAGCGTGGCACTGCTGTCGCTGCTGACCGAGCTGTTCCCGCATGTGATGCAGGTCAGCTACATCAACCCGCTGTTTGCCTCGCTGCTCGGTGGGCTGCTGCTGGGCACGGGCTGCTTGTTCCTGGCTCGGCACCGCTCCAGCCTGGGTGGCGCCACCATCGTGTCGCTGTACATGCAAAACCGCTACGGCGTGCGCGCGGGCAAGGTGCAACTGGCGATCGACTGCGTGGTGCTGCTGCTGGCCCTGTTTGTGGTGCCACTGGAGCGAGTGTTTTATTCGGTGCTGGCGGCCGTGGTGATGGGCGTGTTTTTATGGATCAGCCACCGGCCGGGGCGGTACGTGGGCGGTTGACGCTTCTGCCCTGAGGCTGGTTGCCTGGCGCTGCTATCAGTGTGTGTTGCCAAAAGAAAAGGCCCTCTGAGCGAGGGCCTTGTCATTGGAGCCAATCGCAGGCGATCAGCGCACGCGCATGCCGGGTGTGGCGCCGGGCCAGGGGTTGAGGACGTAGATGCCGGGGTTGGCTTTTTCGTCGCCATGGCTGGCGGCCAGCACCATGCCTTCGCTCACGCCAAACTTCATCTTGCGCGGGGCCAGGTTGGCCACCATCACGGTGTGCTTGCCCACCAGGTCTTCGGGCTTGTAGGCGCTGGCAATGCCGCTGAACACGTTACGGGTCTTGCCCTCGCCCACATCCAGCGTCAGGCGCAGCAGTTTGGTCGAACCTTCCACCGGCTCGCAGTTCACGATCAGCGCGATGCGCAGGTCGATCTTGGTGAAGTCGTCGATGGTGATGGTGGGGGCCAGTTCTTCGCCACCGGGGGCTGCTACGGTTTCTGTAGCTGCTGGCGCTTGTACTGCTTGCGCTGGAGGTTCAAACAATGCCTCAAGCTGCTCGGGGGTCACGCGTTGCATCAGGTGGTTGTAGGGTTGAATGGCCTGCACGTTGCCGTCCACGGCCCATTGGGTCATGCTGCGGCCGACGAAGCCTTCCACGGCACGTGAAAGGCCTGGCAGCACGGGCGCCAGGTAGCGGGTGAGGGCGTCGAACGCGTTGATGAGCACCGAGCACACCTGGTGCAGCGCCTCGTTGTTGGCGGCGTCCTTGGCCAGGTCCCAGGGCTTGTTCTGGTCCACATAGGCGTTGACCTTGTCGGCCAGCAGCATGATTTCGCGCGTGGCCTTGCTGTATTCGCGGGTTTCGTACATCTGCGCAATCGCGTCGCTGGCACCGCGCACCTCGGCCAGCAGGGCGCTGCCAGCAGCGTCAAAGTCCTGGGTCAGCTTGCCTTCAAACCGCTTGGTCAAAAAGCCCGCAGCGCGGCTGGCAATGTTCACGTACTTGCCGATCAAATCGCTGTTCACGCGCAGCATGAAGTCTTCGGCATTGAAGTCGATGTCTTCGTTGCGCGCGCTGAGCTTGGCGGCCAGGTAGTAGCGCAGCCATTCGGCGTTCATACCCAGGCTCAGGTACTTGAGTGGGTCCAGGCCCGTGCCGCGGCTCTTGCTCATCTTCTCGCCGTTGTTCACGGTGAGGAAGCCGTGCACGAACACGCTGTTGGGCGTCTTGCGGCCGCTGAAGTGCAGCATGGCAGGCCAGAACAGGGTGTGGAAGGTGACGATGTCCTTGCCGATGAAGTGGTACTGCTCAAGCAGCGGGTCGGCCATGTAGGCGTCGTAGCTTTCGCCGCGCTTTTCCAGCAGGTTCTTGAGCGAGGCCAGGTAGCCCACGGGCGCATCGAGCCACACGTAGAAGTACTTGCCCGGTGCGTCAGGGATCTCGATGCCGAAGTAGGGTGCATCGCGGCTGATGTCCCAGTCACCCAGGCCTTCGCTGGTGGTGCCGTCAGGATTGGTGCGGACGCTGAACCATTCCTTGATCTTGTTGGCCACCTCGGGCTGCAGCTTGCCGTCTTGCGTCCAGTTCTGCAGAAACTCCACGCAGCGCGGGTCCGAGAGCTTGAAGAAGAAGTGCTCGGAGTGTTTCAGCTCGGGCTTGGCACCGCTCAGGGCCGAGTAGGGGTTGATCAAATCGGTGGGGGCATACACCGTGCCGCACACCTCGCAGTTGTCGCCGTACTGGTCCTTGGCGTGGCACTTGGGGCATTCGCCCTTGATGTAGCGGTCAGGCAGGAACATGTTCTTCTCGGGGTCGAAGAACTGTTCGATGGTGCGCACCTCGATCAGGCTGCCATCGGCGCGGTCGCGCAGGTCGCGGTAGATCTGGCGGGCCAGCTCGTGGTTTTCTGGCGCGTCTGTGCTGTGCCAGTTGTCAAAGCTGATGTGAAAGCCGTCCAGATACTGCTTGCGGCCTGCGGCAATGTTGGCCACAAACTGCTGGGGCGTGACGCCGGCTTTTTCGGCGGCAATCATGATGGGCGCGCCGTGCGTGTCGTCCGCGCCCACAAAGTTCACGGCATTGCCCTGCATTCGCTGGAACCGCACCCAGATGTCGGCCTGGATGTATTCCATGATGTGGCCGATGTGGAAGTTGCCGTTGGCATACGGCAGGGCGGTGGTGACGAAGAGTTTGCGTGCAGGTGACGACATGGGGAGACACTTTCTCAGGCGGAACCCGCGATTTTAGGCCACGGCCTGCTCGGTTGCCACGCAACCCGGTCTTGCCCCGCAGGGCTACTGGTGCAGCTGGGTGCGCACTTCGGCCCCGCTGTCCGTCCAGCCAAAAAACTGGCACACCTGCGCGCGCATGGCCAGGGTGTCGGCGCGGCCCAGGGCCATCAGTTCTTGGGTGTAACCGGCCTCAAACAGCAGGTAGCTGGCCAGCGCCGCACCGCGTACGTCGGCCATGTTCGACGTGACGCCCAGCGCGCCCAGCATGGTGCGCACGGGCGTGGGCAGGTCGCCCACATGGCGGGCGGCCACGGCATCCAGCCGCTGCGAGGGGGCGATGACCAGCAGCTCAATCGGCTGCAGGGCGCTGTGGGCGCGCTTTTCTTCGGGAATGAGCGAGAGCGTCTGGTTGATGCGCTGCACGCGCTCCACGTCCACCGACAGGGCGTCCAGAAAGATATTGGACAAGGCGTGGCCCGCAATTTGCGCGAGCGACGGGTAGTTGGGCGTGGGGGTGGCGGCGGCGTCGTTCTTGGGTTCGTGCATGCGGCCTGCGCCGATCACCAGAATGCGCTCGGCCCCCAGGTGGATGGCCGGGGCGATGGGCGCGGACTGGCGCATGGAGCCGTCACCAAAGTATTCGATGTGGTCGTCCACCTCGATGCCCTTGGCCGGAAAGATGAACGGAATGGCTGAGGACGCGAGCAGGTGCTCGTGCGTGATGCGATCGCGTGCGGCCTTGCGCTGCGAGCGCACCCAGGGTTTCACGGGCTCGGCCGATTCAAAAAAGGTGACGTGCTCGCCCGAGCTGTAGCTGGACGCCGTGACGGCCAGCGCCTTCAAATGCCCCTTGCGGATAAGGCGGGGCAGACGCACCAACGGCACCATCTTGACGAGTAGTTTTTCGAGCGGCTTGTTGTCCAGCAGCGACTGCGGGCGCATGCGCCGCCAGCGGGCCAGCGCCCAGCCAATCGACACCAGCGTGAGCCAGCGCGCGCCGCTGCGCATCACGCTCAGTGAATCGGCCCCATACACCTGATTGGAATGGAATTGCCGCCACACCCGGGCAATGCGCCGCACGGCGCGGTCAAAGTTGTCGGCCCCGCAGGCCAGCGCGGCGGCGTTGATGGCGCCCGCCGAGGTGCCGGTGATGATGGGAAACGGGTTGGGTTCGCCGCCTGCGCCACAGGCCTGGCGCAGGTCGGCAATCGCCTCCAGCACCCCCACCTGGTAGGCCGCGCGGGCGCCGCCACCGGTAAGCAGCAAGCCGGTGGGCGGGGCGGATGTGGGCGCTTTGGGGGCAGCTTGGGGCATGGTCTGGTGAGGGTGATCAGAAAGAGCCACCGTGGCAGATGCGCTGCGGCGGCTTTGAAGGCTGAAAGTGTGCGGCTGGGCCGCAGCCCGCAGGCTTTGGGAAAACCCGCAACCCTGGCCACAGGGCGCCGCAGTGTGTCAGCCGAGCAACAGCACGGCCAGTGCGGGCCCCTGCAGGATGGTGATGCCATGGTCGCGCGCGAACAGGGCGGCAGTTTCGCTCACGGTGCCTTGCCCCGCCACGTAGATGCCGCCCTGGGCGTTTTCCGCCTGCATGGCGCTGTACAGCTCGCGCAGTGGCTCCACGCCGTGGGTGGCGGCTTTCCAGCGTTTGGCGCTGACCAGCGTGGTCTGGCCGTTTTGGGTCAATCGCAGGTCTACAGCTCCTTTCGATGCCACGTTCACCCCATAACCCTGGCCCGCCCAGGCGTGGGTGAGGGCCTGCGAGAACTTGGCCCACGGCATCGCCTGGGCTTGGTCGAGCATGGTTTGCACCTTGGCAGCGCTGGGCGCGCGCAGCTGGCGCCAGGCCGCAATGCAGCCCACCACAAAGAAGGGGAAGCCGCCCAGCGCGCCATAAATGAAGTACTCCGATGGCAGCAGCGCCTTGGAGATGAGCGCGACGCAGGCGACCAGCACAAAGCTGATCCACCACGGCGAGCGCAGCAGCAAGGCGAACAGGGAGTTTTCGGACATCTTGAATTTCACGGTGGCTTCTCGCTTGGGCGTTGGGACAATGGCTGCGCATTGTCGTGCAGTTGCAGGGCGTTTGCGGGCATGGGGCAGCGCTGCCAAAGTGCGCCTTCCACGGCTTGCCCACAAGAAAAATCGGTGAAAGCCCCTTGGATAGACTACGGCCCCCACAGGAGTTATTTGAATGTCAGTCACCGAACAAGGCCTTTTGGCCGCACTTTCCAGCGTGCTCGACCCCCACACGGGCAAGGATTTTGTCAGCACCCGCGCACTGCGCAATGTGCAGATCAGCGGTGGCGACGTGGCGTTTGACGTGGAGCTGGGCTACCCCGCCAAGAGCCTGGTGCCCGAGCTGCGCCGCAGCCTGGTAGCCGCCGCCAAGGGCGTGGCCGGGGTGAGCAACGTGTCGGTCAACATCACCACCAAGGTCATCGCCCATGCCGTGCAGCGCGGTGTGCAGCTCTTGCCCCAGGTGAAGAACATCATTGCCGTGGCATCGGGCAAGGGCGGTGTGGGCAAGAGCACCACCGCCGCCAACCTGGCGCTGGCCCTGGCGGCCGAGGGTGCCAGCGTGGGTGTGCTCGATGCCGACATCTACGGCCCCAGCCAGCCCATGATGCTGGGCATCAACCGCCGCCCTGAAAGCGACGACGGCAAGACCATGGAGCCGCTCGAAAACTACGGCGTGCAGGTCATGTCCATCGGCTTCCTGGTGGACCAGGACGAAGCCATGATCTGGCGCGGCCCCATGGCCACCCAGGCGCTGGAGCAGTTGCTGCGCCAGACCAATTGGAAAGACCTGGACTACCTCATCATCGACATGCCCCCGGGCACCGGCGACATCCAGCTCACGCTGAGCCAGCGCGTGCCCATGACCGGCGCGGTGATCGTGACCACGCCGCAGGATATTGCGCTGCTGGACGCCAAGAAGGGCATCAAGATGTTCGAAAAGGTGGGTGTACCCATCCTCGGCATCGTCGAGAACATGGCCGCCCACGTGTGCAGCAACTGCGGCCATGTGGAGCACATCTTTGGCGCCGATGGCGGCAAGAAGATGGCCGCCGAGTACGGCATGGACTACCTCGGCGCGCTGCCGCTGAACATGAGCATCCGCCTGCAGGCCGACAGCGGAAAGCCCACGGTGGTGGCTGACCCCGATGGTGAAGTCGCGCAGATCTACAAGAAGGTGGCGCGCGATGTGGCGGTGAAGATCGCCCAGCAGGCCAAGGATTTTTCCAGCAAGTTCCCCACCATCTCGATCAGCAAGAACACCTGATCCTCCCGAGCCGCCTGAGCCGCCCCCACTCGCCATGAACCTGCTCGCGTCCCTGCGCTACCTGGTGGCGTTGCACGAGCACCGACACTTTGGCCGCGCCGCGCAGGCCTGCCACATCACGCAGCCAGCGCTCTCCAACGCGCTGCGCGCGCTGGAAAAAGAATTTGGCGTGGTGGTGGTGCGCCGGGGGCGAAGTTTTGAAGGCTTCACCCCCGAGGGCGAGCGCGTGTTGGCCACCGCCCAGCGCATGCTGCACGAGCACCAGATGCTGCAGCAGGACCTGAGCAGCGACGCCGCCCACCCGCGCGGCACGCTGCGCCTGGGCGCCGTGCCCACGGCCATGCCCATCCTCGCGCGGTTTGCGGCGCAATTGCAGGCACGGCACCCGGGCATCGTGCCGGTGGCTCTGTCGATGAGCTCGCAGGCGCTGGAGGCGGGGCTGGAAAACATTTCGCTGGACCTGGCGCTGGGCTACACCGAACGCATGCCCGGACGCGGCGGCCCGCTGCGGGCCTGGCCGCAGTATGTGGAGCACTACTTTCTGCTGCGCCGTGCCTCCCAGCCGCCCAAGGGCGCAGCGCGCGGGCTGCAGATTGGCCCGCCCATGGCCTGGGCCGATGCGGCGGCGCTGCCGCTGTGCCTGCTTACTCCCGAGATGCACAACCGCAGTCTGGTGGACGGAGCCTTTCGCGCGGCAGGTGCCATGGTGCGGCCTGCGATGGAAACCGATTCGGTGCTGACCCTGGCGCTGAGTGTGGTGGCTGGCCAGGTGTGCAGTGTGTTGCCTGGGGCGCTGGTGGATGCCGTGCGCGGCCATGAGGGGCTGGAGGCGCTGCCTCTGACCGCTCCAATGCTTACCACGCCCATCGGATTCATGTCGCACCGACAGGTGCAGCCCACGCGCGCCCTCGATGCCGCGCTGGCCCTAGCGCAGGACCCCGACTGGCTGCAGCACGCAGCAGCGCACAGTGGGCTTCTGGTCGCCGATTGAGCGCTGACCCCACGGGTTGCGGTGTTTGATTCACGGGCCGTTGCAAAAACGGCCGTTTCATTTGTTTTTGTGATCGCCCCATGTGCATCGGCAATTTGACGCCGCACGAGTCCCTGGCTGACACTGCGGCGGCGCGCCTGGCCTATGCAGGCGCCTTCATACAAAACAACGCGCTCCACGCCCCCGGCCCATGCACCTTGCCCCCGAAGCCCCCAACGCAACCGTTGTCGCCGCTGTATCGGTCAACGACATGCGCGAACGCATCCGCCGCAAAAGCCGCCTCAAGGGCCGCCAGCCCGAAGAGGCGGCCATGGCCGACGTGGCGCAAGTGCTGGGCCCGCGCCCGGCCACCGGCTTTCGGCGCGATCTGCTCATTGAATACCTGCACCGCCTGAACGACCACTTTGGCGTGCTGCACGACCGGCACCTGGTTGCGCTCGCCAAGCAGATGAACCTGCCGATGGCCGAGGTGTACGAGGTGGCGAGCTTCTACCACCACTTCGACATCGTGCGCGGCGACGATGCCGTGGCCCCGCGCCTGGTGCTGCGGGTGTGCGACAGCCTGAGCTGCAGCATGACCGGCGCGCGCGAACTGCTCGAAGTACTGCCGGCACGGTTGCAAGCGGCCGGGCAGGGCGACGTGCAGGTGTTGGCCGTGCCCTGCGTGGGCCGCTGCGAGCAGGCGCCCGTGGCCGTGGTGCACCAGTGCCCTGTGCCGCAAGCCACCTTGGACTCGGTGCTGGAAACCGTCACTTTGAAGCCAAATCGGGCTCTGGCGCTTCACCCATCAGCGCCAGCAGCTATCAATTTTGATATTGCAGCGCTGGCAGAGCACAGCGTACCTGCGCAGCCGGATGGCATCAGCCCCGCGCACACTGATCTCGCCACCTACCGCGCCCGCGGCGGTTACCAGACCGCTGCCGCCTTGGTCAACGGCGAGATGGACGCCGAGGGGGTGCTGGCTGCCATGGAGGACTCGGGCCTGCGCGGCCTGGGCGGCGCGGGCTTCCCGGCGGGGCGCAAGTGGCGGATTGTTCGGGACCAGCCCGCGCCACGCCTGATGGCCGTGAACATCGACGAGGGCGAGCCCGGCACCTTCAAGGACCGCACTTACCTGGAGCGCGACCCGCACCGTTTTCTGGAAGGCGTGCTCATCGCCGCCCAGGTGGTGGGTACCGAGGCCATCTATATCTACCTGCGCGACGAGTACCACGGCTGCCGCGCGTTGCTGCAGCGCGCTCTGGACGATCTGCGTGCCGATCTGCCGTGCCCGCTGCCCCATATCGAGCTGCGCCGTGGCGCAGGCGCGTACATCTGTGGCGAAGAATCGGCCATGATCGAGAGCATCGAAGGCAAACGCGGCGAGCCGCGCATGCGCCCGCCCTACATCGCGCAGGTGGGCCTGTTCGGCCGGCCCACGCTGGAGCACAACTTCGAAACCCTGTACTGGGTGCGCGACATCGTGGAGCGCGGCCCGCAGTGGTTTGCCAGCTTTGGCCGCCATGGCCGCAAGGGGCTGCGCAGTTTCAGCGTGAGCGGGCGGGTGAGGCACCCGGGCGTCAAGCTCGCACCTGCGGGCATCACGGTGCAGGAACTCATCGACGAATACTGCGGCGGCATGCTGGACGGCCACCAGCTTTACGCCTACCTGCCCGGCGGCGCCTCGGGCGGCATCCTGCCCGCCAGCCTGAACCAGATTCCGCTGGACTTCGACACCCTGCAGCCCTACGGCTGTTTCATCGGCTCGGCCGCCGTCATCGTGCTCAGCCAGCACGACCGCGCGCGCGATGCCGCGCTGAATGTGATGCGCTTTTTTGAACATGAAAGCTGCGGCCAGTGCACGCCCTGCCGCGTGGGCACGGCCAAGGCCGCCGTGCTGATGCAAGCGCCGCAGTGGGATGAAGAGCTGCTGGACGACCTGGCGCAGGTGATGGCCGATGCCTCTATCTGCGGCCTGGGGCAGGCCGCGCCCCACCCCATTCGCTGCATTCACAAGTATTTTCCGCATGAGGTGGGCGAAGGGCCCTGGCCGGGTGACCTGCCCAAGCCGCACAACAGCCCGCTGACGGAGCAATTGCCCCAAGGAGGCCAGCCATGAGCGCGCTGCCCCACACTCCAGGCGTGGCCTTCGAGCTGGACGGCCAGCCCATCACCGCCCGCCCTGGCGAAACCATTTTGAAAGCCGCGCAGCGCCACGGCGTGGAGATTCCGCACCTCTGCTACACCGACGGCCTGCGCCCCGATGGCAACTGCCGCGCCTGCGTGGTCGAGATCGCGGGCGAACGCACGCTGGCGCCCAGCTGCTGCCGCGCGCCGACGGAAGGCATGAAAGTGCAGGCCGCCAGCCCGCGTGCCCGCAAAAGCCAGCAGATGGTGGTGGAGATGCTGCTGTCCGATATGCCGGATGTGGGCTACCGATGGAACGATGGAGATATCAAAACTCCTGAATTGATAGCTACTAGCGCTTATCTATCAAGCGCTGGAGCCCAATTTGACTCAAAAAATGCTGAAGCGGTGGGCCAGCACGGTGAGCTGAGCCAATGGGCGGATCGGCTGGGCGTGAGCGTGCGCCCGGCATTGAAGGCCCTGCGCCGCGAGCAGCCCGCGCCGGACCTGAGCCACCCGGCCATGGCGGTGAACCTGGACGCCTGCATCCAGTGCAATCGCTGCGTGCGCGCCTGCCGCGAGGAACAGGTCAACGACGTGATCGGCTACGCGCTGCGCGGGGCCGAGAGCAAGATCGTCTTCGACCTCGACGATCCCATGGCCGAGAGCACCTGCGTGGCCTGCGGCGAATGCGTGCAGGCCTGCCCCACCGGCGCGCTCAGCCCCAAGACGCACATCGGCTCTCAGAAGGTAGACCGCAAAGTCGATTCGGTCTGCCCTTTCTGCGGTGTGGGCTGCCTCATCACCTACAACGTGCGCGATGAAAAAATCATCAGCGTGAAAGGCCGCGACGGCCCCGCCAACCACGGCCGCCTGTGCGTGAAGGGGCGCTTCGGTTTCGACTATGCCCACCACCCCGACCGGCTGACCGTGCCGCTGATCCGCAAACCCGGTGTGCCCAAGGAGGTGCGCCCCTACGGTGCCGACTGGCGCGACACCTTCCGCGAAGCGACCTGGGACGAGGCGCTGGACCTGGCCGCAGGCCAGCTCAAAAGCCTGCGCGACACACACGGCCGCAAGGCGCTGGCGGGCTTTGGCTCGGCCAAGGGCAGCAACGAAGAGGCCTACCTGTTCCAGAAGCTGGTGCGCACCGGTTTCGGCAGCAACAACGTGGACCACTGCACCCGGCTGTGCCATGCGTCCAGCGTGGCCGCGCTGCTCGAAGGCGTGGGCTCGGGCGCGGTGAGCAACCCGGTCAACGATGTGGAGCATGCTGAGCTGATCTTTGTGATCGGCTCCAACCCCACGGCCAACCACCCGGTGGCTGCGACCTGGATGAAGAACGCTGCGAAGCGCGGCGCGAAGATCGTGCTGGCCGACCCGCGCGTGACCGACATTGGCCGCCACGCCTGGCGCACGCTGCAGTTCAAGGCCGATACCGATGTGGCCATGCTCAATGCGCTCATCCACACGGTGATCGACGAAGGGCTGGTGGATGAGGCCTTCATCCAGGATCGCGCCAACAATTTCGAGGCGCTCAAGGCCAACGTGATGGGCTGCAGCCCCGAGGCCATGGCACCTGTCTGCGGCATCCCGGCCGAGACGCTGCGCGAGGTGGCACGGGCTTTTGCCACGGCCAAGTCTTCCATGATCCTCTGGGGTATGGGTGTGAGCCAGCACGTGCACGGCACCGACAACGCGCGCTGCCTGATTGCGCTGTGCGCCGTCACCGGCCAGATCGGCAAGCCCGGCTCCGGCCTGCACCCGCTGCGCGGCCAGAACAACGTGCAGGGGGCGAGCGACGCGGGCCTGATCCCCATGATGTTTCCCAACTACCAGCGCGTGGACAACGCCGGGGCACATGCGTGGTTTGAAAACTTCTGGGGCACCCAGCTCGATGAAGCGCCGGGCTACACCGTGGTAGAGATCATGCACAAGGCCCTGGCCGACGACAGCGACCCGCACAAGGTGCGCGGTATGTACATCATGGGCGAAAACCCCGCCATGAGCGACCCCGACCTGAACCACGCGCGCCACGCGCTGGCCAGCCTGCAGCACCTGGTGGTGCAGGACATCTTCGTCACCGAGACGGCACAGTTCGCCGATGTGGTGCTGCCTTCGTACGCCTGGCCGGAGAAGGACGGCAGCGTCACCAATACCAACCGGCAGGTGCAGCGTGGCCGGGCGGCACTGCGCGCCCCGGGCGAGGCCAAGCCGGACTGGTGGATCACCCAGCAGCTGGCGCGGCGCATGGGGCTTGACTGGGATTACGCCGGGCCGGAGGAGATCTACGCCGAGATGCAAAAAGGCATGGATTCCCTCGACAA
>Ga0115561_1001537_pt1 | contig 16402 bp, 14 predicted proteins | sample COGITO_mtgs_1105_4_FD_87201 | JGI IMG/M metagenome (GOLD analysis project Ga0115561, IMG submission 87201) | Pelagic marine microbial communities from North Sea - COGITO_mtgs_110512 | ecosystem: Environmental > Aquatic > Marine > Epipelagic | place: Germany:Helgoland, sampling site Kabeltonne...
TCAGGCGGGCCAGGTGGCCAGACTGGCGCAGCAGCGCCAGCTGCGTGCCGTTGGGTATGGTGCAGCGCATGGCCACGAACAGCGCCGCCGTCAAAGGGATCAGCTCCAGCACCAGCACGCGGATCACCATCTCCAGCGCGTAGCGCGACAAGCCATAGCTGATGGCCGTGACGATCACGATGCGCGTGAGCACCAGGCTGATGAGCGCTGCCAACACGGTAAAACCCAGCAGCACCGGGGCGGTGTCCAGATACAGGTGGCGTGCCAGAGCGCGCCGGGTGACCTTGCCGTAACTGGACGGCGACAGCACCAGCACACACACCACGGCACCCAGATACAAGATGCGCCACCAGGCCAGTGCCCAGCGCCGCACCACGCCCCAGGCGAGTTCGGGCAGGGAAAGGCCGGGCAAGCGCGAAATCATGGCTGGATCATAGCGGCGCACCGGGCCACACCGCGTTTCAGGCAGGGGCCGATGACATCAAACGTTTTTGGCCTCCAGCGCTTATCCATCAAGCGCTTCCAGCTATCAAAACAGAAGCACACAAAGCACTTTGAAACATGCGCATGACGCGCCGCCTGCCCTGGCTGTTGGCAAAGTTGCCATCACGCCCCCATCACACATGGCGCTTGCCAGCCGCGGGCCCCGGCGCAATGGGTGCATTGCTTTGCGCATCGGCCCGCTGGTGCAGGGCTTCGATGATGTGGCACTGCGCGTCCGAACCATCACAGCGGCTGCGCAGGGCCATCAGATCAGCCTCCAGCGCCTGCAACTCTGCCAGGCGTGCGCGCACATGCCGCAGGTGCTCGTCCAGGGTGTCGCAGGCGGCGTGGCAGTCTTCCTTGCGCTTCAGGTCCAGCGCCAGCAGGGTGCGCACCTCGTCCAGCGACATGTCCATGGCGCGGCACAGGCGCACAAAGCGCAGCCGGTGCACATCGGCCGCGCTGTAAAGTCGGTAACTGTTGTCACCCCGGGCGCCGGGCGGCAGCAGGCCTTCCTTTTCGTAGTAACGGATGTTGGCGGGCGACACGCCCGACTGCCGGGCGGCCTCGCCAATGCGGTGCACTGCAACGTCATCAATCATGGGGCTTGACCTTCAAGTGGCTTCAAGGTTTCCAATGATGCCATTGCAACCCGAACCTCAGTTCAGAAAGACCACCATGTCTGCCCAGTGCACCGACCATTGCCACACCCCCACCGCCAGCGCAGACCCGCGCTACCGGCGCATTCTGTGGATCGCCCTGCTCGTCAACGCCGCCATGTTTGTGGTGGAGCTGGGCGCGGGGCTGAGTTCAGGCTCCGCCTCCCTGCTGGCCGACGCCATCGACTTTCTCGGCGACGCGGCCAACTACGGCGTGTCGCTCCTGGTGCTGGCCATGGCGCTGCAGTGGCGTGCCAGGGCAGCGCTGCTCAAGGGCGCCAGCATGCTGGCCTTCGGGGTGTTTGTGATTGGCCGGGTGGCCTGGGGCGCGTGGCAGGGCATCACGCCCGAGGCGCTCACCATGGGCTCGGTCGGCCTGCTGGCACTGGCTGCCAACGTGGGCGTGGCCCTGCTGCTGTACGCCTGGCGCGATGGCGACGCCAACATGCGCGGCGTGTGGCTGTGCACCCGCAACGATGCGTTGAGCAACGTGGCCGTGATGCTGGCCGCGCTGGGGGTGTTTGGCACGGGCCGCAGCTGGCCCGACCTGGTGGTGGCCGGGGTGATGGCGGCCCTGGCCATCTCTGGCGGGTGGAGCGTGGTGCGCCAGGCGCGCCAGGAGCTGGCTCATGCTTCGAAGGAAAATCAGCCGCAGGCGCTTTAACCACAAGCGCAAGAAGCTATAAAATCAATAGCAAACAAGCATTGAACCAGCAAGCTGCCCAGGTGGCACACAGCGCCTGCTTGCTGGTTTTTTGACGCACCACAAGCCCAGGCATGGGGCTTGCATGGTCCAATCCGCCCTCGTTTCCCGCTTTCAGCCATGTCCCGCACCTCCGCCGCCCCCGCTGTTCCGCCCCCCGTGGCGGTGCCCCACACCCTCACTGAAGACGCCGTGGCGATCTTCACCGGGGTGCTGCTGATTTCGGTGGGCGTGGCGTTTTTCACCAATGCGGGCTTGCTGACCGGCGGCACGGCGGGGCTGGCGTTCTTGCTGCACTACGCCACGGGCATCGGCTTCGGCAAGATTTTCTTCGTGCTGAACCTGCCCTTTTACTGGCTGGCGCTGCGCAAGCTGGGCCGGGCCTTCACGCTCAAAACCTTCATCGCCGTGCTGCTGCTGTCGGTGCTGACGGAGGCGCAATCGCAGTTCCTGCAGTTCGCGCAGTTGCAGCCGGTGTATGCCGCCGTGGCGGGTGGGCTCATCACCGGCACGGGGTTTCTGGTGCTGTTTCGCCACCGTTGCAGCCTGGGGGGCGTGGGCATTCTGGCGCTGTACCTGCAAGACCGCTATGGCTGGCGCGCAGGCAAGGTGCAGATGGCCGTGGACTGCTGCATCGTGCTGTTGGCACTGTGGTCGGTGGAGCCCCTGCGCGTGGCATGGTCTGTGGCAGGTGCGGTGGCGCTGAACCTGGTGCTGGCCATGAACCACCGCCCCGGGCGCTACATGGCGGTGTAAGAGCCGTTGCCGGTCTTCACAACGCTTGGGCACTGAATCCCCCATCGCGGGAACCTTTGTTCACCTGGCCGTATCATTCACGGCATGCGTCGCGGCTTGTTTTTTGTCCTCATGGTGGTGCTGGTCCTTCGGGGCCTCACGGGCACCGCCATGGCAGCGGGGGTTTTGCCGCCCCTGGCGTTGACGCACGCCGCCACGGCACACCAGCACCCTGCTGACGCGGCGCAGCTCGCCACCCACGACGACGCTAGCCACCGCAGCACCGCAGCAGATTTGGGCAACCACTGCGCGGATGCATCTGCGGAATGCCACCCGCATGAGCACGCCACCTGCTCGGCCTGTGAGATTTGCCACTCGGCCATGCTTGCCGCGCCCGGCGTTTCCCCGAATGTGCCCCGGCTGCCCGGCGCGCACCTGCGCCATACCCCCGCGCCCTTGCACAACGCCCCTGCGGCGTTGCTGATCAAACCGCCCATCGCCTGATCTCCGACGCCCGAAGTGCGTCTGCCGTGGCCCTGCTGTCAGCCAGCCGGGCCTGCTGCGCAGCGCCATTGCCTTTGTTCGTTGTCTGGAGACCGCCATGCGCGCCCCTGATTTATCGCCTCTTTTTGCGCCAGCCCTGCCGCGCATTTCGCCCCCACTGCGCCGATGGACTGCCTGCATGTTCACCACCTTCAAGGTGCGCGCCAACCAGCCGGCGGGCGACTACCGCGACCCCGGCGACTACGCGCAGCCCCCTGGCACCCAGGCCTACGAATGGCAAGGCGCCCCCGCCCACACCCCACGCCCCGCGCGTGCCGACACCCCCGGCACAGTGCCCGGCGCGGCCACCGCCCGCAAGCCCGCTGCCAGCAGCCACCAACATTGAACCCGGAACACGCCATGAAAACTATCAAATTAATAGCTGCTTGCGCTTTATTGATGAGCGCTACAGCCACTTTTGGCCATGAAAACATGCCCCATGCCGCCAAACCGGCGGACGTGGTGAAAGAACAAAAAGCGTGGGGTATTGCCGGCGACGCCAAGGCCGTGACCCGCACCATCACCCTGCGCATGGGCGACGACATGCGCTTTACCCCAAGCCATATCGAAGTGCGCGAGGGTGAAACCGTGCGCCTGCGGGCCCAGAACAAGGGCAAGGTGATGCACGAAATCGTCATCGGCACCAAGGCCGAGCTGGACCAGCACGCCGAGATGATGGTGAAACACCCCGGCATGGAGCACGATGAGCCGTACATGGCCCACGTCAAACCCGGCCAGCGCGGCGACATCGTGTGGCAGTTCAACCGCCCAGGCACTTTTGACTTTGCCTGCCTGATCGCGGGCCACTACCAGGCGGGCATGACCGGCACCATCACCGTGCTGCCCCGCGCCCATTGAATAATCCCCCAGAGATCCTCATGCAACCCATCAGTACCCCCTCCCGCACTGCTCCCACCCTCAGCCGCCGCCAGTGGCTGACCACCACGCTGACGCTGCTCGGCGCTGGTACGGTGGCGGCCCTGGCCCCGTCCCTGGCACGCGCTGCCGGGCCTGTCCCTACGCCGGTCGAGGTGTGGAAAGACCCCAACTGCGGCTGCTGCAAAGACTGGGTGGACCACATGCAGGCCAATGGCTTCAAGGTGACCGTGCACGAAACCGGTAACAACGCCGTGCGCGCACGGCTGGGCCTGCCGCAAAAGCTGGGCTCGTGCCACACCGCCCTGGTGGGCGGCTACGTGGTGGAAGGCCATGTGCCCGCCAGCGATGTGCGCGCCCTGCTGCAGCAAAAGCCCAAGGCTCTGGGCATTACCGTGCCCGGCATGCCCGTAGGCTCGCCCGGCATGGACGGCGCCGTGTATGGCGACCGCCGCGACCCCTACGACGTGCTGCTGGTGGCGCACGACGGCAGCACCCGTGTTTTCAAGAGCTACAACAAAAAGGCGTCCACATGACCTCCTTCCCCAAATCCCTCCCGCAGTGGTTTGCACTGTTTGCCGCAGCCCTGCTCACCAGCGCCCCCGCATGGGCACAGGCTCCCGCCTCTGACAGCCACGCGGCGCATCACACAGCTGCCGCCAACGCACAGCAGGCCGACTTGAGCGAAGGCGAGGTCACCCGGGTAGACGTTGCCGCCCTCAAAGTCACGCTGCGCCATGGTGAGCTCAAGAACCTCAACATGCCGCCCATGACCATGGTGTTCCGTGTGCAGGACGCCGCCCAACTCGCGCCGCTCAAGGCAGGCGACAAGGTGCGCTTTCGGGCAGAGCAGGTCAAGGGCGCTTACTACGCCACGCGCATCGAAAAGGCCCAGTGAATGGCTGCGGCGGTAAGGTGCAGGTAGAAGCGGGCCACCATAATCGGGCCCCATGAACGCCCTCTTCACCGCTGGCGACGCCGGCAGCATCACCCGAGTTGCCGGCATTGAAGTCGGCCATTTCACCGACACCCGCCGGCCCACGGGCTGCACCGTGGTCATGGCGCGCGAAGGTGCCGTGGCCGGGGTGGACGTGCGTGGCGCCGCTCCCGGCACGCGCGAAACCGACTTGCTGCACCCGTCCAACCTGGTGGACAAGGTGCACGCCATCATGCTCGCTGGCGGCAGCGCCTGGGGGCTGGAAGCCGCCACGGGTGCGGTGCGCTGGCTGGAAGAGCGCGGCGTGGGCTTGGATGTGGCCGTGGGCCGCCTGCCCATCGTGCCTGCCGCCGTGCTGTTTGACCTGCTGGTGGGCGACATGCGCATTCGCCCAGATGCGGCAGCGGGCTATGCCGCGTGCGCTGCAGCGTCTGGCGCCGACCCAGCCGAAGGCAATGTGGGCGCGGGCGCAGGCGCCGTGGTGGGCAAGGTCTTTGGCATCCAGCATGCCATGAAGGGCGGCGTGGGCACGGCGTCCGTCTCGGTGGATGGTGTGACGGTGGGTGCCCTCATCGCTTGCAACGCCCTGGGCGACGTGATCGACCCCGACACCGCCCAGGTGATGGCGGGCGCACGCACCGACGATGGCCGGGCACTGCGCGACACGCGCCGCGCCCTGCTCTGCGGCCAGCCGCCCCAGCCCTTGCTGGCGGGCACCAACACCACCATCGGCGTCGTGGCCACCGATGCCATCCTGACCAAAGCACAGGCGCACCGCCTGGCCATTTCCGCGCACGACGGTCTGGCACGCAGCATCAACCCGGTGCACACCATGTCGGACGGCGACACCCTGTTCAGCCTGGGCACGGGCCGTGCGAGCAAAGGCCTGGACATGATGGTGCTGGCCACCATGGCGGCGGAGGCCACCGCACGCGCCACCGTCCGGGCAGTGCAGGTGGCACGTTCTGTCACCACCGCAGACGGCCTGTACCTGCCAGCCATGGCAGACTTGCGCAGCTGATTCTGCGGCGGGCACCAGCCGGTGCACCGCCTGCTTTCTTTTTTCCATGGGTGCCCCCCGTTATGTCCCCCCGCATGTCCAAGGCGTTGCGCTCTGCGTTGCTGTCGTTTCGTGATCTGGTCCTGTCTGCTGGGCCCCTGGCCTTCCTGGCGGTGGGCCTGTTGGTGCTGGCCTATTGGTGGCTGAACCCCACCCCGCCCAAATCGGTCACGCTGGCCACGGGCCCCGCGCAAAGCGCCTACGAAGAATTTGGCAAGCGCTACCAGAGGGCGCTGGCCGCCGAGGGCATTGAAGTGCGGTTGTTGCCCAGCGACGGCTCGTCGGCCAACCTGCAACTGCTGCGAGACGGCCAGGCAGACCTGGCGTTTGTGCAAGGCGGCACTGCCGAGCTACTGCCGGACGACCCAGAAAACCTGGTGTCGCTGGGCAGCCTGTTTGTCGAGCCGGTGTGGGTGTTCTACCGCACCGAAGCCGCCCAGCGCATGTACGAGCGCCCCCGGCTGGACGGGCTGCGGCAATTGCGCGGGATGCGGGTGAATGTGGGTTCGGAAGGCAGTGGCGTGCCCTGGCTCATGAACCAGTTGCTGGAAGCCAACCGGCTGGAGGCGGGTGCAGTGACCATGACCCGGCTGGAAGAAACGCCTGCCACCGTCGCCTTCCTGGCGGGCAAGCTGGACGCACTGGTGTTTGCCTCGGCCCCCGAATCGCTGATGGTGCAGATGCTGCTGCAAACCCCCGGCGTGCAGTTGCTCGACATTGCCCAGCACGAGGCCTACGCGCGGCGGTTCCCCTTCCTCTCCCCGGTCACCCTGCCCCGGGGTGTGGTGGACCTGGCCAGCAACGTGCCTGCGCGGGACGTGCGCATGGTGGCGTCCACCACGTCGCTGCTGGCGCGGGAATCCACCCACCCGGCCTTGCTCACGCTGTTTGCACAGCGCGCGCAACAGGTGCACAGCACGGCAGGCTGGTTCAACCGCGCGCGGGAATTTCCCAACATGCGCCACAGCGAACTGCCGATTGCCAAAGAGGGCGAGCGGGCGATCAACGAGCCGGTGCCCATGCTGCAGCGCTACCTGCCCTTCTGGCTTGCCAACCTGATTGAGCGGATGTGGCTGGTGCTGGGGATTTTGCTGGCAGCCCTGCTGCCCCTGTCCCGGGTCGTGCCGCCGCTGTACCAGTTCCGGGTGCGCTCACGCATTTTCCGCTGGTACGGCCGCCTGCGCGAGATCGAAGACACAGTGGAGTCCGAACCAGACAAGGCCCCGCAAATGCTACAGGCGCTCGATGCGCTGGAAGCCCAGGTTGAAAAAGTGACCGTGCCGCTGTCGTACGCCGACGAGTTGTACGCCTTGCGCAACCACATTCACCTGATCCGCAAGAAGTTCATGCGGCCCTGAGGGCTGGCCTGACTCCCGAGCCCTCTGCAGCTGGCGTGCCTTGCGGCCCGGTTGAATCAGCGGCCTTTGGAAACCTTGGGGGGAGTGCGGGACAGGTCAGCCGGTGCCGAATTGGCACTGCGAGACGAGGGCTTGTAGCGAATCACGCGCAGCGTGCCTTCGCTGGCGAGTTTGTCGCGCATGCGGCGCGTCATCGACTGCGTGCTGCCATCGGGCGAGGTGAAAAGGAACAGCGTTCCGTTGGGACTGGTCCAGGTGAGCTGCGTGCGCACCGGGCGCTGGTTGGAGATCAATTCCACCCACGCACCCACCACAAAATTGGCAAATGGGTCTTCAGCCAAAGCTGCAGCCTGGCTGGCGGTGGGCTGCAGCAGCGCCTGGCTGCTGTCCTCTTCCGGCGGAAGTTCCGAGCCCATGCTGTCGCCAGGCTCGGCTACTGCATCGCCCTGTGGCAATGGAATCGAGATGCCAGGCGCTGGGGGAGCTTCAAAGGCCGCCTGGTGCAATGCCACCAGCCTGGCAATGAAAGCGCTGGCCTTGTCCGCCGGGTAATCAATGGAGCGCAGACCTTGGCGCAACTTCGCCAGCATGTCAGGGATGGCGTGGGTCAAGCGCTCCGGCTCCAGCCGGGTCAGTTCGGGCTGGGCACTCCAAAGAAGCAATGGCACCAGCGCCAGGTATCCCGAGGGGTCATCTTGCTGCCCTTCGGCGCTCACCTGCGCCAGAGACACCACGTCTGCCCAAGGGCCCGCAGCAAAATCCAGAATATCGGCAGGCACATTGCCTATGTCGTGCAGCTTGCGAATATCGGCCGCCACACGTTCAGCCAGCATGGCCCGTTGCTCAGCCCGCTGACGTGCCTGCTGCCCTGCCGCTTCCTGGGCCTTCTTGCGCTGCTCCTGGGTGTCCCACGCGGAGTACAGTGCCCGCAGAACGGTCTCGAAAGGCGTGGAGTCTTTGATCTGGCTGGCCGCCAAATGGGCCACGCCTTCATTCACCAAGCGCACAAACTGGGCAAAGCCCGGCGCATCTTCGGTAGTGAACGCCAGACTACGCTGCGTGATCTCATCCAGCAGGCGCCGCGCCGGATGGCCTGCATCCGTAAAGAAACGCGGGTCAAAGCGCACCAATTGTTTGAGCGGCTCCTCCAGCTTCTTTACGGCGAGCTGCATGGGTGGCAGCAGCCGCGCGTCTTGCGCCAGCGTCGCCATCATGTTGGCCACCACGTCGGCCGCCACCGCAGGGGATTCCGTAGGCGCCACAAAAGGAACCGTGTAGATGGGTTGTGCCAACTGCACTGGCGCACGCCAGGCGGACAACGGCGCCGCCGCCTGGGCCCCGCCCGCCAGGCGGTTTACCAGCCGTTCCAGCTGGGCCATGTCTTCCATGGCGTCAACGGCCACGGCAGGAATTGCTGCGTAAGCAGATCCCAATGGGCCAGGAACGCTGGGCACGGCAGCCGGGGCATCCTGCCAGCGACTGCCTGGTTGCGCGATCATCTGGGGGGCAACATCCCCGTAACCGGGCGGATTGAACGGGTCGGCTCCAGCCAGCATCTGGCGCAGCATGCCCACGGTCAGAATGGCTTCCTCCGCCTCTGCCGCCAAGGGGGACTGCTGGGAATCGCCCTGCCACCCGGTAGGTGCACCCATGCCACGGTTGTTGTACCCGGAAGCCCCACCGTATCCGCTGGTGTGCCCGTAGCCCGTGGCATAGCCACCGCCGTAACCCGTGGCCACAGGCTGGGGAGCGCCGTAGCCTGATCGGCCCACCGCACCGCCGGGAATGCCCAGCACCGCGTATCCCACAGGCTGCACGCCCTGGTCACGCAGCATTTTGGCCATGCGCTGGTACTCACCCTCCAGCAACTTGCCCAAAAGGCCTCGCATGTGCTGCATCCAGAGCTGGCGCACCTCAGACGTGGCGCCCGTTTCAGACACAACCCGCTGCAATGCACGGATGTAATTTTCGGGACGCAAGGGGTTGCGCTCGGGCTGCACGCTGCGCAAGCCCTGCGCGGAGCTGACCAGCGTATTGAGTTCTGACAGTACACCTTCCGTCGCATGGGCCGCCAGTTGTTGCGCGCGAGCCAGTTCCACCTGGTCTTGCACTTCGCTGTCGTCCATCAGCGATAGCTCGCCGAAGTCCATACCAGAGGCATCTGCCGGGCGAACCTTGGCGTTGGCAGGCCCCTCCGCAAAGATCTCCAGCAGCGCCATGGGGTAGCCCTTGAGCAAGGCTGCCTCATGCTGCTTGAGCGCATTCAGCGCATCACTCAGATTGTTGCGCTGCTGGATATTGCGAACCGAGGACTCTTCCTGGGTCAACGCATTGCGCGTGACCTCCACCAGTTTGCCCATGAGCGACTCGCCTTCACGCACCGCACTGACAACGCAGGCGCGGAAGACGGTTCTCAGATCGAGCGCTGCCTGGGACATGGTGAGTGAAAGAAAGAGAAGTTTTCGGATGCAATCCTACTTGACCTGCGGGCGTTGGGGCGCTTACTTGAGCGCCTTGTAACGCATGCGCTTGGGCTTCGCACCTTCTTCGCCCAGGCGCTTTTTCTTGTCGGCTTCGTACTCTTGGTAATTGCCGTCAAAAAACGTCCATTGGCTGTCACCTTCGGCGGCCAGAATGTGCGTGGCAATGCGGTCCAGGAACCAGCGATCGTGGCTGATGACCAACACCGTACCCGCGTATTCCAGCAGGGCATCTTCCAGGGCACGCAGGGTTTCCACGTCCAAGTCGTTCGATGGCTCGTCCAGCAGCAGCACGTTGCCGCCCTGGATCAGCGTTTTGGCCAAGTGCAGACGACCGCGCTCACCACCGGAGAGCATGCCCACCTTCTTTTGCTGATCTCCACCGTTGAAGTTGAAGCGGCCCGCGTAAGCACGGCTGGCCATCTGGAACTTGCCGATGTTGATGATGTCCAGACCGCCGGAGATGTCTTCCCAGACGGTTTTATCGTCCGACAACGAATCACGCGACTGGTCTACGTAGGCCATTTTCACGGTAGAGCCAATGATGACTTCGCCTGCGTCAGGCTGCTCACGGCCTGCAATCAGCTTGAACAACGTGGATTTACCGGCACCGTTGGGGCCGATGATGCCGACGATGGCGCCTGCAGGGATGTTCATGCTCAGGTTGTCGATCAGGACGCGATCACCAAACGACTTGGTAACGTTCTTGAACTCGATGACCTGGGTGCCCAAGCGGTCGGCCACAGGAATGAAGATTTCCTGCGTTTCGTTGCGCTTTTGGTATTCGAAATCGCTCAATTCCTCGAAGCGGGCAATACGTGCCTTGCTCTTGGCCTGGCGGCCCTTGGCGTTCTGGCGCACCCATTCCAGTTCCTTCTTCAGGGCCTTGGCGCGGGCTTCTTCACCCTTTTGTTCAGACTCCAAACGGGCCTGCTTCTGGTCCAGCCAGGTGCTGTAGTTGCCCTTGTACGGAATGCCGTGACCACGGTCCAGTTCCAGAATCCACTCGGCGGCGTTGTCCAGGAAGTAGCGATCGTGGGTGATGGCCACCACGGTGCCGGGGAAGCGGTGCAGGAACTGTTCCAGCCAGTCCACCGACTCAGCGTCCAAGTGGTTGGTGGGTTCGTCCAGCAGCAGCATGTCAGGCTTGGACAGCAACAGGCGGCACAGCGCAATGCGACGCTTTTCACCGCCGGAGAGCACGCCCACCTTGGCGTCCCACGGAGGCAGGCGCAGGGCGTCAGCTGCGATTTCCAGTTGGTGCTCGGAATCTGTGCCAGCGGTGGCAATGATGGCCTCCAGACGGGCCTGCTCTGCAGCCAGGGCGTCAAAGTCAGCATCGGGCTCAGCATAGGCGGCGTACACCTCTTCGAGCTTGGCCTTGGCAGCAAAGACCTCGCCCATCGCCTCTTCCACGCTTTCACGCACGGTGTGCTCTGGATTGAGTTGAGGCTCCTGGGGCAGGTAGCCAATCTTGATGCCAGGCATCGGGATGGCTTCACCCTCGATCTCCTTGTCCACGCCGGCCATGATCTTGAGCAGCGTTGACTTGCCCGAGCCGTTCAGGCCCAGCACACCAATCTTGGCGCCGGGGAAAAAGCTCAGGGAAATGTCTTTCAAGATCTGGCGCTTGGGGGGCACCGTCTTGCTGACGCGATTCATCGAATAAACGTATTGGGCCATTGCTTGTCTAACCTGCGAAAGTGGGCAGAAATTCTGCGTTCAAACCGAGATTATCGGCCCATGCGACAATAGACGCCGTAATGGGCTCCAGTTGCTCATCACATCAGCAGTTTGCTGGGGACGATGGAATCTCTCTTTCCGGGCTCCCACCTTTGAACCTCATCTGCCTGAGACTGGCTCGGCAACCCTCTCGCGGTTGCGACGACAGGCCGATACCCCGCGCCCCGGACGGGTGCAATCAATGACATGAAATTTGAAGAACTGAATCTGGCCCCTGCCATCCTGAAGGCTGTGCTCGAACAAGGCTATGAGACACCGACCCCCATTCAGGCGCAGGCAATCCCCGCCGTGCTTGAAGGGCATGACCTTCTGGCCGGGGCGCAGACCGGCACCGGCAAGACGGCTGCGTTCACCCTGCCGATGCTGCATCGCCTGAGCCAGGGCACAGCCCCCAAGAGCAAATTTGGCGGCAAGGGCATTCGTGCGCTGGTACTCACACCCACCCGTGAACTGGCCGCTCAGGTCGAAGAGTCGGTGCGCGATTACGGTAAATATCTGGATATCAACTCGACCGTGGTGTTTGGTGGTGTGGGCATGAACCCACAGATCGACCGCATCAAGCGCGGGGTGGATGTACTGGTTGCCACACCCGGGCGTTTGCTCGACCTGCAGCAGCAAGGTTTCCTGGATCTTTCCACGGTTGAAATTCTGGTGCTGGACGAAGCGGACCGCATGCTCGACATGGGGTTCATCCATGACGTCAAGAAGGTGCTGGCTTTGGTGCCCAAAGACAAGCAAAGCCTGCTTTTCTCTGCCACGTTCAGCGATGAAATCCGCGAGTTGGCCAACACGCTGCTCAAGAACCCCCAAAGCATCCAGGTCACGCCCAGCAACACCACGGTGCAGCGCATCACCCAGGTGATTCACCCCGTGGGCCGTGGCAAGAAAAAGCAGGTGCTGTTGCACATCATCCAGCAGCACAACTGGAGCCAGGTGCTGGTGTTCACCCGCACCAAATTCGGCGCCAACAATGTGGCTGAGTTCCTCACCAAGAATGGCGTGAGCGCGATGGCGCTGCACGGCAACAAGAGCCAGAGCGCCCGCACCCAGGCATTGGCAGGCTTCAAGAGTGGCGAGATCCGCGCCCTGGTAGCCACAGACATTGCTGCCCGCGGCATCGACATCGACGACCTGCCACACGTCGTGAACTACGAGATTCCCAACGTGTCCGAGGACTACGTTCACCGCATCGGCCGCACGGGCCGGGCAGGCGCCACTGGCGAAGCAGTCAGCCTCGTCTGCATGGACGAGGAGGGCTTCATGATGGACATCGAGCGCTTTACCAAGCAGCAAATTCCCGTCCAGGTCATTGAAGGCTTTGGCCCTGAGCCAGGCGAAAAGGCCGAGCCTATCGCCATGGGCCGCCAGACGATCTGGGGTGGTGCAGGCAAGCCACCGAGCCGCGAAGTGATGCAGGCTGCCGCCAAGGCCGCTCGCTCTGAAATGATGGACCGCATTCGTACCAACAAGGCAGCCCAGGGCCAAGGCGAACGCAGCCCTCGCCAAGGCAATGGCGGCGGTGGACGGTCTGGAAATGGCAGCGGCCCACGCAGCCAAGGCCCGAACGCAGGTGGAAGCCGTGCTGGCCAAGGTGGTGGTGCAGGTCGCGGCAACGCTCAACCGGCATCTGCACGCAGCCGTGGCCCACGCCCCGACAATTCCTCTCGCTACGACGATGCACAGCCTCCACGGGCCAATGCCCATCTGGGAACCCACCTCGGACACAGCAACCCCGTCCATCGCAATGGAGGCCACGGCGCGGGTGGACAACCCGACCCCATGCGTACCAGCGTAGACAGCATGGCCGAACGCGGTCGCCGCGGCGGCGGTGGTGGATACCGTAGCGGCGGAGGCGGCTACGGTGGTGGCGGTGGTGGCGGTGGTGGCGGTGGTGGCGGTGGTGGCGGCGGCGGCCGAGGCAACGGACCACGTGGCTCTGGCGGCCCTCGCGGTTCATTCAATCGCTAACCACTCCTCCCGATCAACGCGCCCAGCTCCCATTTTTGTGTGGGAGTTGGGCGCAGTTACATTGGAAGAGGCTTTCACACCAGTGCACTCAGAGCCTGCCTTCGCTCCACAGTCATCAAATGGAGCCATCCAAACCATGAAGCTCATAACTGAATGGAGTACCACAAGGTAGTGAAGATGCACAGCGAGGTCGCGCCCAGCGCCAACAGGTAACATCCACAAAACCATGACGACACCAGCGCCCACAACGGCCCTCGAACCATGACCTTGCGTGATCCCTCCCCCGCCCTCAACCAACAACCCGTCACCAAGGCTCCCTATCGCCTCAGCGCTAGGCGACTCAATGTCATGGCCGCGCTGCTCGGGGCGGCGACACTCCTTGGTGCATGCAGCAGTACCCCGCTACCGCCCTGGCCTGCAAACCCTTCGTCGACTCCACAAGCCCAGGCCCCCGCACCGCTTCCACGAACAGCAGCGAAGCCCGCACCACAGCCCTTGGGCGCACCTGCCCGCGTCGCAGAGCCAGTCGCAACGCCCGTTGCACCCACGCCAGTCATCGTCAGCCGCAACGAAGATTCGCTGACGCCGCCGTACAACGCGGCAGTAGCGGCTCGTTTTCCTGAACCGACCATCCAATACAGCACCCCTGGCCTGGGCAAAGACCGCCGCGCTTTCACAACCAATGCCGAATTGGCCCAATGGCTGAAAGACTTGGCTGGCATGCGCCCAGCCAATGAGGCCCGCCCTCACCTGATCAATCTAGGTACCTCCCAACGCGGCACACCCATCCTTGGATTGCTGCTGACGCGAGCGAAAAGCCCCACCCCAGCGGTCCTAGAATCCGCCGGTCGTCCTACGGTGGTACTGGTGGGGCAGCAACACGGCGATGAACCCGCAAGCGGCGAAGCGCTGCTAGTTCTGGCCAGAGAGTTGGCACCAGGCGGTCTGATGGAAATACTGCTGGACAAAATCAATGTGATTGTTGTGCCACGAGCCAACCCTGACGGAAGTGAAGCGGGCACGCGCGTCACCGCCAATGGGATCGACATGAACAGAGACCATCTGCTCTTGCACACACCAGAAGCCAGAGCCATTGCGCGTCTGGTACGCGACTATCGCCCCATACTGGTCATCGACTCGCATGAATACACAGTGGTCGGCCGATTCCTTGAAAAATTCAACGGCATCCAGAAGTACGACACACTCCTGCAGCACACCACCACAGCCAACTATCCAGAATTCCTGACCAAGGCTTCGCTGGAGTGGTTTCATGGCCCCATGGTTGCTGCATTGAAGGACCAGGGCCTGAGCAGTGAGTGGTACTACACCACATCCACCAACCGGGACGATAAATCCATCTCCATGGGCGGTTCCCAGCCAGATACCGGGCGCAATGTGCATGGCCTGAAAAATACCGTCAGCCTGCTGGTAGAAACGCGGGGAGTAGGCATCGGTCGCCTGCATGCCCAAAGACGTGTGCATGCCCAAGTCGTGGCCATGACCAGTGCTCTGCGCAGTGCTTCAGAAAAAGCGGGGCCCTTGGAACAGGTTCGCTCCTATGTCGTCAAAGACACATCTGCCCAAGCCTGCCGCGACCAAATCATCGTGAATGCGGCAGCAACACCCACTCAACGTGATCTCACCTTTCTGGATCCCACGTCGGGCGAAGACCGAACCACACGCGTCGATTGGAACTCATCGCTGACGCTGCGAACCCTTCAAGCCAGAGCTCGGCCCTGTGGATACTGGCTCGATGCCAGTGCGACTTCAGCAGTAGAACGCTTCAAGCTTCTGGGCATTCAGGTCATGCGCGTGGCAGAGGCAGGCTCACTTTTAGTTGAAAAATACGAAGAAACTGCCCGTGAAGTGAGCGAACGGCGCGATGTGCGCGGAGGTATCGCTGGAAGCGGCGAAATCATCCGAGTCAAGGTCAACCCGGTGCGCGCAGCGATGGATGTTCCTGCGCAGAGCTACTACATTCCTCTGAATCAGCCCCTTGCAAACCTCGCTGTCGCGGCACTGGAGCCCGACACGCAAAACAGCTATTTCGCCAACCGCCTGGTGGACGACTTGAGCCACACTGCCCGCGTGATGGCGACGCCAGCATTGGTGTTTGAGGAAATCGACTGACCGAAAGACTACCAGGCGCAGGTTCAACAACCTGGTGATCCATTGACGGATTGTTTAGGGCTGCGCTTACCGCTGGGCTTGCTTCGGTGGTGCCTGTAGCGGGTTATCATCGCAGCTCACGGCGGTAGAGCAAACTTGCTCCATCTTGGAGGGCTTGGATTATCCCTAAGTCCACCGCCACATCCCAAACTGCCCGTAGCTCAACCGGATAGAGCAATTGCCTTCTAAGCAATAGGTCGGGGGTTCGAGTCCCTCCGGGCAGGCCAAGAGCCTTCTACGCTTCAAACCAAAACCCGCACACCTCAGGCGTAGCGGGTTTTTTTTGCGCCTCACCATGTTCAATGTGATGACCGTTCACCGTTGGCAGAGCATGGAGAGACAACACGCAGGACCAAAGAACTGTGGCGTTGCGATTGGAACAACTCATGAAGCACAGTCACGCCAGTCGAGATGTCAGAAATTACATCACGCCCATACCCGACGATGCGATGAGCCCGTAAAGCGAAGCTAAAAACAAAAAAGCCTCTGTGGGGTACCACAGAGGCTTTTGATCGCTACATTTCACATCCTAGTGAAACAACATATTTTGGGGTGGCTGATGGGGCTCGAACCCACGACAACAGGAATCACAATCCTGGACTCTACCAACTGAGCTACAGCCACCGTAGAAATAAATTATAACCCAAATTCCCGCACTAGTTTCAACGTGAGAGGCTTAAATCATCAA
>Ga0115561_1001551_pt1 | contig 16305 bp, 16 predicted proteins | sample COGITO_mtgs_1105_4_FD_87201 | JGI IMG/M metagenome (GOLD analysis project Ga0115561, IMG submission 87201) | Pelagic marine microbial communities from North Sea - COGITO_mtgs_110512 | ecosystem: Environmental > Aquatic > Marine > Epipelagic | place: Germany:Helgoland, sampling site Kabeltonne...
CTAAAATTCGAAATAATTTCCACCCTGAGATCAAAAATCATATGCCATGCTCTACTATCACTGAGTGCGCAGCACCATCTAAATTGAATGTGAAACACTACTAACGAAAAGCGTCCTTTATCATTCCGAGCACACCTTCACCTGAAACGTCTGTTAATCTGTCTGGATTGAGATCACTACGGTTGATTATGTAGCCCGCCCGATAGCAGGCATTGATAAACCCGCATACGATACTCGGCTCACAGCCCACCTTAGTGGCCAGATCTGCCACTGTACCGCCCTTAATTAGCATCTTGGTAGACAATTTAAGCAAGCGGTTATCCATTTCCAACAAATCAAACGGTGGCCATTTTAGTAATGCATACGCATCGTTAAGATTGAGAGAATCGATCAATTTACCCGTCAATGTAGTGAAGTCATTAACCCACATTAGACGGTCAATAGGATAAGAAGACATAGACGACTTTGGCCGCCAATCGGGACTCAAAGGTGATTTAGTGATGACTTTACCACGCATCGCCATTGGCCAACGCGAGGGTTCGATCGCACTATAAACGGTACGTCTCTCAGCTTTGATAAACATTATGCTGTGCTGATCAGCCATAATCTCAGCATCTTCACGCCAATACTCCTCGCCTTTTACAACTGCAGACACCTGATCAGATACCGCATTCTGTACTTCTTCGTCAGGCGATCTGGCTAATATTGTCTCAAGAGACTTAGGCTTATTCGCGTTTGAGACGGCTTTTTTAGCTGATTCTCGAAAAAACTCCTCATCGTCTTCAGCTGACTCAGTCAAATCCCAGGCTTCGATTGAATCCGTCTCCACAATCAGAACGCTGTTCATCGATGCGCTCTCGTCATCGGTCATTAGGACGACAGGGTCTACATGGCCATTGGTGCGGGTTTTCTCGTAACCTCTTACGTCGTCCACCACTTGTACGTAATCGCTATTGGTAAAGGAATGACTACCCACAGAAATTTCTTCAAGTTGGTACTCGTAGTCACCCAGCCGCTCGTTTAATCCTTCGCCATCAATTTGAACTCTTGCCAAATCTTTATCCATCATTTCGTCATCCTCTAAGCGCAATTGAAGGTCCTTGGGTAAGCCCGATTCTGCGGGGCGAAAAGAGTCTTCTTCTTGGAAACTAGCAAATGAAGAACCATCGATTTCGTTTACGAGCTCTAAAACTGATTCCTCTCTAAGCGGCTTCTTAGCGTCTTCAAATTCTAACGTTTTGACGGCCTCTCGAAAATCAGTCCACTGCACTGGATGGCCTAATTCAAAAACGTGCTTGAGAGATCGGTCAACACTACCTATTCCAATCACAGGAATTTTTACTGTACCGTCGAATGCGGTCCACTCATCAGAATCAAAATCAACAACTAAAAAGTCCAGTTCCGCTAATACAGCTGAACTATTTGAAGCACTTAGATCAATTTCTTTAGCCTCTGCGACCGTCCAAACCAACTCATTCTTTGCTAAGTTAAAAAATGAGCGCAGCACAATTTGTTCGCGTTTAGATACGCCAATAAAAGCAAACGATTTGGTAGAAACTGTTTTGGTCATTAATGATGCCTTTCTTGTTGCCTAGCCGTTCGGATGTACGCGAGTTCAGCTAATGTCGGATATTTGTAATACTGTAGCCTTCCATTGCTTGCACATTTTTAGAAGGGTTAGTATTAAACAATTTACTGTCTATCGAAATGATTCCCAATGACTGCAATTAGGGCAGTGCCAATGAATTGACTTAACACTATAGCCACAGACATCACAAGTATACTGAAGATTGTCGTGCTTTGCCTTTTCTAGAAGCGCCATAAGAGTTTTTTCTTGAACCCCTGGATCTAGGTTCTGTTGCTTTGTCCCTGCTAGCATTAGATGAGCTGCGGCTCCAGTTATCCCATTCGACTCGGTAAGCTCAACAATCATTTTCTGGGCAATCGATTTTCCAAAAACATCAACACAGGCTTGATGCCACGCCGTGAAACTCGGCTCTCCACGAGGCAGAGCGGGTAATCTTTTAAGGTAGGACGCCAGAGACTCTCGGTTATTAAATAGTCGATAAGCCCGTATGATTTTCTGAACCACAAGGTCTATTAAACTAGGGTTACGCGCGCTCAAATCCTGCCAGTAGCGCGCAGCGCTTGAATAATCCTCTAGGGCAAATGCAAGATCGCCTTTGAGCAATAACGCTCTGGCCGACTCTTTATTAACTGACGAGGCATTTCTTAAGTATTTATCTGCATTAGCAAATTGCGCCTCGGCTATAGCCTCCTCGGCCAGCTCGCACCAGTACTGCGAAAGAGATTCATTTAGCTCAGGCTTGTCTTGTCTGCGATGCAATAGAATAACGTCAATAGCGCTTCGCCACTCTTTTTCGCGACGATAAATTTTCTCCAACCCCTCAATAGCTTGCTTGCGATACAACGGCGAATCCATTAACTCTTTATAGAGGTTCTCCGCTCGATCAAGCAACCCTGCATGATCGTAGTCCTGCGCCAACTCAAATATGGCTTGCAAGCGATGTTCGTCAGAAAGATGGGGGCGTGCTATTAAATTTTGATGAACCCGTGTAGCCCGGTCAACTTGGCCCTTGCGTCGGAACAGTCCCCCAAGCGCTAGATGTAATTCAACCGTTTCGCTATCGACCTCAATCGCCTTAATGAAGACTTCTATGGCTTTATCAGGCTCTTCATTTAGCAAAAAGTTTAACCCTTTGAAATAATCTTCACTAATCTTGCGCTGCACACCCTTACGTCGGCGCGCACTAAACCATAGGGCCAGCTGCACACCACACAAAAAGGCCAGCATTAGTGCTGGCCAAGTCCAATCAAATGAGCTTAACCAAGCCAATGACTAGACCTCATCCTTAATCGGAGCCGCTCTTAAATTTTGCACTTCTTGCTCGGCTTTGACCAAATTTTTCTTAGTCTTACCGAGAGAACGTTTATGTTTTAACAATGAGAGGCTCATGAAAAGCACACCAAAAAACAAACCGAGCAGGAACGGAATCACTATTAAAACAAACATAGGAAGGGTGTACTCAACCCCCCAATAGTATTGGACCAGAACACTGTCTGGGTTCTTCATCTCTATGGTAATCAAGAAAAAACATATGATCACAAACAGTACGAGGGCTAAGGCTCTTTTCATAAGGCTTTTGGAAACAATAGAGTTGATGGAATTGCTAAGTTCGATCTAAGTCAACTTAATAAATTAGTCAACTAAATCAAAATATAAATACAACAAGGATATAGTACAGCTAACTTGGCATTACTCCAATCCTATGCTTGCTGATTCAGAGAAATCTATTCTTTAAGAGTTGATTAATTGACGACAGAAAAAAGTAGCAATGGGAGAAACCGTTATCACAAACAGTTGAACCAAACTATTCTGGGCTAGGACTCTAAGGGCTAGGATTCTAAAGGTGGGGATTCTAAAGATTGAGACTCACTCTAAGAATCAACACGCTCTTTAAGCTCTTTACCCGGTTTAAAGTGTGGTGAAAACTTTCCTTCCACAGACACAGACTCTCCGGTTTTTGGATTTCGACCTACTCGCGCTTCGCGGTAATGCAAAGAAAAGCTACCGAATCCACGTATCTCAATTCGTTCACCTTCAGTAAAACTATCACTTAAACGCTCAAGCATTGCTTTTACAGCAAGCTCTACGTCCCTATGGGCTAGATGAGGCTGCTGCTCAACTAGAATTTCGATCAGTTCGGAACGAGTTATGGTGGCTTGCGTGGACATCAATGCGACCTACTGTATAAATGAGTTGTGTTCTAAGTGATGCTATCGAAACAATGTTTCGAGTATAAATCGATTACATTGAAAAAAAAGGCAACTAAGAATTTTTTCTTAGTTTATCAAGCGTGTCGCATAAAGAAGGCTAAGCGAAGCGCCTAAGTATAGTGATCCGAGGTAAGAGGCGCAAGCGTGCATTCTGAAAAACCTCAATTTTTACAATGGTTTATGAGACATCTGACAAAAACGAGAAGTTCAGAAATTCAGGTTGGCTCGCATGCTTCAAATATAATAAAAGGAATTATTCTACATAAGGCACATGTAATCAGAACAACAGCGACCGCTCTAAGATCTAAGAAGCTTGAGGTTAGCAGCCTTCACGATCAACTCCGTTTAACGAGCAATCATTTGCCGAAACACTTCGTCTTCTGCGAGTTTGTTACCAAAAAACTTAGCTCCTTCTAGGGTGTAATGTCCATAATCGTACAGAGTTTTAAACCCACTCTGCGTGTATGCGTGGCAAATCTCAGATGGAAGGTCACAGACCAGAGGTACTTTATTATAATAGGCGGCCCCATGCCTATCAGCTACTGCCTCCACCTCTTTATTATAGTCAATTATGTGACTCTGCAACTGCTTAAACAGTAAACGATCAGCTTCATCTTTAAGGATCGCAAACGAAGGAGGGTTTGCAGTGTAATCAGAGCTCCTGTAACCGAAAAAAACATGGTCGGCGGACCACTTCCCTCAATGGGGCTAAATTCTGCGGTATTGCCCATTACAACCACTTTTTTACCATCCCTTCTTGCACGATCAATTAAAAACCTCAGACCGTCCAGATCATTCGTGGACATCAGATTTTTATACGGCGCACCGCAGCGAGAATCTTGAGAGTATCGAGTACTCACTATGAGTGTTGTTGAAGACTTATATGCTTCGAGTTGATAGAACTCATTTCTTTCTTCTGAATACTCTGTGATGGACTCGTTAAAACAACTAATTTGATATGTAATGTGAGACATATTAATATTGCAAAAAAATGGTCTTTAAAAAATTTATAAACGACTAAGGAAACGACGGGAAAGGCAAGATAAAACTGCTCCTCAACGCCCAAACTCCATGTATGTAGAAACGGTTTTAGGAGCGCACTTTCGGAACCGTATTCTGTTGTGCTAAAGTAGAAAAAAAAATTTGATCCAAAGAAAATGGATGTTAAGACGCTTTGCGCATATTCAACGAAAGCCAAGGGTAGTATCTGCAACCAAGCAAAAGGGGTTGCAACTATAATCACTAAGAACAGAACAGGCAAAATACGTCGTGTCCTGCGTTCGTAAAAGTTAGAAAAACTGAACGCCCCAGTTTCGTAAAGCTCGCTGAGTATGATTCTTGTTATCAGATAACCACTGATGACAAAAAAGATATCAACACCAATAAAACCTCCCTGAAACCAATCAAGACCAAAGACACTAAACTGGGCATGGTAAAGAACAACGCTAATAACAGCAATAGCTCTCAGACCATCCACTTCAGGTCGATACAATAATTTGGATGGGATTCGAACCATACTCATCACCTAAGAAATAATTTTAAAACACGCAGCTAGGATTACATTCATCAATCTACTTAGAGACTTTTTGTTGGGGATTTTGGAGTGCAAACCTCATCTTAAAAATTGCTTTGCTATCCAGCTAAACTTCCAAAGATAATTCATCCCCTAAGGTGGTTTTGCTAATGCGAGGTTCAGGAGTATTGTACTTGACCCTCCATTCTTAAAGACCCTCATTTGGTACATCGACGAACTAGACTAGTTCTGATTGTTTCACGAATCGATGCCAATGGTATTACGTGGATAGCAAGTTTTACAATCTATGCCGAAATAGGTAGCTGTCTAGTTGTATATTTTTAGAGTTTGGTTCGAACAAAACCTTATTGCCATGCATATAACAATCACCACGCGATACATCAAGTTGATTGGCCTGTCGCCAAAAAAAAGCCGCTAACACTTTCGCGTTAGCGGCTTTTCTAAAACAGTAAACAATTACTTGTTCAACTGCTCTTTAAGCTTCTCAGCCAACAAGCTTGATCCGCCTGTATCTTCCGAACCACGACCATACTCTTCAATTGCTTCACTTTCGTGCTGCGCTTCTAGAGCTTTAATCGATAGTGATATACGACGTGTCTTACGATCAATAGATGTGATTTTAGACTCAACCTCGTCGCCAACACTGAATAGCGCGCTCGCGTCTGCGACGTGATCTCGTGAAATCTCTGCTGCGCGCAAGTAACCGTCTACTCCGTCAACTAAGTCAATGGCTACGCCGCGAGCATCTGCTTCGCGAACAACACCTTTAACAACAGCGCCTTTTCCGTTAGCTGCAACATAGTCTGTGAAAGGATCGCCAGACGCTTGCTTAACACCAAGAGAGATACGCTCGCGCTCAGGATCAACCGCTAGAACAACCGCTTCTAACTCATCGCCTTTCGCGTAGTCGCGGATAACTTCGTCACCATCCTCATTCCATGACAAATCGCTTAAGTGAATAAGACCGTCGATGTTTCCATCCAAGCCAATAAACACACCAAAGTCAGTGATCGATTTGATACGTCCGATAACTTTGTCGCCTTTACGATGAGTAGCCGCAAAGCTTTCCCATGGGTTGCTGCGACATTGCTTCATACCTAAAGATATACGACGACGCTCTGCGTCAATCTCAAGCACAACAACTTCAACTTCGTCATTCACTTGACAGATCTTGCTAGGGTGAACATTTTTGTTAGTCCAATCCATTTCAGAAACGTGTACTAAACCTTCAACGCCATCTTCAAGCTCAACAAAAGCACCGTAATCAGTGATGTTGGTTACTTTACCGAAATGCTTAGTACCTTCAGTAAAACGACGTGACAAGTCTTGCCATGGATCAGAACCCATTTGCTTGATACCCAATGATACGCGAGCTTTCTCACGATCGAATTTCAATACGCGGGCTTCGATATCTTGACCAACTTCCAACACTTCTGAAGGGTGCTTGACGCGTTTCCACGCCATGTCGGTGATGTGCAACAATCCGTCGATTCCGCCCAAGTTGATGAAAGCACCGTAATCGGTAAGGTTCTTAACGATACCTTTAACGATTTGGCCTTCTTCAATAGTCTTGAGTAGCTCTTCGCGCTCAGCACCAAGTTCGTTTTCAACAACTGCGCGTCGTGAAACAACAACGTTGTTGCGAACTTTGTCAATCTTGATAACTTTAAGCTCAAGATCACGATTTTCTAAATAAGCAGAGTCTTTAACTGGGCGAACATCAACCAACGATCCAGGTAGGAACGCTCGAACATTCTGCAGAGAAACGGTGAAACCACCTTTGACTTTGCCAGTAATTTGTCCAACCACAATATCGCCGTTTTCGTGAGCTTTTTCTAATTCAGCCCAAACTCGTACGCGACGCGCTTTGTCATGTGACAATTTAGTGCGTCCATACCCGTCTTCAACACTCTCGATAGCAACTTCAACTAAGTCACCAGCGTTTACGTTATATTCGCCATCAACTTTAGCAAATTGCGATAGTGGGATTTCTGCCTCTGATTTGAGGCCTGCAGTAACTAGAACATAGTCACCGTCAACTGATACTACTTCTGCTTTGATCACCTCGCCCACAGTCATTACTGTGTTCAATAGGCTTTCTTCAAACATCTCAGCGAATGATTCGCTCATATTTCACCTTGTTAACCCAGCCAATTTTTATGGCAGCTGAATTAGTTTAGACCAAACGCCCAGTCCGATGGGGTTAGCGTTGCTTTACATAATCCTTTATTAGCGTAACTACTTCTTCAATCGTTAAATTGGAAGTATCGATCGATAACGCATCATCTGCTGCTTTAAGCGGTGATGCTTCTCGATTCGAATCTCGGACGTCACGCGAATGGATCGACTCTTTAAGGCGCGCGAGATTAACATTGAACCCCTTAGATTTCAACTGATCAAAACGTCTTTGTGCCCTTATTTCTACGCTCGCAGTAAGGAATATCTTGTACTGCGCGTCTGGGAAAACGACTGTTCCCATATCTCGTCCGTCGGCAACCAATCCCGGCGCTTGTCTACTGCGCTGCTGAAGCTTTAACAAAGCCGCTCTCACCTCCTTGATAGGCGCTATTTTGGAGGCCATTTCACCGGTTTCTTCTGTTCGTAATTGGTCAGTCGCATCAACGTCGTTAACAATAATTTTAGCAACGTCACCGAGCCTGATTTCGAAACCGAGCTGCATTTTGTCGGCTAGATCAGTAAGTCCGCGAATATCGTTGTTATCAACACTATTCTTGAGCGCGCTCCACGCTAACGCTCTGTAGATGGCGCCGCTGTCTAAATAATGCCATCCGAACTCATGAGCACATAACTGCCCAATAGTGCCTTTACCAGAACCGCTAGGCCCATCGAGTGCCAAAACGGGCGGCAGACTCAAACCTGTTTGTGATGAATCAGTCATCAATATTTAGGCCTACTTTGTTGGCCAACTCCGCGAAATTGGGAAACGAAGTTGCCACGTTCTCTACACCATTCACTACGATGGTTTCCTCAGAAACACCTGCGGCGACAGCGAAACTCATAGCAATACGATGATCGTGAAAACTTTCGACTACGCCACCGCTAATGGTACCGCCACGAACCGTCATACCATCTCGGTACTCGGTTACATCAACGCCAACCGCTTGTAGTCCCGCCACCATCGCAGAAATTCTGTCGCTTTCTTTATGTCGTAATTCCTCTGCTCCGGTAATAATCGTTTCGCCTTGCGCACACGCCGCGGCCACACAAATTACAGGAAACTCGTCGATAGCAAGTGGAACCAAGGCTGGGTCGATTTCTGCGCCCTTTAAACCAACATACTTAACTTCGATATCAGCCACAGGCTCGCCATTTACGGCTTCGCCGATGACTCGCTCGTTCTTAAGTGTTATGTCCGCACCCATGGCTCGCAACACATCAATAACGCCAGTTCTTGTGGGGTTGACTCCCACATTCTGCAATACAAGCTTAGAACCTGGCACTATAGAAGCCGCAACCATAAAAAAGGCCGCCGAAGAGATATCCGCAGGAATATCAACATCACAGGCCGATAAGGTACCACCGCCTTTGATTCGGATAGTACTTACGGCATCATCAATTTTTTCAACTTCACATGGGTATCCATAGGCACCCAGCATTCGTTCAGTGTGATCGCGAGTCGGTGCGGGCTCAGTGACAGTGGTCTCGCCTTGCGCATACATTCCGGCCATCAATATGCAGGATTTAATCTGCGCACTCGCAATAGGTAACTTATAGTCAATGGGTTCTAGTTTGGTAACAGCACGAATATGAATCGGTGGAGTACCACCTTCATCGGTAACACACTTTGCACCCATGGCGGTTAACGGCACTGTTATGCGGCGCATAGGCCTGCCAGACAATGATTCGTCACCCACTAATTTTGAAGGAAATTTTTGGGCAGCTAATATTCCAGCGATTAAGCGCATGGCAGTTCCAGAGTTCCCCATATCGAGGTCAACTTCAGGCGCTTCTAAACCATGCATTCCACAACCGGTAATGGTTAGGCGTCCGTTCTTTGGGCCAACCGCCTTCACGCCCATCGCCTTGAACGCTCCCAACGTGGCCAAAACGTCCTCTCCTTCAAGCAAACCCGTAATCTTGCTCTTGCCTTGTGCAAGCGAAGAAAACATCACAGCGCGGTGTGACATCGATTTATCGCCAGGCAGACGAATTTTGCCGCTTAGGCCTTTTTCACTTTTGCGACAATGAAACTGTTTATCTGATGTCATGCTTCTATTCTTTATGAAACGCGCAATGCGCTCAAAGTTTTACGTGCCACTCATGCTGGAGCCAAGAAGACTAGCCCAATTTGCACACTGAGGGGAACGTAATTTATACGGGGGCGAGATTATATATTGAACGCCTGAAGATTACTCCATAGATTAAACCCAAATACGAGCAACCACCTTTTCAGGTTTCTGAATCCATTAGGCCGCGACACCAACTTCGCTTACACTTGTCTATGTGTCATCAAGGACTGAGCGCGCTTTGTTGAGCAAGCCTGAATCTCTCGCTTGCTTCGCCGCCTCAAAATAGGTCAATATACCCTCCTGTTCGGCTGACTCTACTTTACTTTCAATCGCCTCAATTTGCTGCTTAAATCCACGAAGCGCATCCAGCACCTGATCCTTATTAGTAATGCATATATCTCGCCACATCTGCGCGTCACTTGAAGCAATTCTTGTGAAGTCATAAAACCCTGCCGCGGCAAGATCGAACAATTGCTGTCGATCAGTTTGCTGGCTCAAATAATTGACTAGGGTAAAGGCAATAACATGTGGCAAATGACTGGTCTTAGCAAATATAGCATCGTGTTCTTCCAAGCCGAGTTCCAATACGCGACACTCTAAATCTTGCCACATCCGCGTAACCTTAAGCGTATTTGCGGCAACTGACTCTGGTGTATTAGTAATAATTACATGTTTATTTTTGAATAAACCACCTCGTGCAGCCTGCACGCCTGAATGCTCTCCACCCGCAATAGGGTGTGCAAACACACACTGCCTCAAAACTCCGGGCACATGTTCTGCCACCTGTTTATAGAGCGAGGTTTTAACACTGCCAACATCGGTAATAATAGTGTGAGGCTCGACACATATCTCGAGTTGACGAAAAATGGGTAACATCGCCTGCATTGGCGTAGCAAGGACGATTAGATCAGCACCCTGCACTGCCGACTCAAGCGTGTCGCAACGGTCAACAACACCTTTCTCGATAGCTAAGCGCGCTGTCTCTTCTGATCGGCACACGCCAACCACTTGTTTTGCCAATTGACGCACTTTTAGGTCGATTCCAAGCGAACCGCCTAACAATCCGGTGCCAATGATGACTACTTTGTTAAACATGAGATGACCAGTTAAATCAGCGACCGTGCTCGATATCCAAAATATCGAATGCAGCGCGTTAGAGCACGCCGACTGGGTACGAACCAATCAGCTTAAAGAAGGCAGACTTGTCGCGAAGCTCGTCTAGAGCTTTAGATACTTCAGGGCGGTCTACATGACCTACTAAGTCAATAAAGAATACGTATTCCCAGTTGGTCTGCCGCGAAGGCCTAGACTCAATACGACTCATATCGACATCCGCATCGTACAAAGGCTTGAGTAACTCAAATAGACTGCCAATTTTGTTCGGAGTCGAAATCATTATGGTTGTCTTATCGTCACCACTCTCTTTATAGGTGTTGGTGCCGATAATTAGAAAGCGTGTTGTATTATTGCGCTCATCCTCAATACCCGATGCCAAAACCTTAATTGAGTATAGCTTGGCCGCGATATCTCCGGCGATCGCCGCCACATCAGACGACTTACTGGCAATAATAGCGGCCTCAGAATTACTGTTTGACGCCACTAACTCTGCGTCAGGTAAATACCTTTCCAACCAGTTACGACACTGCGCGAGTGCTTGTGGGTGCGCATACACCTTATTGATTGATGGTAAGCCTTCGGCATTGCTCAAGAGGTTGTGGTTTATTGGTAAATGAACTTCGCCACACACCTTTAAGCTCGAGCTAGCGAAACAATCAAGAGTGTGAGTAATGACGCCTTCGGTTGAATTTTCCACAGGAACCACACCAAAATGCGCGCGACCTTGTTCAACCACACGGAATACATCAGCTATTGTTTTAACATCTGCTGCTTTAACCGCATGACCGAAATGCTTAATAACAGCAGCTTGGGTATACGTCCCTTCAGGCCCTAAGTAGGCAACGGTCATGGGCATTTCAGCCGCGAGAGACGTCGACATAATTTCGCGCATCAAATGCACCATGTCGTCGTCATTCACCAACCCACCAATCTCCTCACGCAACTTGATATTGCGCTCGCGAACACGTCGTAAAACTTGTGCTTCGCGCTCTGGCCTATAAAACGATGCGCTCGCGTCTGCTGCCGTCTTTGCCTTAGCAATTTTGGAAGCGACCAACACCCGCTCTTGAATCAATCGCTGAATCTGTGAATCAGCGGTATCAATTTCTTTACGGAGCTCTAAAAGCTCTTGGCTGTCGATCTGCGGTTTATCGTTCATCTAAGATATAAATTATAAGCCTAATAGTAATAGAATTAGCTAGCTGTTTGAATGTGGAAAATACGAGGCCTGAATTACTGAATGACGCGTGCGATTTTGATACCAGGCAATTCCTTGATTTTAGCAACAACTTCGTCAGGGATTAAAGAGTCTGAGTCAATTATCGTGTACGCCAACTCTCCTTTGGAGCGGTTGATCATGTCATTAATATTGATCGATGCCGACGCCAACACCGTAGATATTTGCCCTACCATATTGGGTACGTTTTCGTTACAAACCACCAAACGATAAGGCGTGCGACGAGGCATGCTTACGTTAGGAAAATTTACCGAGTTTACGATATTGCCTTCTTCCAAGTACGCTTTGACTTGCTCGGCGACCATGATGGCGCAATTATCTTCAGCTTCTACGGTGCTTGCGCCTAAATGTGGCAAGCCAATTACACCAGATGTAGACTTAGTCAGATTGTTTGGGAAATCTGTTACATAACAGCCCAATTTTTTTGCTATTAACGCATCACACACCGCTTGGTCGTTTACGATTCCGCCTCGTGCTAGATTGATTACCACCGCAGTGGATTTCATGTTGTTTATGTTTTCCGCATTAATCAGATCGCGTGTCGCTTCGATTAATGGTACGTGTACTGTCAAAAAATCTACGTGAGGCAACATATCGTCTACACTATTCACTCGCTCTACGTTTGTTGACAGCTGCCAAGCACCATCAACAGTCAAGGTTGGATCAAAACCAAGAACTTGCATGCCAAGCTCAACACAGGCATTTGCGACCATTCCACCTATAGCCCCTAAGCCAATAACGCCAATCGTTTTACCTGGAACTTCGTAACCCGCGTACTTCTTCTTGCCTGCCTCTACCAACTTCGAAAGCTCTTCGTCTGAGCCCTGCAGTTCGTTAACGTACTGAACCGCGTTAGGTAGGTTTCTAGCCGCCATAAACAAGCTGGCGAGCACCAACTCCTTTACCGCATTCGCATTAGCGCCTGGCGCGTTGAAAACTGCCACGCCGTTATCACTCATTTTCTGCAACGGAATATTATTAACTCCGGCACCCGCTCGACCCACGGCTTTTAACGAAGCTGGGATCTCCATATCGTGCATTTTAAAAGAACGTAATAGAATTACGTCGGGGCTATCGTGCTTTTCGCCGACGTTATAAGTATCTTTAGGTAATCTATCTAAACCGGCAGCAGAAATATTATTAAGGGTAAGTAAGTCGTATGTTCGCATGATAATTTCAGATTTAATTCTGTGAGTTAAGTGCTTTTAAATTGTATTTTGTTAGTCCGTCGTCAAAACTGTGAAATCTAACGAGGGTTCTGAGCTTGAAAGTCTTGCATAAACTGCATCAAAGCCTTAACCGCATCAATGCCTGTCGCGTTGTAAATACTCGCTCGCATTCCCCCCACCGAGCGGTGTCCCTTCAAGGAATGGAGACCTGCCTTAGTGGCTTGCTCAATAAACGATGCCTCTAGGTCTGTGTCGTGTATTAAAAACGGAACATTCATCCAGGACCGGTCGCTCTCTTGAACGGGGTTGGTATAATAACCATCAGACGCATCAATATACCCATATAACATGTCCGCTTTTTCCGCATTCACGGCCGCCATTGCCTCTAAGCCGCCTTGCGCCTTCAACCATTTGAACACCTTGGCCGCTAAGTACCACGCAAATGTAGGCGGAGTATTACTCATGCTGTCTGATTCGGCCATCACGGTCCAATCCAACATGCGTGGCGCTTGTGGATCACAATGCCCAAGCAGGTCTTCGCGAACAATCACAATAGTAATACCCGCTGGCCCGATATTTTTCTGAGCGCCTGCGTAGATAACACCAAACTTAGAGACGTCTATCGGTCTGGATAAAATCGTTGACGACAAATCCGCACAAATAGGAACATCTGTATCCGGCAGCCAGTCAAACTCGACACCTGCAATTGTTTCGTTAGGCGTTAAATGTAAGTAAGCCGCATTAGGATCAACAGTCCATTGGGTTTTCACTGGCACAGATTTATACGCTTCGGCACTGGTATCACACACTACGTTTACGTCAATAAAACGTTTAGCATCGGCGATCGCCTTCTTAGACCAGTGTCCTGTGTGCGCATAGTCCGCCGATTGCCCCAAATGCTTTAGATTAAGGGGAATAGCTGAGAACTGAGTAGTTGCACCACCTTGAACGAATAGTACTTTGTAGTTGTCCGGAATCGCCATCAGATCTCGTAAATCTTGTTCCGCTTGAGCTGCCAGCTCTACAAAGGCTTTGCTTCGATGCGACACCTCCATGACGGATGCGCCTTGTCCATCCCATTCCAACATCTCGGCTTGAACTTCTTGAAGCACTGATAAGGGTAGTGCGGCCGGGCCTGCACTAAAATTGTATACGCGGCTCATAATGTCTGAATAGAGTTAGGGTTAATCAAAAGGAAAACCTCAATTGCGCAAAACGTCATACAACTATTGCTTGGCTGAATAGAAAAGTCACTATCCGATCCACAATGAATCGAGGCTTCGACATTGAAGGTGTGATGCTATTGACATGAACGCGCTAATTCACTGCTTTTCTTGAAATTAACCGAAAAAGCGTAAGAACTATGTAGAGCGTTTACAACAACCGGCGAATTCGGCGATAGCGTTTCTTGCGAGGTTTAGACTTGAGTCGATTTTAATGCAATAAGCGTCGCTATGACATCATTTCTACGCATATCTTGGATATTTTCAGGCTATCTTTGGTGAATAATACTGTGTAAACCCACTAATGGGGCACTTCAGCAATGAGTGCGCCGACATCTCACCCATAAATCGCCAGCACCCTACCTAGCTTTTTCTTCACTAAACAGCAAGGCATAAATTGCCGCCAAGAAACTGGGGATCACTGGTTCGGGTACAGGTACAGGTTCAGGTTCAGGCCCTGGATCAGGGTTGCCTGGGTCGTCCGCACCATTAGGCATATCTAAAGGCGGCGAGTTTTCGGCAAAATACTCATGACCGTCTGCATGTCGAATCGCGCTGGAAGGGTCGATTATTGCTAACAGTCGGCTCCGCGACTGTCCATAATAAGTGCCAGATGAATCTTCGATATCATCAGTGTTTGCCACAACAGTAAAATGACTCAATTCATGAATTATCGTACCCGCTTTCGAATCCGTACCTGTTCGGGATGCCGACCAAAAAGCATTGCAGACCGTTATGTTGTAGTGATCGGATTTAGTGACATAGGCGTAGTATCCCAAGTTACAGCCGCAATCAAAATTGATAGTTCGAGTAGCTAGTGCAGAGTAAATTTGATTAAAATGATTCTGCACGATCGCCCAGCGACCTGCGTCATAATTGCCAAACCATTCTTTATATCGCCGTGCTGTCGGGCGTTTCGACAATGGCGCTCCACTCAGAGAGTCACGCGCAGTCCGCGCATAGCTCTCCGCCACCACAACAGATGCTCGTATTTCTGCTGCTTGATCGATAGAACAATTTTGATAGGTTGGCGTCTGGCTAGTGATTCCCGAAAGAGGCTGCAAGTAAATGTTATCTAGCAGCACTAAATTTGTGCCTTTTTGTGCCAACACTTGCCTACTAGTCTGTTCGTTTGCTGCTAACTCTAGATCAGCGCGCCAATTAATCCGATAGCTACCTGCAAGCTCTATTTCATACGACAACTGGAGATCAACGGTCTTACTAACGTATTGCCCCTCAGATAAGACCACGTAATCCTGAGCAGTAGGCGCAGCCCGCTTAAAATGCCGACCTCTGTACTCTAGCTCTTGCTCTTCAAACCAAATTGACAAAATATCTTCATCTATCCGCCCCTCGAGACCCGTAGCCCATTTTAAAAGCCGAACTTCTTCGGCGCCATGATTGGTGTAAGTAAGCTTAATCAAAACCTTATCGTCTGCAGACAGGTTGTTTTTGACAGGCTGTATAGAGACCGTCACGCCATCTGGCAAAGCATGCGCATATGCAAAACCACTAGCAAACGCACTAAGTACTGTGCCTGCAAAAAACAGAACAGCAAAAAGAAAAGTACGTCTCACCATAAAATCATGTTTCCTCTTATGCCTAAACACTCCGGGTAAATTCAACCTGTATGATTTCTTGCTTGACGCAAAACAACTAGCTCAACCTAATCGCTCTCAGACTCAGTCGCATCACCGTCGTCTTTTTCGGAAATATCCGACCTAAGTTCAGGACTACTCTCTTCGGTAGTTTCAGCCTCAAGGCCAGAGAGCTCATCTTCTACATCAGACTCAGACTCTACAACTTTTTCAATTTTAATCAGCTTTTCGTCTGCGCTCACTCCGATTACCTTAACACCTTGAGTGTTACGCCCAACAATCGAAACTTCAGCAACGCGAGTACGCACCAAAGTACCTCCATTGGTGATTAGCATTGCTTCATCAGAATCATCTACCAGAACGGCACCCACGGCATCTCC
>Ga0115561_1001573_pt1 | contig 16172 bp, 18 predicted proteins | sample COGITO_mtgs_1105_4_FD_87201 | JGI IMG/M metagenome (GOLD analysis project Ga0115561, IMG submission 87201) | Pelagic marine microbial communities from North Sea - COGITO_mtgs_110512 | ecosystem: Environmental > Aquatic > Marine > Epipelagic | place: Germany:Helgoland, sampling site Kabeltonne...
ATTTCGTCTTCTTTTTTGTAAATTACATTCAAGACAAGATATAACAACATTGTTATTGTAATGTCCTATATCATTATTTTTTCGGTCAAGCGTCCATTGCAACATTTCTCTCTTATTTTGATAAATTAAAAGACATTGTTTTTTACAATAATAACAAGATAGTTTTGTTGCTACTAATTTTTCTATTAACTCTTCAAATGTAATAAATTTTTCTTTTATAAAACGTTTTTTCTTCGTGTCTTGTTGTCTATAACTACTTAATTTTACTTTTAATGCATTTTTAACTATTTTATTACTACTAAAATCTTGTTCCAAATATAACATATTAACATATTTTGTATGATTTTTTTTTTCTAATAATTCTGTATCCCATTTTTTTATATTTTGTTCTATTTTTTTTTCCATACTTATATTTTTCATGGTTTTCATTGTTATATTTTTCATGGTTTTCATTGTTATATTTTTCATATATTTTTATGTTATAATTTAAAATAATATAAACTTATCGCAACAATATATATATTATCATATGAAGAATAAAAAAAATAATGATGATTGCACTGAATTAAAAAATATTAAATATCAAAATATGTTATTAAGCAATGCAAAAATCATCGAAGAAAAAAAACAAAATGTAAATAATATAGATGATTTTTTAAGAAAAGAAAAAAAAGAAAATAATCTTAAACCATGGAATAAATTGGGAAAATCATCTAAAATAAAATTAATAAAAGAATTTATTATAAAATATAAAAATAATAATAATTTAGGTGATGAAGAAAAAGAAAAATTAAGGATATTTTTATTTAAATGCATAGAAAGAAAGAAATTACAAAAAATAAAAGATATAAAATATGACAAAATAAATGCAACAATTATTGATATTCCAAATTTAATGTTTAATAAAAAGACAAATAAGTTTGTCTTAAAAAAAGGTGAAAAAAGAATATCAACCAGCTATTCATTGGCTCCAAAATCAAAAAGAAGAAAAAATAAAATAACAAATAAAACAGAAAAAAGAAAATCACCAAAAAAAAGGAAAAAGAAAACAAAAGATAAAACAAAAGATAAAACAAAAGATAAAACAAAAGATAAAACAAAAGATAAAACAAAAGATAACCCAAAAGATAAAACAAAAGATAAAACAAAAGATAACCCAAAAGATTAATAAAATTGATTTAAAAATTAATATTATTAATTTTTATAGATACTATATGAAAAAATGGAATGATCTAAAATCATTAGACAATATCATAGATACATTCACAGCAAAAAAAATAGATAATAAAAACATTGAAGATTTTAAAGAAACTGTAATATATTTTATTGAAGATTATATTAAAAGTAATTATAGAGTTTATGAAGATGAAAAATTTTTAGAAATAGTAAAAGATAATGTTGAAAATATAATTTTACAAACTTATAATGCAGATATTATTGACCATTTATCTCTTAATTTTGAAACAATCATCAACGAATGTGTTGATTTACACTTTTTAATAACTGACACACCTCGTTCTTTTCAAAAAACATTAATAATAAAAAAACCTAATCCATCACATATTGAATATATTTTAGAAAAAGTGAAAACAAAAGAACAACCTGAACAAAGAACAGATGCTTGGTTTGATTTCCGTCATAATTTATTAACAGCCAGTTCAATAGGTCACGCTATCGGTAGTGATGCTGAAATAAACAAGATTATTTATGATAAATGTAAGCCAATTGACAAAAATAAATTTGCAGGAACAAACATCACGAGTGCTTTCCACAATGGTCATAAATATGAACCACTTTCGACAATGATTTATGAAAAATGGTATGATACGATTATAGGGGAATTCGGGTGTATAAAACACGATACTCATCATTTCATAGGTGCTTCACCAGATGGTATAAACATTAAACCAGGTAATGATAGATATGGTCGACTATTGGAGATTAAAAACCCATGTTCAGACAGAAAATTGGATGGTATTCCAAAAAAAATATATTGGATACAAATGCAAATACAAATGGAGGTTTGGGATTTGGATGAATGCGATTTCTTCGAGACAAGATTTAAAGAATATACAACAGAAGATGAGTTTAATGCAGACGGAACTTTTACTGAAACAAAAGATGGTAAAATGAAAGGAATTCTTATACATTTTCAGGGGAAAGACCCAGTCTATAAATATGCCCCCATCGGTCTTACAAATGAAGAATTTGATATTTGGTATGATAAACAAATGGAAGAAAAACCGGGAGAATTAAATTGGATTAAAAATATTTATTGGTATATGGATAATTATTCTTGTTCTCTCGTTGTTAGAAATAAACCATGGTTTCAAACAGTAGTGCCTTTATTTCAGGGTGCGTGGGATACAATTCTTAAAGAAAGGGTATCCGGATATGAACACCGAAAACCAAAAAAAAGAGAAAAAACAACGGTAGTAAAAATTGTGGGAGAAACTAAAACAGGCGAGACAAAGATTGTAAATAAAACCAAAAGAAAAAATAGTGGCACGGTTATAAAGGTAGATATTTAATGATTTTTAAATTTATTAATATTTTTTAATAAATTTATATATATATATGGATGGAAAGATAAAAAAATTAGAACATCATATTTTAAATACAATACATAAAATAGGAGGGTGGGATGCATTAACAAATTTATATTTAAAAGATGCAAAAGATAAAAAAAAATATATAAGTAAAACAAACCTCAATGTAGAATTGCTGTTGAAATATATTAATGTATATAGAATGTTAATAATTGATGTTATCATTAAATCATCTATTGATAATATGAATAGTAATGTTAGTTTAAGAAAAAAATATAGTAATTTTTTAGGTAAGGATGGTTTTGAAAAACATTTAGTATCTATTGCGTTGGGAAGTACTAATCCTACATCAGATTATGACTTAAATTTAGGCGGACCCGGATGTAATATTATATTAAGTAATTTAATTAATAAATTTAAAAAAATAAGTAAATCTGGTATGGCTTATATGTTTGATTCAAATTTTTATGTTACTAATATTGTTGTAACAAATAAAAATAAAAAGCGTTTAACTGATATAGGTATTAATATATTTAATATAAAAGATAATAAATTAGATATTACTGTAAATCATAGTAAAGATGTAATTGAGTTAGAGTTTTTGTATTTACAGAAAAAAAGAAAAGAAATTAATGCGCATTTGACAAGTAGACAGATTGATAATAAGTATAAAAAATTAATAAAATTAACAAAAAGATTTGATATGTTTTTATATAAAAATAATTATAAAAAAGCAAAAATCAATTCTTTATTAGATTTTTACAAACTTCGCACAGAAATGAAATATAATTCCATCGAATCTTATTATTGTTCTAGTACTGAAAATATAATTGTTTGGGGTATTCAAAGTGGCAACTTAAATAAAATGATGAAATATTTAACTGCAGACAATTTCTTAATATCTACCGTTGAAAATATGATTGATTTATACAAACACCATGGAAATAGTAAAAAAGTGAATAAAGATTTGGTTATTAAAGTTTCAAAATATATATATAGAATATTTTTTTGTTTGAATTATTATTTAATAAAATCAAGTGATGTTGTAAGAAAAAATTTTGATGATTATTTAAAAAAAACGAATAATATTAATTTTTCAAATTTAAAAAAACTAATAGATGAAATTATTTATTTGCGCTCAAATATTGAAACGTTTGATAAAAAAAAACTTGATTATTATATGAATAAATTAAAAATATTCACCGATATATTTAAGTTAAACACACCTCTTAATTTCAATAAATATAATCCTATTTTTAATTATTTTAATAATTTTGATTCAAGATTATCATTTCTATTTACAAAAAAGAAATTTACAAAAAAGAAATTTACAAAAAAGAAAATTACAAAAAGGAAAATTACAAAAAGGAAAATTACAAAAAAGAAAAATGAAATAAATTTTTTTACAAAAAAATTTAGTTACAAAAATACTCATGTCAAAAAATTTGTAAATCGTTTAGATAGAATGGAAAGCAAAATATAAAGACAATTTTTAGGTGATGGTAAACACAAAAGAAAAAATAGTGGCACGATTATAAAGGTTGATATTTAATGATTTAAAAATATTTATTAAATATATAAAAATGGTAAATTTTAATTATTTATTAAAAAAATTAAAAAGTAGCAATATTTTTATGTTAATTGGTAATGGTAGTAAAAATCAATTTAGATATATTGAAGATTTAAAAAAGATTTTAAAAAAGATTTTAAAAACCATTCCAAAAAATTCTAATTTTTTATATTTTGGGGATGGTATAAATAAAAAAAACCAGATATAGGTTATGCTTGGCATAAAGATTATACGAATAATTGTAAATGGGGTGGTATTTTAAATGGAAAACCTGTTCAAATACAAAAAAATGGGTTAATATTCATAATAGAGTTGGTATTGAAAAAGTTTTTATTTTAGGGGGTGGTAAAATAACATTGGATGAATATAAATTAATAAAAAAATTAAAAATAAATTATGAATATTTTAAAATAGAAAGACGATTTTTAGGTGATGGTAAAACTAAAATTAACAACAACACTTTATCTGATAAAATAGGAATAACATATAATAAAATTTTATATTCATCATTGACCTAATTTTGAACAAAAGAATCCAACGCGTCTGCAGTCAAAGCCCGGTAAACAATTTGCAGTATCCGTCTTTACTTTCACTGTTTCTTGATACAATGCTTTACATATACCCCCATCATATGCTTTACCATCGCATGGTATTGACGGGTATTTATTGTTTGTATATTGTTTGAAAGAACTTATATTATCTATTTCACCATCTCTTGTAAAGTTTGTTCCAATTTTTGAAGGTTTTTTTGATGAAAGATGTTTTAACAATGGTGTTTGATATGCTTCATCTATAGATAAATGAACAGCATTACCAAATGCTTCTTTTTCTTTCAATAAAATAAACGTAATTCCTAAAAATATCAATATTAATAAAAATGTATTTAATCTATTCATTCTGGAACTGCTCATATTATACTATAAATACATATTTATTTTATTTTTTTTAATAATTTCATAAAATTATTAAAAAAAATATTCAAAAACTTAAAAAAATATTAATTTATACAATGATTTAAAAAATATATAGACTATATTTATCAAATGAACACTATGATAAAAAAAACGGAGGATTATGTTGTTAAACGTTCAGGAAAAAAAGAAGTAATATCTTTCGACAAAATACTCAATAGAATTAAAAAGTTAGGTAAAGAAGGCAATCTTGATGTCAATTTTACCTCATTATCTGTTAAAATTATCGACAGACTGTATCCTAATATACCAACAACACTTATTGATGAATTAACAGCGCAACAGTGTGCTTCTTTATCAACTATTAATCCTGATTATGGTATTTTAGCAAGTCGGGTTCTTATATCAAATCATCATAAAAATACCGAAACCAACTTTTTTAAAATAACGAAACAACTTTACACTTTTAAAGATGTAAATGATGTAAACCATCCACTTGTATCCAAAAAATATTTTGCTATCGTTAGAAATAATAAAAGCATTATCCAGGAATGGTTTGATTATGAAAGAGATTATTTATTTGACTACTTTGGTTTTAAAACATTAGAAAGAGCATATCTTATGAAAATAAATGGCACAATAGTCGAAAGACCTCAACATATGTGGATGAGGGTCTCTATTGGTATCCATGGAAATGATTTAAAAAAAGCAAAAGAAACATATGATTTTATGAGTCAAAAATATTTTACCCACGCTACACCAACATTATTTAACGCCGGGACACCTCGTTCTCAATTATCAAGTTGTTATTTAATTGGTATGGAATCTGACAGTATTACTGGTATTTATAATACTTTAGCCGATTGTGCCAATATTTCAAAATGGGCCGGTGGAATTGGATTACATATCCATAATGTCAGAGCTTCCGGCTCACATATTAGAGGAACAAATGGAACATCTAACGGGATTGTTCCAATGTTGCGTGTTTTCAATAGTACTGCTAGATATTGCGACCAGGGTGGTGGAAAAAGGAAGGGCTCTTTTGCAATTTATATGGAACCATGGCACGGAGATATCGAATCATTCCTCGAAATGAAAAAAAACCACGGTGATGAAGAAATGAGAGCAAGAGACCTTTTTTATGCAATGTGGATACCTGACCTTTTCATGGAAAGGGTTATGGCTGATGCAGATTGGACGTTAATGTGTCCAGACCGTTGTATAGGATTAAGCGATGTGTATGGTGACGATTTCAAAAAATTATATGAACAATATGAGACCGAAGGAAAAGGTATAAAAACAGTAAAAGCCAGAAAAATATGGTTAAAAATTCTGGATAGTCAAATAGAAACCGGAACACCTTATATGTTATATAAAGACCATGCTAACAAAAAAACAAATCAAAAAAATATTGGCACCATAAAGAGCAGTAATTTATGTGTTGCACCGGAAACATTGATTTTAACTGATGAAGGTCATATTGAAATAAAAAGTTTAGAAAATAAAAAGGTAAACGTTTGGAATGGTAAAGAATTTAGTGAGGTAATTGTAAAAAAGACATCAGACGAAAGTGAATTAATAGATGTTAATTTATCTGATGGGAGTAAATTAACTTGCACGAAATATCATAAATTTTATATTCAAAAAAAATTTAAATCAAGAAAAAGTAAAAAAGATATTATTAAAAGTAGTATCGTTGAATTAGTTGAAGCGCAAAATTTAAAAAAAGATATGAAATTAATAAAATGTGAATATCCAGTCATTGATAATAAAAATGAATTAAAAAATGCTTATACTAATGGTTTTTTTTGTGCAGATGGGACATATACAAATATTACAAATAACGAAGAAAGAAAATGTAATTTTAAATCAATAGAAGGAAAATCTTATTGTAAAAGACATATTGATTATCAAACTAATGAAGAAAGTGAATATTGTTGTGGTGTTTCGTATTCAAAAAAACCACATGTTACATTATATCACGAAAAAATAAAATTATTACAACATCTCAACTATAAAAGTATTGGTGAAGAAAAAAATAATAAATTAAATGTAACATTGCCTGTTGATTTAAAAGAAAAGTTTTTTGTCCCAATTAATTATTCTATAAAAAGTAAATTAAGTTGGTTCGCCGGATATTGCGATGGAGATGGTTGTATTATTAGAAATGGTAAAAACCAATCTTTACAAATATCTTGTATACATAAAGACTTCTTAATAAATATTAAGTTAATGTTGCAAACATTGGGTATTTCAAGTAAAGTAACATTAAACATGGGAAAAAAAAAATCATTACTACCAAATGGAAAAGGCGATTATCAATATTATAATTCAAAAGAAATTTGGCGTATATTAATTGCTTCTAATGAGTTGCAAAAATTATGTGAATTAGGATTTAAAACACACAGGTTAACCATTGAAAAACATAAACCAAATAGAAGTGCAAAACATTTTATTAAAGTTATCGATATTAAAGACAATAATAGAATTGACGAAACATATTGTTTTACTGAAAAAAAGAGAAATGCTGGTATATTTAATGGTGTAATTACATCGCAATGTTGCGAAATAATGGAATACTCTGACAGTAAGGAAACAGCTGTCTGTAATTTGGCCAGCATTGGATTAGCGAAATTTGTAAAAAAACCATCCCCAGACTTGTATCCCGATATTGAAAAAATAAAAATTTATTCTAAAACCAAGTGCAATTGGTGTAAAAGAGCAAAAATATTTTTAGATAAACATGGTTTCGAATATGAAGAAATTAATTTAGACGATGATGAAAAAAGAAAAGAATTTTATAAAACAGTTAATGAAACTTTAAATGACGACAATAAAATTAATAGTGTTCCGCAAATTTACATAAAAGACAAAAGAATTGGTGGTTTTAATGAATTATTAAATACAATAAAACCATCTTATGATTTTGAATTACTTCATAAAATTACAAAGATTGTTACACGTAATCTAAATAAAGTTATCGATATCAACTTTTACCCAACAAAAAAAACGGAAGTATCTAATAAGAAACATAGACCTATTGGTATAGGTGTCCAAGGTTTAGCTGATACTTTTGCAATGATGAATTATCCATTTTCTTGCGACGACTCTAAAAAATTAAATACAGAAATATTTGAAACTATTTATCACGCAGCATTGGAAGCAAGTGTTGATATTTCTATAGAAGATAACCCATATGCAACCTTTGAAGACTCTCCAGCAGCAAAGGGTATTTTACAATTTGATATGTGGAATGTAAAGCCAACCAATAGATATAACTGGGAAAAATTAAAAAAAAATATTAAAAAATATGGCTTAAGAAATTCATTATTGGTAGCACCAATGCCCACAGCATCTACCTCGCAAATCCTAGGAAACAATGAATGCTTTGAACCTTTTACAAGTAATATATACGTTAGAAGAACATTGGCTGGGGAATTTATTGTTGTAAATAAGCATTTGATTCGGGAATTGATAGAAAACTATGACTGGAATGAGGATATTAAAAATAGTATAATTAAAAATGGTGGGTCAATACAACATTTAAAATTACCAAAATACATTTTAGAAAAATATAAAACAGTGTGGGAAATTTCAATGAAAGATATAATTGATATGTCATCTGACAGAGGTGCGTATATTTGTCAGAGTCAAAGTTTGAATTTATGGATGAAAGAACCATCCTATGATAAACTAACTTCCATGCATATGTATGCATGGAAAAAAGGATTAAAAACCGGATTGTATTATTTGAGAACCGAGGCAAAAGCTGCACCGCAACAATTTACAATAGAACCGGAAAATATTGAAAGTAAAGATTTAGAAGAGGACGGTATTTGTGATATGTGCTCTGGTTAATTTACCATATTTGATAATGCAGCAATTTTTGCTTTTTCAGTATCATTGAAATCATTGTCTTCCAATTTAAAAATATTTTTTATTTCATCTACGGTGCTTATCTTTAGAATTGTGCTTATCTTTTTCTTTATTAATTTAATAATAATAATATTTTCTAAAAAGTTGACACAGTCCAATAGTTTAAAGAGATGTTCCATTGTAAATCCATCTTTTAATCTTAAATAACCACTTATCGAATTATTAATATCTTCGAAATCTTCTGCTTCTTTTATTTTCTCTTCCGTTATATTATTTTCAATTATGGCCATTGATAATCTTTTTATATAAAATAAATTATCAATATCAACCTTTGGCAATTGTATAGACCCTCTTTTTTCAAAATCATCCAAACACATTGTTTTTAATAAAACTGATAATTTTATTTCTTCTTCTGTGAATTCTATTGCTTGGTTATCAACAGAGATTACCTTTATCATTATAAAAAAATATATTAAATCATATTTAATATATTTTTTTAAATTTTCTGTTATTTTTATAAAAAATAAGTTAATAGCCTCTAAAACAACGATGGCAACCATTACAACAACACTCACAACAAGAAAAAAAATAATAAAACCCAATTTGAAATATTTTATTCATTATATATTACTTAAGATATCATTATATATATTTTCAAAATCTTTATTTTTTTCCCAGGTCTTGTCTACAAATTTATCGTTTAAAAGTGGGTCCATATTATATTGCAGTTTACAAAAACAACGAAAACATACAAATACATCAATCAATGAATTATGTAAATTTTGAGGAACCGTTTTAAATAAATGTTCGTGCAAATTAACCAATTTCATCCATTTTCTTTTTATTTTCCTACTACGTCGCATGGTGCAATATCTCATATTTTTATAATTATCAAATATATTATGGTCCAACCAACGTAAAGATTCAACTCCAATGATTGTTTCGTCAAAATCAATATTATGTGCAACAATGATTTGACTTTCCAATAAATCATTATTGAATTTTTTTAATACATTTACAATATCCTCACCCTTTTCTTCCATAATATCATTTGTAATTCCATGGATTTCAGTGGATGATTTAGGTATTGTTTTACCCGGTTGCAGTTTGATAATATGGTCATTAATTGACACAATTTTACCATGAGAAACATTATATATCATCCAACTTATTTGAACAATGTCGGGCCAATTATTAAAATGAAACAATTCTGCTTTGCGTTTTTTTGGTAAGCCTGTTGTTTCAACATCAAAAATAAGAGCCAACATCTGTATATTAATATAAAAAAATAGTAATTATTTTATATATCAATTTAATTTGTTCAATAATTTGTTCAATAAACTGACCAATTTTTAGTATATTTAAAACTTGGTAAAGTCAAATAACATTTTTCTTCGCATAAAATTAATTGAAATGACAGTATATTGTTAGTTGAATCATACAAATTAATTTCTTGAGAATCGCCATGTTTTTTTAATAATTTTCTTGTTTTTTCTAATAAATCATATTTTAAAACAAAATTTTTAAATATACCACATGTATTTTTTGGATTATCGTAAATACTAGGAAATTCATTATCTAATATTTTTATATCTTCTAATATAGTGTCCACCGATTTATCTGAAAATAATAACATAAAATGTATATCACATATATCTTCTTTTTGGATTTGATAATTAAACCATACATCCCTCAAAAATGCACCATGTATTTCCGTGTTTGTATTTTTATTAATAATAAATTGTTTATGCAAAATATTCCAAGATTTATCATTTTTTATACCAAACATCGCTAAATAACTTCGCATTTTATATTGTTTTATAGTGTTTTATTTGAAAATAATATAATTATCAATTTAAACATTTTTTAAACATTTTATTCATTTTTGAACATTTTTTAAACATTTTATTCATTTTTAAACATTTTATTCATTTTCATATTTTTACATGGACCAAAGGATTTTCTATGCCATGGTGATATTCCATATTGTTTTATACCATTCATATGTATTTTTGTCCCATATCCCATATTGCTGGTTAATCCATAAAATTCTTCCAATGATACATGTTTTCTACACATTTCTTCAATATATTTATCATGAGAAACTTTCGCCAATATTGAAGCCGCTGCGATGGAAGCATATAAACCATCCCCTTTTACAACACATTTGTGTAGAACAATATCGTCATTATTTGTATATAATTGAAATTCTGAACCATCTACTAATAAAAAATTTGGTTTTACAATTAAGTTGTCGAGAGAATTATGCATACAGTCAAAAGTTGCATTATAAATATTATTATAATCTATTTCACTTGCTTCTTTGTAATTAATCGCATAATCAATGGCATTATTAATAATAAAGTCATATGCAAATTCTCTCTTCTTTTTACTTAATTTTTTACTATCCTTAATGAACGGTTGTTTAAATGTTTCATCGTTTGGTATAATTACTGCTGCTGTATAAACTCTACCAAATAAGGGACCTCTACCAGCTTCATCAATACCGGCTTCCAAAAAATTTTTATTATAGCATGTTTTTAACATATATAATAAAATTAGTGAAGTAAATTTTAAATAATTTTTTATTATTTGTAATTCATTTTTAAATTGATAATTTAAAAATGAATTATAAATAATTAAAAAATATAATGACTACATTAGAGCTTATTTCCGAAGAAAATAAAACATTTAAGTCTCTTGGATGTTATAAAAACGAAGATAATACATACGGTGAAAGCGACCTTTTCAAAAAAGATACAATTGTTAAATTAATTGAAGGTAAATTTCCATTAACAGATTATAAAGACTTGTATGGACACAGCAAACGTTTTCATAAATTTGACAATACAACCGTAAAATTAAATGGTTTTTGTATATCATGTGTAGAAAACAAAGTAAGAAAATATGGCACTCCTAAAATTGTTGTATCTAAATGTGAATAAATTTCATATAAAATACATAAAGGATAAAATTTTAGTTTTAATTTTTTTTACATTCACAAATAGCTCTGTTTTTAATAGCTTGGCGAACAGCTATACTCTTACCACCAACACCACCAACAATTGCCTTTTTCCTTGTTGCGTCGGCAGTTGTCGCTCCAGCCACTCGTGCATTTTTAACACCCATTCTTGCATTGTTTTTCCTAATTCCACCATTGAATCCATTCTTTACACGATTATGAGTTAATGCCGGCATTTTATATAATATAAAAATATATTTATTTTATTGTTTTATAATTTATTTTTTTTCATTATATAATTTATTTTTTTTCATTATATAATTTATATAATGAAACTTACAAAATTACATTTATTTCTTATTTTATTATTAGTATTATTATTTAGTTCTTTAGGTATTGGTATTTTAGAAGGATATGGGATTATCGAAGGGAATCAAAATATAGACGATAGCAAATTTTCGTTAAATACAAACGATGCAAAAACTTCTAAAAAAACCACATATACACCCGATGTCAGGGTTGAATTTAAAAAGCTTGTAAATGAAAAAAAACCAATGGGTTATGGTTCTGCATCAGGTATAACACGAGAAGGAATCCCACCGGGCGATGAACATTTATATGTTCTTAAATCAGAAATTGTTCCGCCTGTTTGTCCAAAATGCCCAGAAATGAAAGGTGATTGTTCAAAAAAAAAGGAATGTCCACCATGCCCAGGTCCTGAAAGATGTCCGGAACCAGCTTTCACCTGTAAAAAAGTGCCTAATTACAGTGCTTCTTCAGTAGATAATGTATTACCTAGTCCCTTATTTCATCAGGGTGACGGTGTTCAACCAATATTAACATCGTTTTCTAAATTTAATTGAAATATAATTTTATTAAAATATTATATTTTTTTTTTGATACATTTTTTGTCTATTTTAAGAGTAACCTCCCTGTTTTCTTTAGGAACTATTCTTATTAAACATTTAGATTTTTTACCATATAAAGATTCAGTGCAACCTTTTTCTTTCTTATTTTTCTTTGTTTTTTTCTTTGTTTTTTTCTTTGTGTCTTTTATTTCAATATTTAAATCTTTCAAATCTAATGTGCATCTGGACCTAAAGTGTTCATATCTTTCTCTAACTTGACAATATTTTAACCCTGATTTCTTTTTTAACATTTTATTAATATGTTCATGTAAACAAAACATCCATTTTGAAAAATTTGTTCTATTTTTTAAAGCTTTACTGTTAAGCGGAACAGCCTTTAAATTTTTCTTCATATTAATTCTGCAATATTTACATGGTAAAACATGTTTTAATGACATTATAAAATTTTTATACTGTTTTTTTTCTTCATTGCTTGGAGATATTGGATAATTAAAAGACATAGTGTGTAAGTAATGCCATAGACTTGGTCCCCATACGCTGGTTAGCATACCATCCCCACTTTTATAATCATTTTTATTATAAACGCGCTTTGTTTTTTTATATTTTTTTCTCTTTTTTGTTTGACCTTTCTTAATAACTCTTATACGTTTTGTTTTCATAGATATAAATTATTTATATTTTTTTTTTCCCAAAATTATTTAACGAACGTTTAATTGTTTCTTTCAACCTATTCTTATTTACTGAAATATTATATTTTTTTTTCCATAATTTAACATAAAATTCTTTGTCAGTAGATAATGAATTTCTATCTAATTTTATTAATTCACCATTTTTATTTCTTATCATTACTAATCATATATAAAAATATATATTTATATTCGTTAAAAAAAATATCTTTCTTATATTTAGTTAATTTATATGGAAGCTGCAAAATATCAATTTTCTTCAAAAAAATTTTTAATTATTATTATATTAATTTCATTATTTTTAGGAGCCGCTTTTTATGTTTATAGTAATTATATAGCACCAAGGTTAAATCCAAAATTTGTGTCAAACAGAGAATTTACTCAACAAGAAACTATTGATAATGCAGAGCTTTACTTTATGTTTGCCGAATGGTGTCCTTATTCTAAAAAAGTCATGCCTATATGGGATAGTTTAAAAGAAAAATATAATAGGAAAAAGGTAAACGATTACGCTGTTGTATTTAAAGAATTGGATGGAGATAAAAATGAAAAAGAAATCGATGATTTCTCAAAAAGATTTAATAAAAAAATAGATGGTTATCCTACAATTATTTTAATAAAACAAAATGAAGTAATCGAATTTGACGCAGACCCCACTAAAGAAAACCTAACGGCTTTTATCGAAAAAACATTATAAGTAACTTTAAATTATAACTTTTTTAAATTATAACTTTTATAACTTTAAATTATAATTATTCGAAATATTTCATAAATATTTCAGCATCTTTTTTCCCAGATTCAAAATATTCTTTTCTTTTTTCTTTTGTTTTTAAAACTTTATATAAGTCAATAAATGAACCAGCATTAACTTGTAAAACATATTTTATTTTTTTTTTATACCTTTTTTTTCTTATTTTTGTTAGAAAATTATTTAACAATCCTATATTAAAAGTCATCATATTTTCATTATTTATTTTACTTGATTCTTCTATATATAAATCAACTCCTAGTATTTCATCTAAATTACACCCAGAATTATCTTTTAAAAATTCATACATCGGGAATCTTGAAGAAAAAAACCCATCGATATAAAATATATTTTCATATTTAAGAGGTATAAATATAATAGGAATACTTGAAGACATATAAATAGCTTTCAATACAGACATATCAGGGGTTTCATTTAATGAAAATTCTTTACTTTCAAAAGAATTACAGTTTGTAGCATAACAAAATATTTTTTTCCCCGAATATTCATATAAATCTTTAAATGTAAAATTTTCCTTTAAAGATGTTAGCTTAATTAAAGGTTCAAAGCATTTTTTAAATAAATCAAAATTAAAGATTCCATTATTTTCATAAGACAAAAATAATTTATCACTATCTATATTAAATAATTTTTCCCATGGTCTTTCAATTATATAATTATATATAATATCAATATCTAGTTTTAATGATAATATTACAGATACCATTGAACCAGCAGAGGTGCCATATATTTTTTCTATATTTTCTATTTTAAAGAAATCATTTTTAATTAATGTATATAATGCTGCAAATTGTTTAAAAAATTCTTGCCCACCAGAAGCAATTATTAAATACTTTATCATTATATATATTTTAATAATTATTTTTTATATTTTTATTTTAAAATTTTTTTCTAAAATTTTTTTCTTTATTCTAATTAACTATGAATGAAAAAGTAAATTTAGATGACCTTTATAAAACAAAAAAACATACTTTCGACCATAAAATTAAAATATACGAAAGAATATTAAATAGAATACATAAAAAAATCAAAACAACCGCCAGAAAAAGAAATAGTGAATGCTTTTGCATGTATATAATCCCTGAATTTATTTTGGGATTACCAAGATATGATATAACATTATGCACATCACACATCATTGATAAATTACAAATAAATGGTTTCAAAATTAAATATACACATCCTAATTTATTATTCATATCTTGGCAACACTATATCCCTCTATACGAAAGACAAGAATATAAGAAAAAAACAGGTGTAAATATTGATGGTTTTGGTAATGTAATTACAAAAAAATCAAAGAAAAAAAATAGTGAACCTGAAAATATTAACGAATTATTATTAAAAAATGGTGATAAAACAAAAATAAAAAATAAATCCAATTTTAAAGATATTTCTTCTTATAAACCAACTGGTAAATTTATTTATGATAAAGAAACCATAAAGACTATTCAAACTATTAATTTATAATATTTTTAGTATATAACTTATTTTAATTATACTAAAAAAAAAGAACTTTTTCAAAAAAAAAAAGTAACTATTTTTGTTACCTAAAAGGAAAATAACTATTTTCATATTAAACCAATTATAATAAGATAAAACATTAAATATATTTATAAATTATTTTTTTAAAATGTCATTTTTTTCGTTTTTTTTGAAAAATGGTTTGACAAAAAATTTTTGACCAACCTGTTTTTGACTATTTTAGACCTTAAGTAGTTTAACCACAGAATAAATAAATATACAATTGTTACCAACCAAAAAGTTTGATCGATTTTTTTTCAAATTGAAAATCCGAAAACGCATTTTGGACATTTTTAAAAATGTCCAAAATGCGTTTTTCGGAAAAAGAATTTTCTAAAAATCGATCAAACTTTCTAAATACCTAGATATATCGAATGACCAAAAAAAATCTAATTATGAAATGAGAGCATCCTTATGGTAAGCGTTTTTTTTTTTGAAAAAGTTTGAAAAAAAAAA
>Ga0115561_1001577_pt1 | contig 16167 bp, 10 predicted proteins | sample COGITO_mtgs_1105_4_FD_87201 | JGI IMG/M metagenome (GOLD analysis project Ga0115561, IMG submission 87201) | Pelagic marine microbial communities from North Sea - COGITO_mtgs_110512 | ecosystem: Environmental > Aquatic > Marine > Epipelagic | place: Germany:Helgoland, sampling site Kabeltonne...
AACCAACGAAACCATTCAGATGCATGGTGGCATTGGTATGACCGATGAGTATGATATGGGTTTCTATATGAAACGTGCTAGGGCCGCGCAACAAACCTTTGGTGATTACAGCTATCAACTTGACCGCTTTGCCTGTCTTAACGGTTTTTAATTCGATAATTTTTCCATTTCTGAAAAAATTTAGTGGTCGTTTTAGCAATTAGTGGCGTATTTACCACGGTGTTAAAGCGACTATAAGTTTCAAATGAAAGTTGAGTACATAGAATGCAAGGAGAATTGCAATGAATACTGATTTGTCCGCCGAGGAACTCGCGTTCCAGGCAGAAGTAACTGATTTCTTGGCGAATGAATTCCCCGCCGATATCCGTAACAAAACGAATAATGGTTATGAGCTGGAAAAGGAAGATCATGTTCGCTGGCAGAAAATTCTAGCCGATAAAGGCTGGGCTGCGGTTAACTGGCCTGTTGAGCACGGCGGTACCGGTTGGTCCTCTACCCAAAAGTATATTTTTAGTAACGAGTGCGCCAAAGTTGGAGCGCCTGCAGTCATGGCTTTTGGTATATCAATGGTAGCACCCGTGATCTATACCTATGGCAACGAAGAACAAAAAGAGCGTTTTTTGCCAGATATTTTGGCCAGTAATGTGTGGTGGTGTCAGGGTTACTCGGAACCTAATGCCGGGTCTGACCTTGCATCTTTGAGAACTACAGGGGTTCGCGACGGAGACGAATATGTCGTCAACGGTACCAAGACCTGGACAACTTTAGGGCAGCACGCTGACTGGATCTTTTGCCTAGTTCGCACCGGTGCTGCAGAAGAGAAAAACCAGGCTTCGATTTCGTTTTTGTTGATTGATATGAAAACCCCGGGCATTAAAGTGTCTCCTATTTATCTGTTAGACGGTACTCCTGAAGTCAACGAAGTGCATTTTGACAACGTACGAGTCCCTGTAGAGAATCTCATTGGTGAAGAAGGCAAAGGCTGGACCTATGCAAAAGTATTGCTGACGCATGAGCGCACGGGTATTGCTGGCGTTGCAAATTCGAAAATACGTCTCAGCAAAATCAAAGCAAAAGCAGCAGAGACCTGTGATGGTGGTCCCATGTTGAGTGAGAACCCAATGTGGCAGCAAAAGGTAGCCGATATTGAAATCGAACTACTAGCGCTTGAATACACAGATTTGCGTACTCTGGCAGCGGTCAGCACAGGTAAAGCACCGGGACCGGAGTCGTCTATTCTGAAAATTAAGGGCACTGAAATCCAGCAAGCGATCGATGAACTCAATGTTGAAATGGCGGGTTATTACGGACTGCCGTTTGTTCGTGAGCAATTTGTTGCTGACTACGAGGAAATTAAGATCGGGCCAGAGCAAGCGGCCAACAGCTCACCGAGATACTTCAACAACCGCAAAGCAACTATCTACGGCGGTAGTAACGAAATTCAAACAAATATTATTTGCAAGGCCGTATTAGGCTTGTAAGCGGGAGATAGACATGGACTTTTCATACAGTGAAGAACAGCAGATGCTGCAAGACAGCGTCGGTAAATTTATCAGTCAAGACTACGAGTGGGAAAGCCGCCAAGCTATCGCAAAAAGTGGCCAGGGCTTCAGTGCTGAGCATTGGCAGCTATTTGCTGAGCTGGGTTGGTTAACAGTACCCTTTAAAGAAGAAGACGGTGGTTTTGGCGGTAGTGCGGTCGATCTTATCGTTATGATGGAAGAGTTCGGCAAAGGTCTGTTGGTAGAGCCGTTTCTTGCGAATACAGTTTTGGCCGGTGCAGTTTTAGCCGAATCGGCAAGTGAAGAGCAAAAAGCCCAATTATTGATGCCAATGATGGAAGGAAAGCTGCAATTAGCTTTTGCGTATGCAGAGCCACAAAGCCGTTATGAAGCAGCCAATGTTGAGTGCACGGCGGAAATGAATGGGGACCACGTCACCATCAATGGCCACAAAGCCGTGGTATTAAACGGTGAGTCGGCTGAAAAGCTGGTTGTATCGGTTCGCACCGCTGGCGCTACAACAGATCGTGATGGTATTAGCTTGATTGTTGTTGATGCCAATGCTGAGGGTGTACGTCGCCGCAGCTATGCAAATGTTGACGGTCAGCGGGCTGCTGACATTTGGTTCGAAAATGTTTCGGTGCCGGTCGCAAATATTGTGGGCGAAATCGGCGGTGCCATAGGCGCGATAGAATTTGCAATTGATAAAGCCGCTCTTGCAGTCTGTGCCGAAGCCGTTGGTGCCATGCAAGTGTCACTGGACAAAACCGTTGAATACAGCAAAATCCGTAAGCAGTTTAAGGTAACGCTATCGACGTTTCAGGCGCTGCAGCATCGTATGGCCAATATGTTCATTGAAGTGCAGCAAGCCAAGTCAATTCTTTTGATGGCCGCGATGGAAATGGATCGTTTAGATGGTCGTGCGCCTAAAGCGCTGTCGGCGGCAAAGAGCCGTATTGGCAAAGCGGCCCGATTGGTGGGTCAGGAGTCTGTACAGATTCACGGTGGTATCGCGGTAACTGACGAATTGGATGTGGGTCACTACTTCAAGCGTTTAACGACTATTCAGTTTTCTTTCGGCAGCACTGATTATCACACCACTCGGTTTGCCAATAGCTAAGATAACCGGCTTCACGGTTCCCGCGCTAGCGGGAATGCTTTCTAAAACCCCAGGCGCTTATGAAGGTAAGCCCTGGGGTTTTTTTATGCATTTCTCTAAACGGAGAGCGGTGAAGACGCCCCCTGTTCCGATCTTCAGCGGCCCTATAAATTATTCTCGGGCCCCATGTTTCTGCCGTAGAAGCTGCATAGATGGGATCTTCAATATTCATCCAATGCGACATTTCTGCTGAAAAATATATGTTTACAAGGCCCCAGCATCACGTTATGTTGATGAAATCGGTCAAAAAATAACCGTTTTTTTACCGCTAATAATAATACTAATAATATATGGAGGTTCACTCATGGCCCTTAAACTCTCTGCAAAAGGTCTCTTAGCTCTGTCGATTGCCAGCATCCTTTCCACCTCAGCAATAGCGCAGCGTAAAATCGAGGAAGTGGTTGTCACCGCCGAAAAGACGCAAGCTACGGTATCTGATACGTCCATCTCTATCACTGCATTTACCGCCGAGAACCTTGACGAACTAGGGATTCAAAGCGCGGATGAAATGATCAATTATATTCCTGCAACCACCCGAGATACTTATGATATCCGGATACGCGGTGTGGGGCGTAATTTTCGGGCATTGGGTGGTGATCCTGGTGTAGCAACTTACTATAACGGCGTATATTCACCGGATTTTGGTATTGCTTCGTCAGAGAGTGGCCTCTATGACCTCCAGCGCGTTGAAGTATTGAGGGGTCCGCAGGGCACACTCTACGGTCGTAATTCCATCGGTGGTGCGGTCAACTACATCACCAAAAAACCCACCTTTGATTTTGAAGGCGAAGTGCGAGCGCAGCTTGGCGATTATGGTACGGAGGAGTTTTACGGTGTGCTTTCCGGTCCTCTTATTGCCGACAAATTAGCGGGTCGACTGGTCGCCAGCCAGCGTGACCGTGACGCCTGGATGGAAGATGTTGCCGGGAACGACATCGACTCTACTCACGACAAGAATATTGCTATCGCATTAACGTGGCTGCCAACGGATGACATCGAAATTAATGCGCGGGTCAACGATCGCATATCCGACCGCTCAGTGGGTGGTCAGGTGTTTATCAACGAAGGCAGCGGCGCTACTCGAGGCACAAGAAGTATCAATGAAGGTGTGTTGGGCTTACGTGAAGTTGCGGCGGGTACGGTTGGTGCATGGTCTTATACTAACCCCATTACCGGCGAAGAAAAGTGGGCCTTAAATCGCCGAGCTGGCATCGACGCCAGTGAATTTCCTTACAACCCCAACCCTGCTTTTAATCAGAACCAGTTAGCCGGTCAAACTAGCGGGTCAAAATCAGATCCCAATAATTTGGTGGCGGTCAATAACGAGGGCGGTGATTGCCGCGTCTTCCCCAGTACGCTCAATAGCTGTAATGCGGAGAGGTTTGATCACGCGTCTGGCCATGTTGAGGCGAAGTGGGACATTAGTGAGCAAACATCACTCAGGTTTATTTATGGTCATACCGAATTTGACTACAGCTACAATCAGGATATTGATTATTCCAATGCTGATTTCACAAAATATCGTCAAACCGTACTTGAGACGGTCAAAAGCGATTCTTACGAAATGCAATTGGATTGGGCGGTGGGTGATAGCTGGACTGCAACCACGGGTATTTACTACTTTGATGAGCGTCGCAGTCAAGATTACTCCCTGAGCGATACCACTGAGCGTTACACCCAGCGCTTTGATTTTGATGACAATGTATTGAGCCCGGGGGCAGCAGCATTTTGGGCGGGACTTGGGGTTGGAGTTGGTAACGATGGTAGTTTCTTTGGGGCCTACCCAAATACACCGCCAACCTTTGATGAAGTGGCTGACCATACCTCTGTGCTGTCAAAATGGGCTGGTGATCTTCGAGGTGACTCCTTTGTGCAAGCCAATTCTATCGAAAACGAATCATCGGCGATTTATACGCAGGGTACCTATGAATTTAATGAAGAGTTCAGTTTAACGGTAGGTGTGAGGTGGGCTGAAGATAAGAAAACGGCGGTGGAAAAACGGCGTTTGCGATTTGAAGAAGATCCACAAAATATTGGTGCAGATGGCAACCCAAGCTTTCTCAATTATACGCTGGGAGCTCTTCCTGGTTTGACGGGGCAGGCCGGCTACGATGACACCACCGGTAGAACAGCACTGGCTATGTTAAACGTATTATATGGTCGCGCTACATGGACCGCCGACGGCATAGCTCCGGTATGTGCCCTTGACGACGCCGCTTGTGCAACGCCCCTGCTACTCGGTGGTATTCCGCTGGCGCAAACGTCGGCCACCAGCGGCGATGACTCATGGGATGATGTGAATTATCGAGTGAATCTTGACTGGACCCCCACCGACGACATTTTGATGTACTTCTCAGTAACCACCGGTTATCGCGCGGGAGGTTATTCCTTAGGTGTCACCGACGCTCGTATTGCCACAGGGCCGTCGGGTATCGTTACCGAAATTGATGATCCTTTTTCTTACGGTAAAGAAACGGTTATTTCTTATGAAGTGGGCTACAAAGGTTTGCACTTGGATGGCACCTTACAGTTAAACGGATCAATATACCGTTATGAATATGATGATTATCAGGATCGTTTGAACGTCTTTGATCCCGTTAGAGGGCGTTCGGTGAACATTGTCCAAAATGCGCCTGGCGCCACTAATACCGGCCTAGAAGTTGAAACGCTGTGGTACCCAACGGATGAGCTGTCGATAGGTGCTAACTACAGTTATACCGAGACTGAGTACAGTGATGAATATCTGGTGGTTTATCAAAATGATCCAGATTTACCGGGTTCTCTTTTCGGGAATGCGACGACTAGCCCGGAGTTGTATCAGCGAGATGCTAATGGCTCCGAGTTAAAGCGGATTCCTAAGCATAAGGCGACAGTATGGGGCGGTTATGAGTGGCAGACTGAAATGGGCGCCGTTACTTTGAGAGCGACATACTCTTATACCGGTGAAATGCAATCTAACGGTGTTGAAGATGAATTAGATTTGATTCCTTCTCGCTATCAGGTTGACACCAGCTTGGCCTGGAGGAGCGTTGATGAGAAATGGCGTGCAAGATTATTTGTTGATAATGTTACCGACGAACGCAACATCCGTGAAATTAATACGGGTAATGAAGGCACCAACTTTAGACAAACTGGAACATTGTTGTATCCGAAATATTGGGGACTCGATGTCGCCTATAAGTTTGGCGGTTAAGGGGTCTTTTCCTCGATGACAGAGTGAAAGAGTTTTAAACAAAAAAGGGGTAAGCCGTTGGCTTACTCCTTTTTGTCAATTCCTGCAGAATTTTACGATTTAAACACCACAACATCGTCAACGCTTTCACGTCCCACGCGGGTGTTATTGGCGGGTACGGCGCTGTCTTCGTAGCCAAATGTCATGCCAAACAAAATGCCCGTGTTGTCGTCAATGTCAAAGGCTTCCCTGACCACTTCAGGATAGTTTCTCATACTTCCCATTGCGCAGGAGCCAATCCCATAAGCGGTTAACATGAGCATCAGTGATTGTGCGTAAATGCCTACATCCAGTGCGATAGTGGCGCCAAATTGTTTCTCCATACCAAAAAAAGCAACGTAGGGAGCGTCAAACAATTGGAAGTTGCGCAGCCCCGCGCGGCCGCGTCCCTCGCGGTCTTCGCGAGTGATACCCATCTCACCGTACATTGCCGCGGCACACTCGACCTGACGGGTGCGATATTCTCCCTCGAAGGTATTGTTATAGTCAAAGTCGTAGTTAGGTTTTTCACCGCCCATCACCTTAGCTATCAGCTTTTCGCTGATCGAATCACGCAAGGCACCTGAGGCTACATACGTTTTCCATGGCTGAGTATTGCAGTTAGAAGGTGCTAACTGCGCTTGGGTAAAGACTGCCTTCAAAATGTCGTCTGGGATGGTTTTGTCGGTAAAGCCTCGAACCGATCGACGTGTCTGCAGGGCTTCTACCAATGTCATATCGGGTAATTGAACATTACTCATTATTTATACCTGTTTGAGAGGGGCAAAGCTTGCTAGTTTAACGGTTTTCAAGGAGGCATGCATGTGTTGTTAGTTTGTTCTGCGGTTAGGGTAAGGTGTCTTTGACCAGAGGCTATTAATCAGAAGATTATTTACTCGCAATATTTCTGTGAAACTCTTGATACTTAGGGTGAAAACACAGTAAGTTAGCGCATTACACTGAGAATAAAAAAGGCAAAACATGACAGAAGTAAAAACACCCAGTCGCCAGCAACTGGCAGCGGCTGCCACCGGTCCTGGGCAAGACTATGAAATTGTGCCCGGAGAGTTTTGGGGACGCCCGTGTCGGGTATTTAAAAATGCGCCGCAGACATTACGGCATTTGTATGATGAAAGCCGCAGTGACGAAACTTTTATTGTTTATGAAGATGAGCGCTACAGTTTTGAGGACTCATGGGTGCGAGCCTCACAGATTGGACGATTGCTGATTGATGATTATGGTATTAAAAAGGGCGACCGCGTTGCCATTTCAATGCGTAACTATCCGGAATGGATACTGACCTTTAATGCGATTACATCGATTGGTGCTATAGCAGTAGCAATGAATTCTCTTTGGTTGTCCGACGAGATGGCTTACGGTCTTAATGATAGTGGCGCCAAGGTGCTGTTCGCTGATCAGGAACGGCTGGATCGCTTAGAGCCAGTGCGTGGTGATGTCGACGTTCAGGTCATTGCGGTTCGCCCTTCGAAAGCTTTAGCCAGTGGTACTGCTAACCTTGCTGAGCTGTTATTGAATGTTGATACGGTAGACATGCCCGCTGTTGACAATTTCACCGCTCAGGATCCAGCGACAATATTTTATACCTCGGGCTCTACAGGTCATCCGAAAGGCGTTTTGTCATGCCACGGAAATATTATCTCAGCGTTGTTGTCCTGGGAGTTTGAAACGGGTCTGCATGCCGCTGAGTTTAATATTGAAGCCCCCGAAGATACGGGCTATCAACTCGCAACATTACAAGGTGTACCGTTGTTTCATGTGACGGGTTCACATGCCGTGATGTTGTCCTGCTATCGAGCCCAGCGTAAGCTCGTTTGTATGTATAAATGGGATGCCAATTTTGCGGCGGAACTTATTGACCGTGAAAAAATAGCCTCTTTTGTTGGACCGGCGGCAATGACTGGCGATTTAGTTGAAATTTCGAAGACGACTGATTTTGATTTGAGCAGTTTAGCCGTTGTTGGCGGTGGTGGTGCCCCTCGCGCCCCTGATCAGGTAAAGAATATTGGCACAGCATTTGGCAGTGCCTTACCAAATACCGGTTGGGGTATGACTGAAACTAATGCTATAGGCACGGGTATCGGTGGTCACGATTACCTCGATCACCCAGACAGTGCTGGGCGAGCTGCCACTATTGTGGATGTACGGATTGCCGACGAGGAGGGCAATGAGGTGTCCACAGGCGAGCGCGGTGAGGTGCAAATCAAGGGTGCAACGTTGTTTGAAGGTTATTGGAATCGTCCCGATGCCAATGCTGAAGCGATGACCGGCGATTGGTTGCAAACCGGCGATGTCGGATTTTTCAATGAAGAGGGTTACCTCTACATAGTGGACCGGATTAAAGATCTGGTTATTCGTGGCGGTGAAAACATTGGTTGTGCTGAAGTTGAAGCCGCTTTGCTAGAGCATGATCAAATCCTCGAAGCCTCTGTGTACGGTGTGCTCGACGAACGACTGGGCGAAGAGGTGGGTGCGACAATCTACTGCGGTGGTAGTAGCTTGTCGGAACAGTTGCTTCACGATTTCCTCGTGCAACGTATTGCGCGGTTTAAGGTCCCCCGCTATTTGAAAATTAGTATGGATCCACTGCCTAGAATCGCAACGGGAAAAATTGATAAAAAACGACTGCGAGAAATAGCAAGACAAGAGGCTTGATGGGGTGCCGGCTTACTGAATGTTATATGTTTCCCGCCATTGAGCAATGATGATTGTGGTTAACGCCGCAATACACCTTTGTTTGGCGGTAGGGGCGAATTCAACGAGCCCCTGGCGTTTGGACCATTGCGGATGATTGCGCGCTATCTTGAGTGACAGCATCACCTGTTGGTCGGCGGTAGTTTCTTCGGTATTAGCCTCTGACTGTGGCTTTGCTATCATGACGGGCTTCTGCGCAGCGTGGCCGCGATGACGCAATGCCGAGGTTAGTGAGGTGCTTCGTCGCCATATCAATATCAGGGTGTTATCTTCTGCACAGAGGTATCGCTCGCCGCTAACATAGGCAATGGCTTCGCGACCAAACTGTTTGCCTGTTTGCCAAAGTCCTCCGAGTAATGCGCCCAGCGCCGCCGCTGCGCCGAGACTGACGCCGCCCACCGCCATATCAATACCGAGGCCAATCACTGCTCCCTTTGCCGCTGTACTCGTAGCCTTTATACCGAATAATTTTAATGTTTTTGGATCAAATAAATCGAGTTTCCAGCTGTTTTCTGAAACCGGTAATAGGTTTGCGCCGTAGTCGTCAGACTGAAACTTAAATAGCGCTAAGAGATCGAGCGCCGCTGTGTTTTCTTTTTTTCTAATGGTTTGCTGAAGCTGCTTTGCGCTGCTCGCAAGCGAGGTATCTTTGGTGATCGCCTGTCGATAAGAGGCGGTCTCGATTAACAGTGTTGCTACCCTGTTGGCGGCTGCTATTAAAAGATCTTGCCACGCTTCAAGACGATGGTTTATCAATAATTCTAAGGGTTGTTGCCAGCCGACTGCGAGCATAGTCTGCATTTTTTTGTAGAGTTGTTGTTCGGCGAAAAAATCATAAGCAACCGAGTCAAATTGCATAGAGGTGTGCAAATTTAGTGCTTTCAGTAATTTTGTCCACTGATCTACACGGCTATTGTCCGATGCGACAAAATTTAATAAGGGAAAAATGGGTTTTGCCGCAAGACTAATGATTCGTAACTCGTCCTGATACTTCCCCAACACTGGCTCTCGAGCATCGATCACATAAAACGCCACATCACATTCCAATAGCTGCCTAATGACTTTGGCTTCTTGAGAAAAACTAGAGGCGGCTTCTTTTGATTGAAGGAATAATGCCAACCGGTCTATACCCAGCTTCTCGCGACCGTCATCCAGCGTTTCGATGGTATCAAATAGGCCGATAGAATCCTCAAACCCGGGGGTGTCCAACAAGCGCACTATTTTTTGTCCGGTCACCATTAGGACTTGAGATTCGACGTGTCGGGTAGTGCCTGGACTGGACGAGACATCGCCAAAGGAATTGCGTCGTGTCAACGTGCGGATAAGCGATGTTTTGCCGACATTGGTATGACCGACAACAGCGATGTTCAGAGGTAGATTCGCTTTAGGCTCCATCGTTGCCTATCCCTATGTTGAGTCGACCTACTTGCTGTTGTGGTAACTGTGCATCAGTAGCCGCGGATAACCAATCATGCCATTGCTGCGAAGTTGGTTGGCTGCGGTGCTGAATCAGCAATAACCACAAGGTTGCGGGTTTACTGTTGAGCTGCCGGATGAGACGAATAATTCCGCGATCGGGTGCAGCTTCGAAGCGGGCTATTAGAACAATATTGCGGATACTGTTGTTACCGGCCTCGCTTAGCAATTGCTCTCGACTTGACCGATCAATAGCGTTGACACTGAACATTATCGGGGCTAAATCATCCAGCCCAATTGCTGATAACGCGGGGGGCCACTCGCCGTCATACTCAAGACCTGCAAGACAGACGTCATCCAGTTGCTGTAGCTTTGCGATGGTCGCCGTATTCGACGCCGAGAAGTTATGCGTCTGATGACAGGTTTCCGCATCATCATCGACAATACCTTCAGCTACGGTGTCAGGTGACAACCGCATTTTCAGTTGATAATAATAGGGTGTACTGACGTCAGGTAAGACGTTGTTCCAGTGATGGCGGCGGGCGAATATTGCGAATAACAAAGCCACAGCTCGGGGCAACAAACCATATATTGCCAAGCTTGACAGTAATAAATTTGACCATAATATACGCAGCTCGTCCGGGTCTTGGGGTGATTCGCCCACGCGACTTACCATCACGTGACTAGCTGTCGGTAGTTGAATGCCGAGTAGGCTAGGTAAAGTGGCTAGCCATTGGCTAATGCTGACGAACGCATCGCCGCTGAGAATGGTTGTTTCCCAAACAAAGTCGAATTGCCGCATTGAAAGCAGCAGCCACGCCATGACTAAAGTTCCGCTTAGAAAGGCTAGCCAGAGGCCATGGGATATTACTGACAGATGCCATTGTTGACCGCCGGTGGTCGATATGGCCTGCTGCCAAGCTCGCAGTGCACTAGTGTCTTGGCTGCTTTTGCGACTTAACCATGCTTGTATCGACATCAACCAAGAGTCGTTTTGATCGGCGGGGTTTGGCCAGCCAATAAGAAGCAGCCAAATAAACATTGAGATAGCGTTGACGCCGAGCAGGGCTAATAGAATCCAGAAAAAATTGGCGGATGCTTGTTCGACGCCGGAAAATACTTCAACCGTTGCTAAACCTCCTAGTATTCCAAAAAAGCCGAGCAGTGCGATTGATAATTGCCGAGAGTGTCGAGAGGGAGCCTGCAGGCTGTTTTTCTCGGTGATTGAAAGTAGGCGGTTCGCTCGCTCTACAATGGCCTGTTCAGCGGGGAGTTGCTGTAGCTGTCGTTCTATTTCCTTACTGCCGGTTCGAATGACCCCCGTCTCTTCTTCTAAGCGCAGATACTCACATTGGATTAAGCGCATCAACTGCTTATTTATACTCACCGGGTTTAGTGACCGCCTGTTTAGTTTATTGTCGTGGTGCTTAGAAAATTCGTCATCTTCTGGTAAAAAAGGGTACCATCTTATCAGTGCCTAAACACTCGAAATTCTTGCTTCAAAAAAATATAACAATGACCAAAAGACGGTAGGAGAAACTAAAGCCATGAGTTACAACACAATAAAATATGATGTTGAAGACGCTATTCTTACACTGACCATACATCGTCCGCAAAAAATGAACGCCTTCACCAATGAAATGCTAAAGGAAATGATCGATGCATTCGATCGGGCGGACGCTGACGATGAGATAAGAGCTATTATCGTCACGGGTTCCGGGGATCGCGCTTTTTGTGCAGGTGCAGATTTATCGGCAGGCGCTGATACCTTTAACTACGAAGCGCTGTCGAAACAACCGGTTGAAGAGGGGGCCAATCCGTCGCGTGAGGGAGCGGAGGGCGCAATAAGCGCCGACGGCTCGATCAACTGGTCTCATGCCGCAGTGCGAGACGGTGGCGGCAAGTTATCATTGCGAATATACCAATGTCTTAAACCGGTGATTGCTGCGGTTAATGGTGCAGCGGTAGGTGTTGGTGTCACGATGCAGTTGCCTATGGATATTCGAATCGCTTCAGAAACTGCCCGCTTTGGATTTGTGTTTACGCAGCGCGGAATGGTGCCAGAAGCTTGCTCAAGCTGGTTTCTATCCAGAGCAGTAGGCATGTCAAAAGCGTTAGAATGGACCTTTTCAGGGAAGGTATTTGGTGCGCAGGAAGCGTTGGAAGGGGGGCTGGTGCGCTCTTTGCACAAGCCCGAGGACTTAATGCCTGAAGCTCGAAGGCTTGCCAGAGAATTTGTTGAAAATACTTCTCCGGTTTCCGTTGCCTTGTCCCGTCAAATGTTGTGGCGACTAGCGGCGACTAATGACCCGATGGAAGCTCATAAAATTGACAGCAGAGGGATATTTTCCCGGGGTCGCTCAGGGGATTCAGCGGAGGGAGTTACGTCATTTCTGGAAAAACGATCGCCCAATTTCCCCGATAAAGTTTCAAAAGATATGCCGGAATTTTTCCCCTGGTGGGAAGACAACGAATACAGCTAGCGCCTGTGCTGGCAGCGAACTCTGCGGTGGCGTTTGCTGCCGGTGATTCTATGCCAGTTTTTTACTGTCGAGATCGGCAGCCTGTCATCCCCCTATTTTTTCGTCGCTGCCGACTGGATGAGCGGTTGGCAACATGTTGGTCCCGAAAAAAGTAGTGGGTTGCCTAAGCGGTTGCTTACGGCTAATTGGCCTTTATGATTCAGTAAGCTTTGACTCGGCTTTTTGCAACGCGATGAAAGCGCCACAGATTAAATATCATTGAAAATTGTGCACCAACCGAAAAGCCTAGCCACAATCCGGTTATTCCCATCTCTTTGGAAAATGCGAGATAATAGGCTAGCGGAAAGCCAATGACCCAGGTAGTGCACAAACCTACAATGAGTGGCAACCAAACAATACCGAGAGTTCGCTGTCCCGTTACAGCCACCATATTGATGCTATTGAAGGCGAAAAAACTGCCAAACACTAACAGTGCGCCAATAGTGAGTTGAGCAATTTCTGCGTCTGACGTGAAAATGGCGATCAACCCCGCCGCATTGGCAAACACCAAAATACCCAGAGTGCCACATAAAACAAAGGCACATCCAACGCCAATAGCGCCAGCAGTCCACTGCCCTTGCCTGTCTCCCTTGCCAACCGCGTTGCCAACTCTCACACTGGTCGCAGCGGCTATGCCAATGCCGCCCATCATAAAGAAGCTGGCAACATTGACAACGATTTGGAAAGCGGCAAGAGAGGCTTTTCCCATAAACCCTGCCATTGCAGCTTCGGCTATAAATGCCATCATTTCGAGTGCATTGGCGACCGATAAAGGTATCCCGATACGGCGAATTTTCTTGCCCATAGCGGCCATCTCGGATTTTGCGATTTGACCCAAATTGACGAGTCCATAGGCAGCGCGGTCGTTCATTTTAAAGAATACGTAGAGAAACAGTGCTGAAGACAGCCAGCGGGCGGCGGATGAGCCGTACATAGCACCCTCTGCACCCATCGGATCAAACCCAAAATTGCCGTAGACCAGTACCCAGTTGAAACCTATGTTCACAATATTAGCGAGAAACATCATGTACATTGCAATGTTGGGTCGCTTAATCCCTTCCATCACCGCACCCGTTGCAGCGGAGATCATGATGGCGGGCATTCCCCAGGCAAATGCGACCATGATTTTTCCGGCCCCGGCAGAAATATCTGGCTGCTGTCCACTGTATAGCAATAGGTCGCCACCGAAGTAGCTGAGTATCAGACAAATAACACTAAAAATCAGGCCGTGTTTCATTGCTGAAACCCAGATAATCCCTACTTCTTTACGACGGCCAGCGCCGTTGGCTTGCGCGGTCAGTATGCCCGCACCCATTAACAATCCCATTCCCAGCATAAGTAACCAGTAGCTGGGAGGAAGGCCAATACCGAGATAGGCGAGTTCTGCCGCAGCGACGTGTCCGACCATCGCCGTATCGACAACCTGCAATGCCATCACACCAATGCGCGACATAAAAACCGGGGCAGCCAGACGCAGGGTGTCCTTGATTTGTTCGCCAACGGGTTCCTGCTTAATGCTTTGACTAGGTACCGAACTCATTGGCGAAGAGTAATCCGTTTATGGATGCAAGCGAGCGGGTTGAGGAGCTCAACCCAAATCATGTGGACACAATTAAAACTCAATAATAGCCCTGCCGCTTATTAAGCCATTACCCAACCGAGTAGTAGCTTCGTTGATATCGTCAATAGAGTAGCGCTCTGTCACGAGTGCGTCCAAGTCAAGATCTCCGGATCTATGCCAGTCAACGTATTTGGAAAAATCCCGTGACGGTGTGCATGAACCGGCGAAACTGCCAATGAATTTTTTCTCATTGAGCAACATATCAATAGCATTTAATTCAACGCTAGTGTGCGGAACGCCAACCAAAATGGCGGTACCACCATTATCAACCCCGAAATGGCCGCCACGAGCTGCCTGTGGAATGGTCTCCATGGTCTCCTTAACGCCAATACAATCAAAGACAAAATCAGCACCACTGATATCGTCCCCCATAAAATCGCGCTTACCGGGATGTTGAGTTAGTGCTTTGATGGCGGCTACAGGGTCTTCTTCTTTGCCGTTAATAGTATGTGTGGCGCCAAACTGACGGGCGAATACCAATTTATCGGCATCTAAATCTACGGCAATAATGGGGTTGGCCCCTAGTTTTTTAGCGGCAACAATTGCCGACATACCGACGCCGCCAACGCCAAAAATGGCAACGCTATCTCCGGCTTTAACACCGGCGGTATTTTCAACCGCGCCGGCACCGGTAATAACCGCACAGCCAATGATCGAAGTAACTTGAGTGTCGATTTCGCCCTCTACCTTAACCACATATTGCTCATCGGCAATGGTATGTGTGGCCCAGGTGAAAACCGCTTGCGATATAGCTATGCTACCGTCGGCTGTTTCCAGCGTTGCAGATTCTGGCGCTCGCGGTGTGTTGGCCGCATCCTTGGGAACCCATGTCACTAAAACAATATCGCCTTCACTGAGCCCCTTAACATCAGACCCTATTTGTAGCACTACGCCGGTTGATTCATGGCCCAGCATCAATGAAGAGTCCCGTTCCGTCCCTCGCATTTGGTGCAGCTGGCTATGGCAAATACCGGAGGCAAATTGTTTTACCACCACCTGATGCGGACCTGGATCCGGAATTATTAAGTCCTGAACCTCGAGGCTGTTTGAACCATTGGGTAAAACGACAACGCGGGCGGGTGTGCTCATAGTAAGACCTATCTTTTCGAGAGTGTGGGTGGCACTGAGGCCAGACATTAGATATAGCAGCTGCTGAGCTGTTTCAGAGACGATGCTACTTGTTTTGATTTTATGCTGTTATTAGTTACAAAGCGGCTGCTGTCTGAATGAATATTATTGACAATTGTCAGGGTAATATCAATGAGATTAGATTAAGTCTTCTCCACAACATTAGGGCTTAGCGTGTCGCCTTCTTTTGAGATGGGCTGCCTTGCGAATGTGTCTCGATCGAGCATTCAAGTCACGCCCTTATCTTTCAAGGCCAAAATCTGTTGGTGGGAATACCCCAAGTTTTGCAATATTTCATCAGTGTGTTCGCCGAGTTCAGGGGCTCGCTTGGGGCCTACCTGATCGAGGTTGGAGATTTTAATAGGGTGATTAATGATGAATGGCACATCGATATCGGGATCAGTTGGCGCGACCACCATGTTATTAATAATCAGCTGTTCGTTCCGGACCGCTTCATCGACTGTGGCTACTAATTCAATGGGCACCATCTTGGCCTCAAAGATAGCCAGCCACTCTGCTGCTTCACGATTTATCAGAACATTCTGAATAAGTGCAGACAACTGTTCTCTGTTCTCATACCAAAGTTCCGGCGTTGTGAAGCGCTCATCCTTGATGAAATGGAGTTGGTCAATACTATCGAGAAACTGTAGGAACTGGCCCTCGCTTCTGATCATGGTCAGCTGCAGCCAGCGATTGTCTTTAGTGGCATAAACATAACCGGTGGCAGCAGGTACTTGATTAGTGGCGCGATAAGCGTCCATGTCGCCATTGGCCAGCGCCCCCGCGGCGATACTCGCTGCAGACCATAGACCATTAGCTAACAGTGACGTGTGGACCATAGCGCCCTTGCCGGTTCGCTCTTTATTGAGCAGGGCGGTGACGATACTGGCATAGAG
>Ga0115561_1001581_pt1 | contig 16145 bp, 10 predicted proteins | sample COGITO_mtgs_1105_4_FD_87201 | JGI IMG/M metagenome (GOLD analysis project Ga0115561, IMG submission 87201) | Pelagic marine microbial communities from North Sea - COGITO_mtgs_110512 | ecosystem: Environmental > Aquatic > Marine > Epipelagic | place: Germany:Helgoland, sampling site Kabeltonne...
AAATGCTTGATGATGTGTTACCGCCGATGAGTTTTAGCGAGGTGGTCGGGCAATTACACAGTATTGCTGGGCGGCAGGTATTTCAGCCACAGACGGCGGATTCTTCATTACAGGTTTTGGGAACATTAGAGGCCGCGGGGCTTCACTTTAGTCATCTGTGGCTGACGTCGATGTCTGATCAATCGTGGCCACCGTCACCGTCCCCTAATCCCCTATTGCCATATAGTCTGCAGAGGCAGCAGGGTATGCCCCATGCCAGTGCCGAACGAGAATTAGACTATGCCCGCAGTTTGACGGATCGTTTTTTACACAGTGCTGATATTATGATTGTCAGCTCGGTATCGGTTATTGACGATACTCCAGCGACGATCAGCGCTCTGTTTGCAAGGTTCCCGCAGATTCAAATGGATGCGTTGCTGGGGCGTCCTCTGTCATCTTTGCTGCCATTGACAGAGATTCGACGGCGGTTTCTGGAGTCGAAGCTAACTGAAGAATACTTGCCGGGCGATGCCCCGATATTGCAGGCAGATGAGCGTGTTAGAGGCGGGGCAACGCTTTTTGCCAGCCAGTCGGCCTGCCCATTTCGAGCGTTTCTGAGCCACCGACTAGGCGTGCGAGGGCTGCCGGTTGCAGAAATAGGCCTTAATGCCGCCGATAGAGGTTCTTTACTGCACCGTGCCTGCGAACTGATCTGGCAACAATTGAAAAATCAGAAGACGTTATTGGCACTGAATAATTCCGAGCAAATGTCTTTGTGTGAAGAAACCAGTCAATACGCTGTTCGGGAATTGGACCAACGGCGCAGCTTACATCTGGGCGCACGCTACCAGCGGTTGGAATGCGAGCGTTTGAAACTTTTGTTAAATACCTGGCTGAATTTTGAACGCGAACGCGGTGATTTTATTGTCAAAGAGACCGAAGCGAGAAAGGTGTTTCAGCACGGGCACTTGAAACTGGAAACTCGGATCGACCGGATTGACCAACTGGCTGACGGGAGTCTGGCGGTGATTGACTACAAAACGTCGACAACATCGATCGCGCGGTGGTGGGGCGAAAGACCGGAAGAACCTCAGCTGCCGCTTTACGGTATGTTAGTTGAATTAGCTGGCGATGCAGTGTCCGGTGTTGGTTTTGCCGAATTGCGGATAGAAGGTTGTGAGTTGAAAGGGATCGGTGATGAGGATTCGCCTGAAGCCGCTCTGCGATGGCAGGACAAGGTTAAAAATGATGCCTCTGTCCTAAATTGGGAGCAATTAAAACGGCACTGGGAAAAAGTGCTGACCGCACTTGCGAATGATTTTGTGGCGGGTAAAGCGGCAGTCGACCCCCGCAATCCACCACAAACTTGCCAGTATTGTGATTTTTCCAGTGCTTGCAGAGTCGATCATCAACAGGCAGGTGGACTGTGAATTTACCGATAGATAATGAGCAGCGCGTCAAAGCGCTAGACCCCAGCTGCTCTGTTTGTGTTACCGCGCCTGCGGGTTCGGGGAAAACGGAATTACTGAGTCAGCGAGTATTACGATTGTTAGCGACGGTAGGGCAACCGGAAGAGATTCTGGCGATCACCTTTACTCGTAAAGCCGCTGCTGAGATGCATCATCGCATTATTCAGGCCTTGCGGGATGCGAGTACATTAGATCAGCCACACCAGTCTCATAAACTGTTGAGCTGGCAATTGGCGCGCCAGGTTTTGGATCGAGATCAAGAGCACGGCTGGTCGCTATTGGAAAATACAGGGCGTTTAAAAATTCAGACAATCGACAGTTTGTCGGCCCATTTAACACGGCAAATGCCGATATTATCGAATTTCGGAGCGCAGCCAAAGATTTCTGAATATCCTCAGCAGTGTTATAGAGCAGCTGTTCATGGTTTTTTAGACTATCTAGAAACGGACACGGTCTACGCTGACGATTTATCGAATTTGCTAACGCATGTCGATAACAATATCGGCCGTCTGGAACGGTTGTTAATAACTATGCTACAGCGGCGTGATCAATGGTTACTGCATATAGGTCTAGGGGCCAACAGTGACAGTGCCAAGCATAAACTTGAGAATACTTTAAAGAGAATTATTGAAGATGTACTCGACTCTTTACATCAGTCTTTGAGTGGTCTCGCTGCTGAACTGTTACCGTTACTGGACTATGCAGGCTGCAATTTACGCTGGCAAAACAGTGAGTCTGTGGCATCGTGTTTGGCTGGAATTGTAGAGCTTCCCGGTTCCGAGTCAGTTAGCAATAACGTTTCAGAATGGAAGGCTATTGCTGAATTGTTATTGACTGGGAAGGGCGAATGGCGAAAAACTGTCAATGTCAAAAGTGGGTTTCCAACGGAGACACAGGATGGAGATAAAGCGCTCGCTAAGTCGCTTAAAACTAATTTTACAGCGTTATTACAAGACCTCCGCAGCAATGATGAACTCCGGGAAAAACTGAATGAGCTACGCAACTTACCACAGGGGCATTTTGACCGGTCCCAGTGGCAGCTGTTGGAGTCTCTTACGCGAATATTACCTGCCCTAGTTGCGCAGTTAATGACAGAGTTCCAACAGCGAGGCGAGGTAGATTTTAGTCAGTTTTCGATGGCTGCACTCGACGCTCTCGGTGATGGGCTAAACCCGACAGAGCTCGCGCTTAAACTCGATCATCAATTGCGACATATTTTGGTCGATGAGTTTCAGGACACATCGTCGAGTCAATTCCGATTGTTACAAAGTCTACTGGAAGGTTGGCAAGAGGCAAATCGTAATGACCCGAACAATCCCAGAACGGTGTTCATTGTTGGTGACGGTATGCAATCTATTTACGGCTTTCGGGAAGCGAACGTTGGTCTTTTTTTGGAAGCACGAAGACTGGGAGTGAATGGGGTCACGTTAGTCGACTGTCCGTTACACACTAATTTTCGGTCGGACCCTACTATCGTCGAATGGATTAACGAAACATTTAGTTATGCTTTTCCACAGGTCGAAAATAGGTCAAGAGGTGCAGTACCTCACGAGACCGCCATCGCATTTAACCCTATCGACAGCAGCAGCGAGGTTAAATTGTTCGGTTTTACAGGTGACGATGCTCAGTTAGCTGAAGCAGGCAAAACGGTTGCACTGATTGAGGCTGCACAGTTAGTCGATCCAGAGGGTAGTATCGCGATATTAGTGCGAAGCCGCGGTCACTTAAAAGCAATTATTCCCGCTTTATCCCGGGCTGGCTTGCAGTGGAACGCCACTGATATAGATCCGTTGCTGAGCTACGGCACGATCAACGATTTACTGAGCTTAACGAAAGCTATGTATAACCTCGCAGACAAAGTTAGTTGGGTCGCGTTGCTTCGAACGCCATGGGTAGGTCTAAACAACAATGATTTATTTCGGTTGTTATCAGTCGATAAAGCGCAATCGGTTTGGTCTGCAATCGGTAATGACGAGATACTCGCGGGCTTAAGCTCGCACGGCAAAGAGCGGTTGGGTGCTGTCAGATTAATACTGCAGTCTGCCTATGGTGACAGGTTGCGGCAGACTCCTCGAAGCTGGATAGAGGGTATTTGGCAGGCTTTGGGAGGTGCAGCGACTCATGGAGCGAGTGAATCCCAATTTGTTGGCGATTTCTTAAATTTGCTGGAACGTTTTCATCAAGGTGAGTTGCTGCAGTCACTAGCGTTGTTTGAGCAGGCAGTCGGGGGGCTTTATGCATCGTCGTTACCTTCGGATAGCAACATCAGCTTAATGACTATCCATAAATCTAAAGGACTGGAGTTTGATACCGTCATTTTGCCTGGATTAGGTAGGGCCCCACGCAGTGATGATAAATCGTTACTGATGTGGCAAGAATACCTGTCAGATGACGGTCTGGAGAGTGGCTTAGTTATTAGCCCGCAAGCAGCAGCCGGCAGCGAAGAAGATAGTATCTATACGTATCTAAGGTCTGAGCAGGCAGCCAGCTCCCGTCTCGAAAATACGCGCTTGTTTTATGTGGCTGCCACCCGCGCAGTTAAACGGCTTTATATCTCGATAACGTCCAGTATGGATGAAAAATCGGGCAAGGCTAAGCCTCCGTCTAAAAACAGTTTGTTAGGTGCGGCGTGGCCAGTGCTAGAGGACGCGGTGCAGTGGACCGACAATGCGCTAGGCAATGCTGTTGTGGATAAAGTACCGGCACAATTTGGAATGAATTTTGAACACAGTAACCCCGGAGATTCATCCGAGCGGCTGTCGGTGGCATGGTGCGTGCCAGCGTGGTCTTTTCCAAATCCCTTAAAGACCTTCTATCTGAATGAGGCATTCCCAGTAGCCGGTAATGATGCTTCTTTGTTGAACATCCCAGACCTATCTATCGATCCTCTGCCGACTTGTGTGGGTGTTATTTGTCACGGGATTTTCGAAGTACTGGCAAAACAAGGCATTGGCCACTGGCAGAAAATGAATGCCGATAAGCGCATAGTTTGGCTGGACAGTCTGTTGCGACATCATCGCCTGCCTGCTTCGTCATGGGTGTTGGCCAAGCAACAGATTGTTAAAGCCGTTGAAAATACCGTGTCCGATGATCGGGGACGTTGGATTCTTTCTCGTGACAAGCAGTCTTCTCATACTGAGTTACAATTGATGTCCGTATCAGCAAACACGGTACGCAATAATATCTTGGATAGAATTCTGACCGATGAAGAGGGTAATATTTGGATTATCGACTACAAGACGTCGACTCCGGGTGACACCGAAACACTGCAACAGTTTATCGAAAAGGAAGAGGCGATCTATATGCCCCAGTTAGCGGCTTACAAAGGGCTGCTATCCGCTAAACTGGGAGGCAGTCAACCGATAAGAACTGCACTGTACTTTACCCATTATCCTCACTGGCACGAAGTTTCAGTGTAAGACAATTTCTCAGTTCTAGCAGGTAGATTGACGTGGCAAAATTCAGATCGAAAAATAAACCGTTGAGAGTTTTTAAACCACAGCAGCGCAGTGTCATCTCGGGTCAGCATTTAATACCCGTAGCAAGTCTCGCCGATGATGGGCGTGGTATTGCGGCTATAAATGGCAAAAACGTATTTGTTACGGGAGCCTTGGCTGGCGAGACGGTGAGTGCCCGCTATGTCGCAAGCCACAAGACCCATGATGAGGCGGTAGTGGTTTCGGTTAGTAAAAATTCACCGCATCGGGTTAAACCGCTCTGCGAGTATTTCGATCAATGTGGAGGCTGTGACTTACAGCACCTCGACTACCCCTCGCAAACGCAGCATAAATGGGACCGCCTATCACAGCTATTTTCTCCATGGCTTGATAACGACGACAGGCTTGTGGTGGGATCTCTTACCGGTGATCCATGGTCGTATCGGCACAGGGCCAGATTTGCAGTTGATGCAAGTAAACATAGCTGTAATATTGGGTTTCGTCAGGCCCGCAGCCATAAGGTGGTTGATATTACTCGCTGCAGTATTGTGTTCGATGGCATCAACGATGCACTGGCGACGGTGCGAAGGTTAGTTAAATCGCTCAAAAACCGGTCTGTAATAAACGAAGTTTCAATAACTGAAGACAGCTCAGGCAACATTGGAATCGCCATTTTTTGTACAAGACCGCTCTCAGCAAGTGATATTGCTGCTGTTAGTGAAAATGCGATAACCCATGACTGCCATATCGAGGTTCGCAGCTCTGCCACAGCAACACAGTGTATGTTCCCTGAGGGTCGGTCGGTTGCATTGTCATATACATTAGACAGTTATGATGTGGTCATTCCATATACCGTTGACGATTTTACACAGGTCAACCCGGCAATTAATCACCGGCTTGTTGCGCTGACGATTAAATGGCTACAGCTGGGTGAAAAAGACGTTGTGGCAGATTTTTTCTGTGGAATTGGTAACTTTTCTTTACCTATTTCTACATTCGTGGCTCGAACCGTTGGTTTTGAATGGGTTGCCAGTATGGTCGATAAGGCCCGCAGCAATGCGGTATTCAACCATATCGACAATTGCGAATTTAAAGTGATTGACTTAACTGCCGACAGACTAGTCATCGACGAGGGTTTCAATAAAGCGTTATTAGACCCTCCGCGAGCAGGTGCTGAGAAAATATGTAAACAGCTGGCTGAATCAAAATTGGAGCGTATTGTTTATATCTCTTGTAACCCAAGAACACTGGCGCGAGATAGCAAAATATTAACGCAGGGAAATTATCAGCTGACAGAGCTTTCTCTGGCAGACATGTTTCCGCAAACAGTTCATAGTGAGGTTGTTGCTTTATTTACACGTTCCGACCAGGCGCCGTCACAGTTGGGCTAACATTAATTATCGCAGTCAGGTTTATTACTGTAGGAGATCGAGATGGCTAAAAGGGAGAGGGATGAGGAGTAAGCGAGGTTAATCCTGTTGATTTGTTGAACGAGGTAGATAGACGGGTAGGGACTAATAAACTGCTAATGATCAGTGCGCTGATCATTAGCAGTGATACTCATATCGGTAATGGCGACAGGAATTTCTGTTATGTATATGAGAATTTCGGCTTTAACCGAAGAAGCAGAGGCTAGGGAAGATAGGCCGATGGATGAGCAGTTTGTGGTGTTAGAGCAACAAATTATGCTGTTGGCTGACTTTCGAAAAAGCGAGCTGAAAAAAAATCAGTACTTATACCTAACAACTAGACAAGATCTCGAAAGATTGTGATCTGGAAAAAGCTGAGCCTTATACAGAGTTTCTAACGAGTCGAGAGGCCGATTTCAAAGTGTTGGTAGAAACGATGAAATCTGGTTTTAATGATCTAACGTCGATGAATCGAGGTTCTAAAAAGTGGCTTACAGCGCACAATAAGACTCTGGATGATTTGGTCGAAAAGAGTGTTGGTAGAAAAGCTGTTCTGGAAGTGGAATTAAGGAGCGGTAGCTAATGGCGAAGAAAGACGACGACGATGCCTCTGAGGAACTCAGTGAAGAACAACTTGCGGAACGCATTCAAGAGGCGTCGCAAAAAGCGAAAACGCAATGGGTAACTGGATTAGTAATGGTCCCTATATTACTAATCGTCGCTATCGTCGGAGTACTAAGCCTGGTAAGTTTTCATGGCAGCACTCGAGAACTGGAAAGTCAGAAGCCCGAAGATCTCGTTCAGATATTTTCGGCGAGAATTGATGTGGCTCGACGCCAGGCCGAGGAACAGTATGCGGTACATTCGGAAAAAATGTCGAATGGTGATATTTTTGAAGTCAGCAAAAAATTTACCACCTTATTTGATGTCTCCCCAACCAGTGAGAGTGATTACGCACGACTACTGTCTACCTATCAACAGCTGGCTTATGAGTTTGCAAGCCGCGTCAAGGCATCAGGTGAATGGTATTTCTACTACAAGGGGCAAGTTAGTAGCTTAAGTAACGCTGCGAATAAAAGGGAGGCGGCGTTGATCACTTGCTTTAACGACGACTAACCCCTATGTTTTGTGGGCAGTGGATTGGTCAGCGCGAACTCAGCAGTGATTAATGGCTTCAAGGATAACAAATTTTTTGTTGTTCGCAATAGTGCGGCAATTTCCAAAAAGTCGCTTCAGCGCAATATGATAATTTAGATGTCTGTTACCGACGATTCGTATTCTGCCGCCATTGATAAGAATACGTTTACTTTGGATAAACATTTTAGAGGCAATTTCATCACCTATGGTATTGTTTTGATGAAAGGGTGGGTTGCACAATACAAGCTCTACGGGTTCACCATTGGCCTGATCTAGAGAATTACTGACGACAAAGTCACACCGGTGCTCTGGTGTTATTATACCGCCAAGATAATGTTCAAGAGATGCTTTGGCGGATGCGATTGCCATATAGGATTCATCAATAAACGTTATTTTTGCCGTAGGATATAAACGTTTCGCGACTATGCCAAGTATTCCATTACCACAGCCGAGGTCAATGATTGAGCTGGCTGCGGGTAAACTTTTCATGTGCTCAATAAAGAATCGACTGCCTATATCAAGCTTTTCCCGAGAAAAGACATTGGCATAATTAATAGTAGAAAGGTCAAATTCGTCTATCGCGACTTTGATCGGGTAAGGTGATGGGGCAGGTTGTTTTGTCTGATCGACAGTCGAAAATATCAGGCGCGCTTTCTTTTTCGCCAGTGATACCGATGTTCCGCCAATGATTTTCTCAAACAACTGAAAATAGGATGTCTCGAGATACTTGACCATTCCTGCGCCAATAATAATGGTTTTTTCGGTGGTATTTTTCCGTAAGCTCATGAGCTGATGCTCGAGTAAGGCGAGTGTTTTTGGTATTTTTATTAGAACCACGTCCGCATTACCTAAAAAATCAGAGGTGCTAGCCAAGGTCTCCAGTGGGTTAGCAGGGCTATTGCCCAGATCATTGGCGGCATAGTTGTATTTCGCTGCAGCCAGACTGACAGACGAGTCACTCCAGCTGCAGGGATTATACTGACTAAGGCTACACGAGAGGGCACCAAAATTATCATTAATAATGAGCAGTCTGCCGGTGTTTTTAGGCAGTTCATTGTCGGCTAGATAAGCGAGAAGAAGTTCATCGGCTGCGTCCCAGGCTCTTAGATTATTGGCAGCCTTGGTGTTGTGGAGGGCGGATGACGAACGCACCAGTCGGATGCTGCCAAATGCGGTACTGAGAATATCTATCAAGGCGTCGATGTCTCCAGTGATCAGTAAAAAGAGTAATACCGTTAAGCCGGCGATTGATGCGGTATTTCTGTGGGTATGGCAGCTATTAATTTTTGTGTGTAGACATTTTTCGGGTGATTGAAGACTGTTTCCGTTTGGTCAACTTCGATAATTTTTCCTTCAGACATCACTGCCGTGCGATCGCAGAGGTAGCGAATAACCGACAGGTCGTGAGACACAAAGATCATCGAAAGCCCCCTGCGTTTTACTAGCTGTAGAAAAAGGTCCAATATTTGCGCCTGAATTGTCACATCAAGTGCCGAAACTGGCTCGTCAGCAACGATCACTTTCGGGGCAACTGCCAAGGCCCTAGCGATCGCAATACGCTGCCGTTGACCCCCAGAAAATTCATGGGGGTATTTGCGAATGTCGGACGGTGAAAGGCCAACTTCACGCATTAACTCCTTAATACGCTGATCGAGCTGATCTTTGGGGGCGGCTTGATGCAGTTTTAGGGGTTCCAGCAAAATATCGTAGACAGACATGCGTGGATTCAGCGAGGCGTAAGGATCTTGGAAAATAATTTGCAGATCTTTTCTAAGACGTTTTAAGTGTTTGCTGTCCAACGAGGTGATTTCTTCACCTTCAAACTTCACACTGCCTTCATGAGAATCTGTTAGTTGAATAATGGTTTTCGATAGCGTTGACTTTCCACAGCCCGACTCACCCACCAAACCGAGTATTTCGCCTTTTTTCAAAGATAAATCGACGTTATCGACCGCATTGAGGTACTGCTTTTTCTGAAATAATCCGCTTGAGAGACCAGGAAAGCGAGTGGTTAAGTTAGTGATTTCCAGAATAGAATTATTATTATGGGCCGGGACTTGGTAGCGGTATTGTTCAGGCTTTTGACTGTTGGGAATTGCAGCCAACAGGTTTTTTGTATAATCATGCTGAGTATTGGCGAATATTTCAGCAGTGGTACCTTGCTCGACGATGGCGCCATCTTTCATTACCAGCACACGATCAGCAAGTTGTGCAACAACAGCCAAATCGTGAGTAATAAAAATAATGGCTATGTTGTATCTTTTTCGCAGCGCATGGAGCAGCTCAAATATCTGAGCTTGAATGGTAACGTCCAATGCGGTTGTTGGTTCATCGGCAATCAATAGCTCGGGTTCGGTTAACAGTGCCATAGCGATCATGACCCTTTGGCGCATGCCACCTGAGAATTCGTGAGGGTATTGTTTAAGCCGTTTTAATCCGTCACTAATGCCGACCTCCTCCAGCACATGCGCCGCTTTTAGGGTGGCGGTTTTTTTATCGACAACAGAATGTGTGGTTAAAACCTCTATTAACTGTGAGCCGATAGTCATATAGGGGTTCAATGAGGTCATTGGATCTTGAAATATCATTGCAATTTTGTTGCCGCGAATAGACCGCATTTGTTGCTTGCTGCAATTGAGTAAATCGATGTCATTAAAATAGGCATGTCCAGATTCGATCTTTCCTGGTGGCCGTGCGATCAGATCAAGCAAGGCGTGACTCGACACGGATTTACCCGAACCGGACTCACCCACAATTGCGAGGACCTCACCAGCGTCAACATCGTAGCTGACATCTTTCACAGCATTAACAATGCCATCCCGAGTGTAGAAATTAACGGTAAGATTTTTTACGGACAAAACCGGCATGGGTGATTCCTATTAATCTTTAGATGTCTTGGGATCGAGAGCATCACGCAAACCGTCACCGAGGAAGTTAAGAGAAAACAATGTCACTGACAACACCAAGCCGGGATAGAGTAGCAACCAAGGATATTCTTCCATGGTTTCGACCCCATAGGAAATCAGCAGCCCCCAGGAACTTTGCGGCGGTTGTATGCCAAGCCCAAGAAAGCTCAGGAACGCTTCAAGTAGCATGACACTCGGGATAGTGAGGGTGACGTAGACAATAATGGGACCCAATATATTGGGTATAATATGCCGAATTATAATTGTCAGTGGAGACAGGCCCATGGCTACAGCGGCTTCGACAAATTCCTGTTGTCGCAGTGACAGTACCTGTCCCCTGACGATTCGCGCCATTGTTAGCCACTCTACGCAGCCTATCGCTAAAAATAACAGCAATATACTTCGGCCAAATACCACCATTAACAGAATAATAAAGATCATAAACGGCAGTGCATAAAGTATGTCGACCAGTCGCATCATAAATGCGTCTGTGCGGCCACCGGCATAGCCGGCAATCGCGCCCCAAAACACGCCAATAACAAGGGCAACCGTAGTCGCGATAAAACCCACCGCGAGAGAAACGCGGCCACCATACATAACTCTGGTGAGCAGATCACGTCCAAAAGTATCCGTGCCTAGCCAGTGTGCGGCTGATGGCGGTGATGCGCCTAAGTCAAGATCTTGGACTTCGTAGGAGTAGGGCGCAATCCACGGTGTCAAGAGCGCCACAACAACCATTATTATCAGTATCACTAGTCCGGCCATGGCCAGATGGTTTTTTCGTAAGCGAGTGATTGCGTCTTGCCACAACGAACGGCCCTGAATCGTATCAGCGCGTAAAGTCTGGTTAGCCGTCATCAGTTTTTGTCCCCATAACTCAGTCTGGGATTCAGCATCACTGCGATAATGTCAGAGAGAAGATTGAACAGAATAATCAAAACAGAGAAGAAAATAGTGGTGCCCATAATCATTGTATAATCCCGATTAAAAGCGGCTTGTACATAAAATCGGCCGAGACCCGGTATTTGAAAAATTGTCTCTACGACAAATGATCCTGATAGCAAGCCTGCAATTGCTGGCCCGAGGAACGAAACAACCGGAAGTAAGCCTCCGCGCAGAGCATGTTTAAACAGAATGATATGTTCAGGTATGCCCTTGGCTCTAGCAGTACGGATAAAATCCTGAGATAGAATCTCCAGCATGCCTCCGCGGCTGAGCCGGGCAATATAAGCAGCATAAGTTGCGCCTAAGGTAATTGATGGCAGTATTTTATCGCCGGCACTATAACCCCAGCCAGAGACCGGTAGCCATTCCAGCCAAATACCAAACACAAGCACTAGCAATGGCCCCATAAGAAATGACGGCATACAGATGCCAATCATTGCTGCAGACATGGGTATATAGTCCTGTGCGGTATTTGGGCGCAAAGCGGCTATAAGTCCGGCTGAAATGCCTATGATTAGTGCGACGACCATCGCGTTTATAGCTAATTCAAAGGTAATGGGCAGGCCGGTAAATATCATTTCTGACACACTGCGTGTCGGATACTTAAATGATGGGCCGAAATCACCTGTCACTGCATTGCCAAGATAGTCGAAGAATTGCTGATACAGGGGGTCATCGAGATGATAGCGTTCGTTTAACTTTTCCAGCACATAAGGCGATACCGCCTTCTCTGAATCAAAAGGTCCCCCCGGTGCCTGCCTTATAAGAATGAAGGTCACCGCGATTACAATTAACAGTACTGGGATGGCTTGTAACATCCGAAAGAAAATAAATTTCAACATGATAGTTAGTCTGTTTTTTCGAGGTAAATGTATTTGTACGGATGATGATCGAGAATATTGTTATGCCACCCTTTTAGCTCAGGCGCCTTCAGGTATAGTTTTGTGTAGGTATAAATGGGCATCACTGGAACTTGGTCTGTGAGGATTTTTTCAGCGCGCTGAAAATATTCATAGCGCTGTTTCATGTCTATTGTTTTCGCCGCAGACCGAATGGATCGATCATACTCCGCATTTGAAAAGCCTGTTTGATTATTACCGCCACCGCTAACAAACATGTCTAAGAATGTATTCGGATCGACGTAATCACCGATCCAACTACCTCTCGCTATTTCATAGTCCATATTACTGACGGTGAATAAGAAAGATTTCCAGTCTTGATTGTATAGCTTCAAATCAATACTTAACGCCTGTTTCCACATTTGCTGCAGGGCTACCGCAATCTTCCGGTGGCCTTCGCTGGTGTTATAAAGAATGTTGATTTCGGGGAATCCGACACCGCCGCTATAGCCGGCCTCTGCAAGCAACAGTTTCGCTTGTTCAACATCAAATACTATTGTTGACTCGGAGGTATAACCAAGGGTGTTAGCTGGGGTTAGGTTGTAGGCGGGTATTTGTCCGCCTTTAGTGATGGCCTCAACAATTTTTAACCGGTCAATGGACATGGCTAAAGCTTTTCTTACACGGGGGTCATCTAGCGGTGGTTTATTCACATTAAAACGATAAAAGTAGGTTCCAAGATACGGAGAAATATTAAGGAGTTCCGGACTTTTTTGACGATATTTTTCTATTTTTTCTGCCGGCACCGTGCTGGTTATGTGTAGCGTTCGGGACCTGAACATGCGCTCTTCAGTAACACCATTGTCAATGGGATAAAACCGAATTTCGTTTAACGTTACAGTATCACTGTCCCAATAATGAGGATTTTTCTCAACGCGAATAATTCGATTCAATGCCCATTCTGCCAATATGAATGGGCCATTGCCGACGAAGTTCTCAGCCCGCGTCCACAGACTCCCAGGATCATCGATGGCACCAAATTTTTCGATAGTTTCCCGATGTACTGGGAACGTACTGTAGTGGCTGAGAAGAGATAAGAAGTAGGGTGTAGGAGCCTCAAGCTGGACTTCAAAGGTGAGTCTATCAAGCGCCTTTGCACCAACTTGATTAAAATCTTGGATTTTGCCCTGATTGAACTCTCTAGCATTTTTAACGACAAAAAGCTGGTAGGCGTATTCAGCTGCTAGATCTGGCATTAGCAGCCGCTTCCAGGAATAAACAAAATCATCTGCGGTCACTGGGTCGCCATTTGACCATTTGGCCTGAGGGTTAAGATGAAATGTATAAGTTAGCAGATCGTTAGAAATTTCCCATGAGTGAGCAGCGCCAGGCGCGGGGGAAAGGTCTTTGGGATTTTCTCCGACCAAGCCTTCCAATAAGGCGGCAATGATATTATGTTCCGGTACGCCGGTTGCCAGATGGGGGTCAAGCCCCTGCGGCTCAGTGCCATTACCGAGATGAAGAATTTGTGCATCCGTTGCGGAGTCGAGATTACTTTCCATCGGGCCACAGCTGCACAGGAGAAAAAACAGCCCGAGCAACCAACAGCGACGTAATAGGTTTTTCATCAGTATTTAAGTATCTTGATTCAGACGCTTAACAAAGGCGTCGAAATTGAAAGGACGACCGAGAAAATCCTCAACCAGTTGGGCGGCATCTTGCGATCCGCCGGGAGCAAGAACGGTTTTCCGGTAGCGATCGGCAACCTCTTTATTGCGCATGCCGCTGTCTTTGAATTGTTCAAGGATATCGGCAGCAATAACTTCGGACCACATGTAGGTGTAATAGGCGGCTGAGTAACCGAACAGATGCCCAAAGCTGGCGTAAAAATGGGTGTCATCAATATACGCAAAAGGCGAGTACTCTGTCTGAAGTTGAATCATCGTTTCTTTTAGGTCAAGGTCATCCGGAGGCGTTTGGTAAATTGCCAATGAGAGGGATGCATAAAACATCTGATTCTGAATATGAGTCCCGCGGGCAAAATCTCGCGCAGTCCTCATTTTTTCGACGAGCTGCTCTGGAATAACTTCGCCCTGCTGATTATAGGCAAATTCCTTTAATGTTTCGTAGTCCCAGATCCACTCCTCGAGCATTTGTGAGGGTGCTTCGACGAAGTCTCGTTCAGTCGCAACGCCAGCAAAGGCCCCCCAGCGCTGTTGGCCGCCGAAAATGCTATGAATTAAATGACCAAATTCATGTAGAAAGGTTTCCACCTGTGAATGCTCCATCAACCCCGGTGAGCCGTCACCACCGGGGAAATTACAGACGAGTGCTGCGACAGGTAGTTGTTGGCCCGCTATTCCAGATTGCACACCAAACTGCGCGGCATGTTTATATTTTCCGGCTCTTGGGTGCATATCTAAATAAAATCGACCGATGACGTGACCGTTTTCAACGATTTCGAAGGATTCAACTTTTTCGTCCCAAACGGAGGTGTTCCACGGCCGTATTTCAACAGAAAAAAGATCTTCGACTAAGGTAAAGATACCCTCTCTTACTTTGTCATATTGAAAATATTGGCGGATAACTTTCGTGTCTACGCTGTATTTTTCTCGACGAACAGTTTCTTCTAGAAAGGACTTTTGCCAATTTCCGACCGACGTTGCCGAAGGATCTATCATTTGCAATGCATTTAACAGCTCACCATAGTCGCTCTCCGCGCGCGGTGCGGCCATGGTAGAAATTCGCTCAATGAAAGTGCTGACGGTAGCCGGATTCTTCACCATCATGTCGTCAAGTGCGTAGGTCGCGAAGTCTTGATAGCCAAGAGCTGTAGCCAGCGCATGTCTTTGTCGGACTATGTCGTTTAAAACCTGATGATTGTCGGGGAAGCCCCTGTTGAGGTATCGTTTATATAATGCGAGACGAGCCTGGTCATTTTTAGCGTATCGTAATAGCGGGAATAGATCGGGGTAGTCAGTGGTAATTGTTATTGAACCGTTCTCGTCGGGTTGATGTTGATCAATATAATCCTGTGGCATTCCGTCCAAATCGGCAACAGAATTCAGGGTTATCGATCGAACGTCTTCTCGAATATTTTTTGCAAAGTCCTGTCCCAATGCGGTAATTTTTTCGGTTGTAGCGCGGATGTATTCCCTTTCGACATCATTTTTATCGACACCTGATCGTCTGAAATCACGTAGTATCTCTGTTAGATAGCGCTGTGTGTCAGCTTGATATCCATCGGCGTCAATCTGCTGTAGTCGCTCGTAAAGCGGCTTCGATAGTCCGATTTCGGTCAGAAGATTGGAGAAGTCCTGGATACAGGTGTCAGCCGCGGTTTGCAAATTAGTATCGGGATGAACATTGTTAAGAAGATAGGTCATGCCGGTATCGTTATCGATATCGATCAGTAATTGGTCTACAGGCTTTAGTAAGCTATCTACAGTAAAAGGTGGCGACAGGCTCTCCAGTATTTTAAAGCGAGTATTAGCTTGGTCCAATTGTCGAGAGCACTGTTCCGCTAGCTCACTAGCGGTCAATCCGGATTGGAAATGATCTTGCTTTGGTGAGTAAGTCGTAAAATGGTCATTGTTGTCATCGTTAGCAGGATTCTGACAGGCACTAAGAATAATACTGGCAGTGATCAACAGTAATGCTTTACTCATTATGGAGAATCCTTCGTTGCAGTTAATAACTCGTGTCTATGTAAACTTGGTGCAGCTGTTCCGGCGGTTAACCGTCTAACATTTAGGTCATCGTTTTACCGTTAACTAGACATTTAACGCGACAACTTATCGATATGAAAAGGAATACCGAAGGGGGCATACGTTACCAAGAAGTACCTCAGTATGGAAGTGCAGCAGCGTTACTAAAACATCGATAACATAAAGCCCCCAGCGATGGCGGACAGAGTGCTGTCAGCGCGCTAATTAGCTAAAAGAGTCGCGTCCCAAGTACCTTCGGAGTTAAGGCAAGCACGCAGTGGCGAGGTATGTCGATGAAGGGGTTAACTCAAGTCATG
>Ga0115561_1001584_pt1 | contig 16131 bp, 14 predicted proteins | sample COGITO_mtgs_1105_4_FD_87201 | JGI IMG/M metagenome (GOLD analysis project Ga0115561, IMG submission 87201) | Pelagic marine microbial communities from North Sea - COGITO_mtgs_110512 | ecosystem: Environmental > Aquatic > Marine > Epipelagic | place: Germany:Helgoland, sampling site Kabeltonne...
CACTCAGACTTTTGATCGAAAAGCCCTGTTATCGTTCCTATCCCCAACCGTACCTATGAGGTAATGCTGCCGCGAAAGGTTTCGTTTGAGCAATAGCGATATGTCACTCGCGAAGTTTGAAAATCTTAAATAAATGTGTCCTGTTTAGGTCAACCAGAACAGTAGCAAGCTTGCGGTTACCCCGGCACTTTACTCCGACCCTATAATTTTCGACCCTATAATTTTCGACCCCTATAATTTTGTTGTCCGAGCTTCGCTTTCAAGCTCCTTTAGGTGCCATAAATCTCGACGATTGCTTTGTAGCAGCGGCCCTAACGATAAAATGGCGGTCTTACCAAGCGCGGTTTCTAGGTGGCGCAGTTCAACGAATTGGCCCGCGACGCCAGGTGGTAGCGGCGGTTCAACGCCCTGCTCACGCATAATGATCAGACCTTTGGCGCGCATCGACAGCTCGGTATAGAGTCTGATGTAGCAGAAGATGTCGACAATGGTCATAGGATCACAGCGGGCTCTGAGGTCACTGAGGAATTGTCCAACGTGGGTCTGGCTGAATTCATTGGAGTCGAGTTGTTCCATGAGTACTGCATCACCTTCAAAATCTTCTTCTAGCCATTCGTTGAGTGCCTGGGTACTTTTATTGAAAATCCACACCATAAAAAATGGCACCATCCAAAACACAACCAGGGCCGAAACCAGCGGCATAAAAAAGAAATGGTTGAAGGCGGAGTGTATGGCGGCGGCGATGAGCAGCCCGGGGGCCACCACCAACGGCGTCAGCTGTTGCCGCTTATCTATGGCCGTGATCACCATAATGCCGACCACACCAGTGACCCCACCGTGCATGACCGCCGTGCCAAAACCTCTCACCAGCCACACCCCAAGGTTCAGCTCGTTGTTGGCAAGGTAATAAACATTTTCAACCAGAGCAAAGCCAGCACCTAAAGCAAAGCCCAAAATGGCCGCGTCAACCAAAAACCCAACGCGATTGCGGTGGATCAGCCAGATCAGTGCCGCGGCCTTGAGGGTTTCTTCGATAAGCGGCGCGAGGTAGCGCGAATAGACGGTGAAGTCCATAGGAAGGTTTGTTAGCACAAGTATGCTCGCACCGTAGGAAGCGACGGCGCTACAACCACCCCAAAGCAGCATCCAAAAAATCAGGTTCAATCGCACCAGCTTAAAGCTGTCGAGTGCGCGCAATGTGCCCAGCATGGCCAGAACCGGCGCGAAGGCAATGACACCATTGATCAACCAGCCGGTTAGAACCAAAGTGACACCCTCACAGTATTTTTAATGACAGCATCTACTCGATATCTCCGCGGCTTCCCGAGGCAATCCCCATTCTCATTGTTAAGGCCCTGCCATGACGGATTTACCGATAACTCATTTAGTAATGGGGCTGCTTTTTATTTCTGATCACTAGCCAGCGGCGATGTTAGTCATGCCTACTACCAAAATCGTCGCGGCTTATCATAAGCCGCGTGCATGAAACATGCTGAATCGGCCATGACACGCTCATTCCAACTTACTGCTGCGCTGCGAACTCCTCCCAACTCACACTGTCGTTGCCGTCCGCGTCAATTTTGGAAAACGCACGGTCATAGGCATTACGCTTTTTAATTTTGGCGGCTTTGCCAAAATCAGCATCGGCGTTTGCGTCGATGAACACAATAAATTCGTCTTGGTTCAGCCCGCCGTTGGCATCCGCATCGGCAACTGCAAAATTTGCTTTGGGCACAGCGAGAGCTTCCGTTTCTTTGTCCGACGATGCCATGGCCAGTGCGCTGAAGCCAAGGCAAGCAATCAGTGAGAGTGTCGATGCGGTTTTAAAGGGCATTAAGGACTCCAATGTCGTGAATGATTGTCTCGAGTCTGCCAGATTTAGGGACAGCATGAAATAGCGGATTGCTGCGCGGTCCCTACCCAGCGGTAGCCGTTGACCGCTCTCTACGGCTCCACTTTTTATAAAACGCAATCGAGCTGATTCAATACTTAGACTTTCGCTCGAAAAGCCCTGCCATCATTCCTATGCTCACATTAGAACCTCTAACGCTTGTGCGGTCACAGGCTAGCCTCTAATCTTAACCATAAATTCTGGCTCTATGCCCATGTCATTAATCGTTAACGTTCCTCACAGAGAGATCTCATGAAAGGGTTTATTCGCAAAATGAAAGCCGAGCTCGGTAGCCCGGTGAATTATCAACTTCCGGTCGGGAATGAGTTGTTCGATCTAAACAGCTGTTTGGGTAAAACCTTAACGCTGTCTTTCAGCGGCCAAGTCCAGTGCATAAATTGCGAGCGGCCCACCAAGAAAAGCTTTTCCCAGGGGTATTGTTACCCGTGCTTTAAAAAACTGGCCGCGTGTGACTTGTGTATCATGAAACCCGAGACCTGCCATTATGCAGCTGGCACCTGTCGGGAGCCTGCATGGGGGGAGGCCAATTGTATGATTTCACACTATGTCTACTTGGCTAATTCATCCGGCCTGAAGGTCGGCATTACACGTCATACACAAGTACCCACCCGATGGATCGACCAGGGCGCGATTCAAGCCCTACCTATTTACAAAGTGAACACCCGGCTGGACTCAGGGCGTTTAGAAACTACAATAGGCGCCATGGTCGCCGATAAAACCAATTGGCGAACCATGCTCAAAGGCGAAGTCGAAATCTTGGATATGAAAGCGCGACGAGATGAGCTGTTGGACCGTTTAAAAGTCAGCTTGCAGACCCTATCTGACCAGGGGGTTGGCATGGAACGGTTAGAGGCAGACGTTGTGGAAATTAATTATCCAGTGCTGAAATATCCCACAAAAATCAGCTCTTTTAATTTTGATAAAAATCCTGTCGTTGAAGGTACTTTGATGGGCATTAAGGGTCAGTATCTGATTTTTGACACCGGCGTGATCAATCTACGTAAATTCACCGCCTACGACATTGAGGTGCAGTGCTAAACCAAAGCCAAACCGCCGATAAAACACTCAGCGCCAAGACTTAACTAACCCCTCAATAGCCGTCAGTCGAGAAAACTCACGTTTTTTTCAAAATTTTTGACGAGGACTGCACCTAGCTTTCTCCCGAGCGGGTCATCATCTGCGTCTGCATATAGCGGTAGCCGCACCAGATCCCAGCCTTCTGCTGCTTTGCCCTTCTCCGTGGCTAATATCGATCGGCCGGGGAGATCTAAGGGCGCCCAGCGGGTCGAGACCACTATCTCAGGGGCGCCTGGCACCCGTCTGGTGCGGCACCCGTCTGGTGCGATAGGCGCTGTTGTAAAAGTTTCATTGCTTATTTAGTTGTTCAATAGCGTTGGATCGTTCCGATGTTTTTTATCTACATACCGCTGGCGTTCGCAGGTAAAGCGTTGTTTGGACTCAGCGGCATCTTTGCCGCAGCAGCAGCTTCAAATGTCCTCATGGGACTTATCGCCTACACATCGAACCGTAAAACCTACAAAGACAGGTAAAGGACGCCCACACTACCATCAGACCATCCTGATGGTTGCTGGTCCCCATTACTGGAACACTTGGCTTATTAGTTTAACCGGGTTCCGATATGCCAGCGTCCTTGTATAGAGAAGAAGCACTCTCGAGCTACCACTCGCCGCCATTGGGAGACATCCAGCAAGATTCGGGGCAGACGTTCCTGGGCATTGCTATCAGTTTGGTGTTGGTTTTGGTGCTTGGTGCCTGGTTTATTGGCACATCAACCTATTCACGAAAGCATTTTGTTACCGGTCAGGTCGATGCGTCCAATGAAAATGCCATTGTTTCCCCAGACTGGGGCTACGTTGAACGGCTGAACGTAACAGAGGGTCAACAGGTTAACGCCGGGACCCACATTGTAACCACGGCAAAAACCACTGATGGCAGGTCGCGCGCAATGGCAACAGAGACCAGGCAACAAATGCTGCGCTGGGCGTCAATGAACCAGACCATAAATGAAGCTTTTACCAGCGAAGGTCGTGAGTTTCTTGTCGCAGACCGCCAAATATCGATGCTTGAAACACTAACAAGGGAAGGCATCGCGCTACAGGTATCAAAGATTAAACAACTGGCAAATCACCATTCGAACACCGCCGATAACTATGCCGCGGGGTACCTCTCAAACCTTGACTGGATCAGCGTCAAGACCAGTCTCATTTCTGAACAGCAACACCTAAACGCGCTGCGAAAAAGCCTTATTGACCACCAGGTTACCCGAAGCAGGCTTCGGGCAGATCAGCGCGCGCTGAAAAGAAAGCAAGCGACACAACGTACTGAATTAGAAGCAAAGCTCTCCATGCTTCGCGAAAAATTGATCAACCTTGAACAGGCGCCGTACCGAAAGCTGGTCGCCACACGATCGGGGATGGTCACCCGGATAGAGGTAAGTCAAGGTGCAAGTATCCGACCCGGTCAGCCACTGGTTTATATAGACTCGCCCAGGCCCGCAGTAACCGGTACCTTAAACATTCCACCGGATGCCGCTGGCCACCTGACTAGCGGCCAGCAACTGGCGCTCGAACTTGATGCCTTCCCTGCACAGACTTACGGGCGAATAGACGCGGTGGTGACCCAACTATCACCACATACTGTTTCTACGGCACATCAGAAGGGATATTTCCGGGCACGCCTAAGCATTCAATCTAGCGACCGCATTGATTCGATCCTCCCAGGAATGACCTTTAGCACCCATATCCCCGTGGAACAACGAACACTGTTTTCCTGGTTCCTTAAACCCTTAAGAAAACTGAGCGAGTCCCTTGGATGAGTTTTATGAGCCGCAGTGTTCCGTTGATATTTCAGGGCGAGACCAACGAGTGTGGGCTTGCCTGCGTGTGCATGATCCTGAATTATTTTGGTCGCCAGACTGAATTGGCATCGCTTCGCGCTGTACACCGAGACACCCGGCCACTAAGTCTTGAGACAATCTCGAACATAGCAGAATCTCATGATCTGGCTGTGAGAGCGCTTCGCTGTGAACTGGAAGACCTTACGAAGCTGCAACTGCCTGTCATCGCTCATGTCGATTTTGACCACTTCGTCGTGATCGATCACTGCTCGCGCGGCAGCCTTAGTTTGCTAGACCCCGCATCTGGCAGGCTTAAGACAAGCCTAAAAGCGTTCAGCAGGCGGTTTACCGGTATCGTCATCGAGGCACGACCGACCCCTGATTTCAAAAAAGATCGCGGCATAAAAACAAATAGGACGCTCGAATTTCTGGCCAAATCGCCAATTGCGCATCTCAAGAGATCGTTAGCAGGACTCCTATTACTCAGTGTCGTCACGCAGGCATTCGCGCTCATCACCCCATTTTATCTCCAGGTTACGATCGATGAAGTGTTGCTATCTAACAATATTGACTTAGCCCTGGTGGTGACCTTAAGTTTTGCTGCGGTTTACCTGACCTCGGCAATAACTCAATCACTCAGGGGATTACTGACGATAAATATAGGCGCAAAATTAACCTATTTGTTATCTGCAGGACTACTACGGCACACAACCGACCTGCCCGTTCAATTTTTCGAACGCAGGAACATCGGCGACATCGTGTCGCGCTTTAGTGCCATGCGGCCAGTCCAGGATTTTATTTCAGAAAGTCTTGTCGGTATCTGCCTAGACCTGCTCATGGTTATCACTACCTTTATCATGATCAGCGTGTATTCATTACAGGCTGCTCTTTATGTGTTCTCCTTATGTCTCGTCTACTTACTGGTGCAGTACCTGCTGACGCTACCCTATCGTGCGCAGCTGCACGAGCAGCTGATCGCAGAGGCACAGGTACAGTCACACTTCATAGAAACGATCCAGACGATAGACTCCATCAAACGCTTCGAAGGGACTGCTCGCCGCCGCACAGCTTGGTTGAACCACCTGGTCAGATCACTTAACGCACACGTTCGATCACGTTATTGGGAACTGGCGGGCAAGATCGCTTGCTACCTCTTTTTGGGTATGGTTCTGCTGGGGGTCGTTTATATTTCAGTAGAAAAGATCGAACTCGGGTTGCTGACCATCGGTATGCTTTACACCCTGGTGACCTACAGCAACCATTTCACTAGTGCACTGGTATCCCTGACACATGAATGGCAGGCCTACTTAATGTTGTCGTTACACGTCGGGCGGGTATCCGACATTACGGACCACCCCCCTGATGATCGCGCAACCTTTGGCCTTCACGAACCGGTCAACAGGATCCAGATAAAGGGTCTTGACTTCGGGCATACAGACAGTCATTTGTTGATCAACGACCTGAACCTTCTGGTTCAGGGTAGTCAAAAGGTCGCCATCGTCGGCGCCTCTGGTTCGGGTAAGAGCACACTATTTTCACTGCTCAGGGGAGATGTCAGCCCAGTGAAGGGGCAAATTCTGATCAACAACCGGCCCCTTTTAAATAATCTAAACCCTGTAGCACTTTACGCTTCTCTGCAGCCGAACGACATTTTGCTGACCGGTACCGTCACAGACAACATCGCATTCATGGACCCCACTCCTGATACGAGTAGAATCGTGGCCGCCGCAAGCGCTGCATTGGTTCATGACGATATCCTGCGGCTACCAATGTCTTATAGCGAAAAGCTCTCAGAGCAGGGCTGCTTGTTGTCCGCAGGTCAAAGGCAGAGAATACTCATTGCCCGCTCGCTTTATCGCAGCGCTGAAATCCTGTTACTGGATGAAGCCACCAGTCATCTTGACGCGGCGAGTGAACTCCAAATCATGAAGAACATCCTATCCTTACCTGTGCCGTGCTTCTTCATCACTCACCGCCCGGATATCGCAGCACTGGCGGACCATATCGTTGAGCTGAAGCCATCAGGCCCCGCCCAAGGCCCCGCCCACGGTCACACCGTATTCGCCGCTAGCCAGGATCATTTTGCGTAGTACAATCCCCGACAAAGGTTCTTTATGCCTTTTAACTTTTCCATTAATTCTTATGTGTTGAGGCTATCGTGTCGGTCAGATCAGTATTGTTAAGCTTATTCCTGCTTTTTGTCTCTTTTAACGCGCATGCCTGGGGACGCGATGGTCACCGACTTGTCTGCGCTATGGCGCAAGCGAAGCTCACACCTGAGGCAAAGATCATGGTCGATATGCTTCTGGTCGAGGGCAAAGTCCTGAAGGGTGGCGAGGTGTCATTCGCCGAGTCCTGCCTTTGGCCGGATGGCGCGAAGTACGGCACCCACAAAGGTACCTATGAGCAGCATTTTATTAACGTGCCCGACGGAGCACTGGCAGTAGACCTGCGCCGTGACTGCGCTGCGCTTAACTGTCTCGCCACGGGCATACAAACAGCACTGACCTACCTTTCTCAACCAGCGGGTTCCGGCAGGGGAAAAACAAGACAAGCAGCAGCACTCAGGTTTTTGGGCCACTTCCTCGGCGATCTACATCAACCTTTGCATATCGGCAATGCCAGTGACTGGGGCGGCAACAAGATCATCGTTCAATGGCGGGGTAAGGCAACAAACCTACACGCACTGTGGGACTACGGCATGCTTGAAGCCATCGGCATAAAATACCCGGACAGCCTGAATTTTCTGCTGTCCGTCGAGCATACCAGTGACAAGAAGCACATGATCGACTGGTTTAACGAGTCACTTTCAATAGCACGCACCAATGCTTATTCCAATGCCCGGGGAAAGGCCATCGCTTCAGGTGACAGCCTTGGTTCAGACTATCTGGAACGTAACAAACCCGTCCTGATTGCAAGGCTGGTGTTGGCCAGCGAACGGCTGGCTAGGCTACTGAACGAGATCGCCGCTGGCCAGCAACCACAGGTATTTTTACTGATCAACACCTGACGAATCACTTGCCGCATCCCGTTTACGGGTCAACGGGAAGACAAGCGCCAACCACAAAACTGCCATCGCGAATCCAATGGCAAGGTAATAGTTGTTCATTAGCACCCCGGCCCGCTGTAACAGCACGATCACCACACTTGAAGCGCCTTTGCCACTACGATAACCAAACACATCGATAACCTCTTTCGCCCGATAACGCTCATCGAACCCAAGCGGTATGTAGAGTAGTTCTTTAGCACCCCTGAAAATAGAGTAGTCGAATGCCTTAAAAAGAAAGAACGCCAGTCCCACTGTAAATATACTGGGTTCTATGATGGCCGCACTGATGGCAATCAGGTGTATAAGCGGTAGCATCAGGTGGACCCACCGAACAGCAACAAAAGACAATAGTAATGGCGTGACCACGAACTGGAGTGCCAACACGGATGTGTTGAGCGTTCCCCAGAATCGACCCTGAAAGGCTGTTTCTTTATCGGGGTTGCCTGCGAACTCAATTGAGAGCAACGATTGAAACTTGAAATCCAGCACGGCCGCGATCACCTGAGAGGACAGTACTATTGCAATAAGACTCACTAACACAGGGTTTTCCCGGAACAATGACAACGCCAGGTGCCCGTGAGACTCCGATTTGGGCGGTATTTCCGGTTCCCCGAAAAACCGGTAAGCAAGGTTAGACACCAACGCCGCTGGTATGAGTGCAACCGCCCCCATTAGCACCATAGATTCGGTACCCAGCGACTCCGCTGACATAGCAACCAGCGTCCCACCCACCGCACCGCCTATCCCGGCAATGCCAGTAATCGGGCCATTAATCTTTTTCGCGGTAGAAGAACTTATCGATGAATTAATGTAACTCCAGTATTGCTCGATCAAGAGCACGATGTAGAGTTCCTTAAACAGGAACAACACCGGTGTGATCTCTTTACTGCCCGTTAACAGCACCAGATAGCAGCATAGGATCACGATCGCTGAACCCAAAGACGTGACCAGCAGGGTTCTTCTGGGACCAAGCTGGCTGAGGATCCAGCCATAAAGCGCTACACCGCAAAACACCACAACCGGCATTGCAGCCATCACCAAGGGCAAATTCTCAGCCCCGTAGGCTGATTTAAACAATACGGTGGCGGCTGATCGAATAAATTCATAGCCAGCCAACGTGAAAAGCGCTGCCATTGCCATCATCGCGGCGACGCGATATTCCGTCCCAAATCTCATACTGGATTTATTCTCACCTTTCTCTGTGCGCGAAACTTGACATAGTCACCTTTAATCCGCAAATTGCCCTGATTTTAATGGTAGTCAATAAGCCCTCAGGAAGACCAACATGAGCATAAACAGACCTTTCCCTAAACCAGAGGTAAAACCGGCCAATCCAAGGTTTTCATCGGGCCCAACCAATAAAAGACCTGGATGGTCACTGGCCGAACTCGATACAGAATCGCTAGGCCGGTCCCACCGCGCCAAACAGCCAAAGGCCCGCCTGAAAAAAGTTATCGACGAGAGCAAGCGCATCTTAGGCATCCCAGAAGACTATCTGGTTGCCATCGTGCCGGCGTCAGACACTGGTGCATTTGAGATGGCCATGTGGACCATGCTCGGCGCAAAGGGTGTTGATGTCCTGAGCTGGGAAAGTTTCGGCGAAGGTTGGGCAACAGATATAAAGTCACAGCTGAAACTAGATGACGTTCGCATGATTAACGCGCCGTATGGCGACCTGCCGGACCTCAGCAGTACCAACGCAGCCAGTCGGGATGTCATATTTACCTGGAACGGCACGACCTCCGGTGTTTGCGTAGCCAATGCTGACTGGATTTCAGCAGACCGTGAAGGCCTGACTTTTTGTGATGCAACCTCGGCGATTTTCGCCATGGAGGTTGACTGGCCAAAACTCGACGTCGTCACATGGAGTTGGCAAAAAGTACTGGGTGGCGAAGCTGGCCATGGCATGCTGGCATTATCCCCAAGAGCAGTTGAACGACTCGAGACCTACACCCCGACCTGGCCTCTGCCTAAAATATTTCGGCTGGCAAAAAAAGGAAAGGTGACGCTTGACCTATTTGCAGGTGCGACGATCAACACTCCCTCTATGCTAGCGGTCGAAGACCAAATCGACGCGCTTGGGTGGGCGGAATCCATTGGTGGCCTGGCCGGACTCGTTGACCGGTCCCAGGCAAACCTGGCCGCGATCAAAGCCTGGGTAGACAAAAGCGACTGGATAGCCTTTCTGGCAACTGATCCGGCCACTATTTCCTCGACCTCTATTTGCCTTTGTATCGTTGACGAGTGGTTTTCTTCACAGGCAGAAGATGCTCAAAGAAGTTTAATTAAATCACTGGTGAGTCAACTTGAATCAGAGGGTGTCGCACTGGATATCGGTGGCTATCGTGATGCCCCTCCCGGTCTTCGCATCTGGGGCGGCGGTACGATTGAAACTTCTGATATCGAAGCATTATTACCTTGGCTTGACTGGGCTTACGCCGAAATCAGAGGATAATACTGCACCATAAACTGGAGAAAACCATGACTGCCATCACCGAAATCACCGCAGAACTGCAATTCCCCGAGGGCCCTATTGCGATGCCTGACGGTTCGATTATCGTCGTGGAAATTGCCAGGGGAACTTTAAGCCGAGTCGATCCGACGGGATCCATTGAGGTGATCGCAGACCTTGGCGGGGGACCCAATGGGGCTGCTATTGGACCTGATGGCGCCTGTTACATCTGTAACAACGGCGGCTTTGTCTGGCACAAAAGCAGCAACGGCCTCTTGTTTCCCGGCCACCAGCCTGAAGACTACTCCGGCGGGCGAATCGAGCGCGTGGATCTTGCAACCGGCGAGGTCTCAGTGATTTATGCTGAATGTGAAGGTCATGAACTGCGCGGGCCAAACGATATCGTCTTCGATGCTCAAGGTGGTTTCTGGTTTACCGACCATGGCAAAACCCGGGATCGTGATCGCGACCGAACTGGCGTTTACTATGGCACAGTCGATGGGAAGCACATCGCTGAAGCCATTTTCCCCATGGAGGCGCCCAATGGTATTGGCCTTTCACCGGATGAAAAAACACTTTACGTTGCCGAGACCCCAACCGGACGACTGTGGGCCTATCCACTCTCCGGGCCAGGACAAATAGATCAACATGCGCGTCCAACCATGATGGCGCAACTGCCCGACTACCACATGTTCGATTCACTGGCGGTCGATGCTGCGGGTAATATCTGTGTTGCCACCCTGATTACTGGCGGAATCACCATCCATTCTCCCGATGGCGCTGATGCGCGACTCGTGCCCATGCCTGACGTGCTGACGACCAACATCTGTTTCGGCGGCAAGGACCTTAATACCGCATTCATTACCTTGTCCACGACCGGCAAACTGGTTTCCTGTGATTGGGAAGCACCCGGCCTGGCACTTAACTTTCTAAACAAGTGAGTGCTTTTTTAAGGTTTTTGAGCTGGGCTTCGCTGGTGGTCTGCGGTCTTTTTACAGCACCCGGGCAGGCTGAAACCTTTCGCTCTGACCAGCTTCTTGATGAGGTACATTTTCTAATTCCAGCCGGTCCGGGTGGGGGCTGGGATGGCACGGCAAGAGGTATTGGGGAGGCCCTTAGAAAGTCTGGGCTGGTCGAAAAGGTCAGTTACGAAAATCTGTCAGGTGGTGGTGGTGGCAGAGCCATTGCGAGACTGATCGAAACGGCGGATCGACAGCAAAACACTTTACTCATCAGCTCAACGCCTATCGTCGTGCGCTCATTGCAGGGAATGTTTCCCCAATCATTCAGGGACCTACGCGTTATCGGATCGGTGATCGCTGACTATACTGCGATACTCGTGAGGGCTGACTCTCCTCATGCTAACTTTAATTCAATCGCGGCTTCTTACCAGCAGGATCCTCGTAGCGTAAAAATTGCCGGCGGGTCTGTCCGGGGATCAACTGATCATTTCGTTGTTGCCAAAGCCTTTCAGTTGGCGGGTGGAAAACCCCGCTCGATCGTGTATGTCGCCTACGATGGTGGCGGTAAGGCGATGGCCGGTCTGCTCACCGGTGAATGCGATGCATTATCCACGGGCTTATCCGAGGCGATCGAAATGCATCGCGCAGGAGAGGTCCGCATACTAGCGATTACTGCACCCCAGCGACTTAAAGAACTCCCTGATGTTCCCACACTGACAGAGACAGGCTTACCGCTTACCTTCGCCAATTGGCGCGGTTTTTTCGCTGCCCCAGGACTAGAAGAACAACGTTATAAACAGATGATCAATACCGTTGAAGCGGTCGTGGGAACCGCCGAGTTCGAAGAGATTCGGTCGCGGAATGGCTGGTCGCGATTACAATTAAGCGATCAGGCTTTCTACGATTACCTTGAGCAGCAGGAGCAGGAAATCGGGGAACTTATGCGCCAACTTGGTTATCTCAGGCAGGCAAAATAGGTTCTACGAAAAAGCGACCACAGACTAATTTTTTAAGGATAGTTATTATCCACAACCGACTCATAGGCTCAGCATTCCTTCTCTTGTTCCTGGCATACGGTTTCGCCACACAGGACATCCTGCTGGACTTCTGGGCTGAAGAAGAATTGTTTAACGCTCGAACTTTCCCCACCCTTATCGCCTTTGGGGGCAGCATACTGGCGCTGCTCTTCATCATGTTCCCTCCCGTTCCACCCTCTGCCAGCCCTTCTATGCTCAATATGGAATTGGTTGGCCTAGTCACCCTGATGTTGCTGTACGCTGGGTTCCTTGAGCCACTGGGCTTTGTTGTAGCCACAGGTCTCTTCCTGTTCACCGGCTTCCTGGTTTTAGGTGAGCGGCGTCCCGTGAGGCTAATACTCATTACCATCACCTTGACCGGTGGATTCTATTTTCTGATGGCAGCGCTAGAAATACACCTGCCGCAAGGTGATTGGAGCGGCCTATGGGAAGGCACTCTGGAGGGCGTAGCGTGATCGACGGTATTTTGCTCGGCCTGACCACCGTACTGACGTTTTACAACCTGACACTGGTGCTGGCCGGGTGCGCCGTGGGCACCATTATTGGCATGCTGCCAGGTCTAGGCCCAATATCTGCCATCGCACTAATGATACCGATCACCTATGGCTTTGAACCAAGTAGTGGCATGATCCTGCTGGCAGGCGTTTACTACGGCGCTATCTTTGGTGGCTCTACTTCTTCCATATTGATCAATGCACCCGGCGTAGCGGGCACTGTAGCAACGGCATTTGATGGCTACCCCATGGCCGGTAAACTCGGACAACCCGGTCGTGCGCTCGCTACAGCAGCGTATTCCTCCTTCGCGGGTGGAACGTTGGCCGCGCTGCTTCTTTTGATCACGGTACCTTTTCTGGCAGATATATCGCTTAGCTTTCAGTCTGCAGATTATTTTCTGATGATGGTGCTAGGACTTTCGCTCGTCACAGCTTTTGCATCACAAGGAGAGCATCTGAAGGCAATGCTCATGACTTTTCTCGGTCTTGGGTTATCCACCATCGGGACTGACCTTACCGCAGGGGTCCAACGGTTCACCTTCGGGCGAATGGACCTGATCGACGGCATCAGTTTCCTGTTACTGGCGATGGGCACCTTTGCCCTGTCAGAAGCTCTGATGATGGTTCTGCAGAGGCGCAAAGCAGAAGACACGCCTGTGATTCCAACCTCAGGACTCCGCATCAGCAAATCGGATGTCACCGCTATTGTCCCTACCATCACAAGAGCCTCTATCCTGGGCTTTTTCGTGGGTGTGTTACCGGGGGCTGGCGCAACGATTGCGTCATTTCTTTCTTACGGTTTTGAAAAAAGCCTCGCGCTGAACCCTACCCCTGAATTTGGACAGGGCAATATCAAAGGTTTAGCCGCCCCGGAGGCTGCAAACAACGCCGCTTGCACAGGCTCTTTTGTCCCTCTTTTGACCCTTGGAATACCTGGCTCCGGGACGACGGCTATACTACTCGGCGCGCTAATTGCTTATGGCATCCAGCCCGGACCTAGACTCATTGTCGATGAGCCGCAGGTCTTTTGGTCCGTCATCGTGTCCATGTATATTGGTAATCTATTCTTACTCGCGCTTAACTTGCCCCTCATACCCTACCTGGCCAAGCTCCTGTTAATGCCGCGCAGCATCCTTATTCCACTCATCATGTTTTTCTCAATGATGGGCGTATATCTGGTCTCGTTTAATACCTTTGACCTCTATCTGATCGTCTTGGTCGCTGTTTCAGCCCTGATTCTAAGGATCCTGGGCTTCCCCATGGCGCCTTTACTACTCGGGTTTATTCTCGGTGGCATGCTTGAAGACAACCTTAGACGAGCACTGATTATCAGCGATGGTCAGTGGACTTTCCTGATCGATAGACCGATCACTGTCGTACTATTGGGTATCATCACCCTAACGTTACTTAGCCCGATGATTCGAAAGCTTGTATCAGTCGCCGCATCCCGATAAATTAACGCTTCCGACCCACCCTACAAGACTAAAGGAGCACGCTTTATGAACATTAACCACTGCAAATCATCCTGCACTCCTTTATCCGTGTAATCTGAAAACATACTTCGCAAACAGACCTCGCAAAAAGACAACGCGTGCAGGCTCTTAATATTATTGAGGAATGCACTTGAACCTGACGGAACTTGGCTGGGGCCCCTTCTTCCAACAACAGCTGACCCCTGATGAACGCCAGCTTCTTCCTGCCCGTGTCTTCAGGCAGGATACAAACCAATACCATTTAGTATCTGCACAGGGAAAAATGGTTGGCGTCCTTCCGGGTAGATTTCGCCAGGAAGCCCTGTCAAAAGCAGACCTGCCTACCGTAGGAGATTGGGTTGTTGTTTCATCCATCGATAGCGACCAACCCGACCGCGTTCAGATAGAAAAACTGCTGGACCGAAAGAGCAAATTCTCACGTAAAGAAGCCGGAGAAGTTCACGATGAGCAAATCGTTGCCTCTAATATCGATACCGTTTTCATCGTCAGTGCATTGGACAGAGATTTCAACCTCCACCGAATAGAACGGTATCTTCTGCTGAGCTGGACGAGCGGTGCGGAGCCAGTGCTAATTTTGAACAAATCCGATGTGTGCAAAAACATCGATAAAAAAGTCAGAGATCTGGAAATTATTGCGATGGGTTCACCTATCCATGTGATGAGCGCAAAGGACAATAACGGCCTTGACCCACTTCGACAGTACCTTACATCAGGTTCAACCTGCGCATTTTTAGGCTCTTCTGGCGTTGGGAAATCAACCATCATCAATGAACTTTTGGGTTACCAAAAGTTTGACACCGGCGAAGTTCGAGCAGACGACAGCAGGGGTCGTCATACAACCACCTTCAGGGAAATGGTCGAGGCTACTGGTGGCGGTATGATCATCGACACACCGGGCATGCGCGAGATACAACTTTGGGCCGACAACGTATCGCTCTCCCATAGTTTTCAGGATATTGAATCGCTGGCTGCAACCTGCAAGTTTTCTGACTGTAAACACAATACTGAACCGGGTTGTTCAATAACCAGGGCAGTGTCAGGCGGTGAACTTGAACCGGAAAGGCTCGCGCGTTACTTTAGACTTGCAAACGAACTTGAACACTTTGCGCGTCGGCAGAGCGCTTCGGTCAAGGCAGGAAGGGCCGGCAAGAAGCAACAACACAAACGTTTCTCAAAATTAGCGGGTAAAAGGCCAAACAAAAAAGGCTAATTCAACAACCTGCTGCTGAGTTAGCCTCTCCATTAATCCGCGTTCCATTAGTCCGCGTTCCATTATTACCCTGAACTCTAATCCCCTAGACCTTATTCTCCAAGACGCTATTCTCCCAGACCCTATTCCCCTACGCCCTATTCTCCTACACCTTCAAGCATCTTGCGGAGTTCTTCCTGGCGACGTCTCTCGCCAGCGATGTAGCGAATGTACTGCCTGGATTGTTTGGACTTCTTCTTATCCAGTTTGGCTGCGCTACGAAATGACTTAGTCGCGCTATCCCAGCGCTCAAGCTGCATCTCGGAGATCCCTTTCCAAAACGCGACATCACCGGGGTTTTTCAAGTCGCCCTTCTTTTGAGCATCCTTGTAAGCTGTTACTGCCTCTTTGTGACGATCTTCCGCTGATAACGCCTGAGCCAAGCGAAAGTGCAGATCTCCATCTTCTGCATACTTGGTAGCATCTCGCCATGCATCGATAGCGGCATTAGTTTCCTGGGCAAGCGTGTAGGCCGTCGCTAGCAGTCGAAGATTCTTTTCGTTTTCTTCTATCGACTTCGCCTTGAAGCCCTTTTCAAGCACCTGGGAGGCCTCATACGGATTGTCGGCCCCTAACAAGCGTTGCGCCATCATGACGATTTCTGATTCCTTCACCAGAAAACCCTG
>Ga0115561_1001599_pt1 | contig 16030 bp, 10 predicted proteins | sample COGITO_mtgs_1105_4_FD_87201 | JGI IMG/M metagenome (GOLD analysis project Ga0115561, IMG submission 87201) | Pelagic marine microbial communities from North Sea - COGITO_mtgs_110512 | ecosystem: Environmental > Aquatic > Marine > Epipelagic | place: Germany:Helgoland, sampling site Kabeltonne...
ACGTGATTTTCTCTTTGGCTTTCTCTTGCGCGACTTTCTCTTTGGCTTTCTCTTGCGCGACTTTCTCTTTGGCTTTCTCTTGCGCGATTTTCTTCTGCGTTTTCTACCACCACTACATGAATTCATATCTTTATTTTGTGTCATTGCAGCATAACTACCTTTAAGCTCATGAGCAACTGCAGCACCTTCTTTGCCAAAACCATAACCACCGCTAAAAGAGTGATTAAACCGGTTGGTTGCATGTGATTCAGTTCCTAGTTCTGCGGCACCACCACCATCCTGTTTGTTGCAGTCCGAATATTTTTCACTTGAAGTATACCCTCTCCCCATGTTGTTATTGGAATCTTGTTCAAGTGATTTAAATGTATTACTGTATCCACCACCACCCTGAAGTAAATTCCTGTTGGAATCGCATCCTTTATTCAAAACTTCGTTATTGCTTGTATTTTGAAAAGTATTATTAGTATTCCCGAGTAAACTACTATCAACTGGCATTATATATATATCACTTATTTTTTTCTATTTCTAAAATATCATTTAAATTAGAAATTTTATCTTTAATTATTTCTTCAGGTTCCCATAATTTTAACTTTCTATTAAAAACGCATCTAAAAATATATTCTTTTTCTAAAATAAATTTATTCTCTGAAATATTTTCAAATTCTTCTTCATCATCGCTTTCTTCTAGATAGTCTAAATTATCATTTTCTTTTATATTTCTAAATAACTTATTCATAAAAACACTTTTTTTATAACTTGAAATTAATAAATAAGAATGTTCAACTAATTTATGATTTTTTAATCCAAAAATTGCATATGTATCTGGGGCAATTAAAGCCTTTATTAAAAAATTTGCAAAAATGTTATAGTTCGTTATTTGTTCGTTATAAAAAATATTTATTTTTTTTGTTAAAAATCTATGTTGTATAGCATATAATTTATAGGGTGTGTCATTAATAATTTTAGTTATTTCATCTTTTTTGTTTGTCATATTCGGTAATCCAAAAATGAGTTGATTATTGTTATATGAAATTTGTTTTAAGTTGTTAAATAAATCTCTTGTTTTTTTTAATTTATCAAGATTTGTAAAATCGGTTAAATCTTTATTTTTATAATACAAACAATCTTCAATATTAAAAAAATTTCTATTTTTATAGTTAAAAATGGTTCCATATAAAATAGTGCCCTTACCAAAGCATAAATTATTTTTAAAACATCCAAATGTTGGAACAATTGAACTAATCTTATTTTTATTTCTATCTATTTCTAAAATAAATAAATAATTTTTGTTATTATGATTTTTGAACCAAGCAAAATATTTTTTGCCGTATGGAATTGTTAAATAATATTCAATATTGCGGACTTTATTATGAAGTTTTTTTTCATAACAAAGTTCTACTTGTGGGAATTTACTCAATAAAAACTTTTTCTCATTATAGTTCATTTTTTATATAGATAATAAAAAATTATTTATATAGATTTAAAAAATTATTAATATAGATTTAAAAAATTATTAATAACTAGTAAATGTATTGGTATTATTATTATCACTAAATACATCTCCAACATTTTCTAATTTAGTAGTAGTATTTGTTTTTGAAAGATTCGTTAAATAATCTTTCAACTCATTTTTCATGGTTTCTTTATCTAAAGTTTTTTCTTCAGTTTCATAAATTTCTTTATATTGTTCGGTTGGTTTCCTTATTAAATCTTTAATCTTCGGAACAGTTAAATTATTTTTAAAATAATTGAAAATATGATGCAAAGTAAAAATAAATAAGAATGATATAATGATTTGTTTTATAATCCAAAAAAACATATTATATAGTAATTATATTAACAAATCATTTATATAACTTATTTCTTCTTTAAAAATATAGTCATTTATATTTAATTTTGTTTTTGATACAATATAAAAATCATTTATTTTATCTTTGTAATATTCAATAATTAAACTTGTCTCATCATTTATAATATAAGTTTTTTTTTCAATAATAATTTCAATATTATCATATGGTATCTGGTATATATTTTCTTTTCTAACAGTTTCATTTATATTAAAACAAATATCATTTTCCGTATCTATTTTAAAATTAATATTAAATTTATATAATTTATTATTAATAAATTTATAAAAACCTTCATTTGTTAAAATTTTTTTGTCATTTTTAAAATCATATTTGTATTTATTATTTAATTTTTTTATAGTATTTTCGTTTATTTTTATTATATTTTTCAAATAAATTTTTCTCATAATAATAATTAATAATATAAACTATTTAAACCAATTCATAATTTTATATTAATAGAAATGGTAAAATTAATTATTATTAAAAAAACGGGTTCTGTAAAATCGACAAATATGAAATTGTCTTCTCTTGATTTACTTTATAAAAAATGCGGATTTTCAAATGGTAATAATTTTTGTAAAAGACATACATGGAAAATGGAAAATATGTTTTATTCATTATATTCAAAAAATAATGGAAATGCCGGTAGTGAAAATAAATTTGATTTACCACCACCAATAGATGAAGAATTATATTTTGGAAATATGATTTTATTAAAACATGATAACGAAGAAATAAAATTAGAAAACCTAAAAGATTGTGATAATGATGAATTTGAAAAATTATATAACTATTTATTTGGGGGTTTTGAAGATATCGAAGATTCCGAAGAAGAAGATGATGAAGAGGTAGACCCTGAAAATTTAACAAAAGATGGTTATGACAAGACTGACGGTTTTGTAGTCGATGACGAAGATGTAGAATTTGAAGATATTGATTCTGTTGATTCAAATGATATAATTCTTTCCGAGGATATTGATGATAAAGAAGATACTGAAGACACAGATGAAGAAAGTGAAGAAAGTGAAGAAAGTGAAGAAGAAAGTGAAGAAAGTGAAGAAGAAAGTGAAGAAGAAAGTGAAGAAAATGGCGATGATAATAAATCATTGAAAGAAGAAAATTTTAGCGAGGACGATGACGAAGATGATGAAGATGATGACGAAGATGAGGATGATGATGATGAAGATGATGACGAAGATGATGATGATGATGACGAAGATGATGATGACGACGACGATGAAGATGATGACGATGATGACGATGATGATGACGATGATGACGACGATGATGACGATGATGAAGATGATGAAGACAGTGAATAAAATAAATTGAATAATAATTTAAATATAATAATTAATAATAAATTATTATGATTATAAATGATGCTGAAACATTTAGAAAAAATATTTCCAAAAAATTTAATATATTTTTTGGGGAAAAAAAATCCATTAATGTAGAAACGGGAATATATAATTTTGCTATTAGAAAATCAACAAAACTAAATATTGTAAGGAAATGGGAAAATAAATACTTTGTTATAATTTATTTAGATAGAATGAAATCATTATTTATTAATTTAAAAAATAATAAAGAATTAATTAAAAAAATAAAAAAAAAGGAGATTAAAATGAAGGATTTGTCATTTATGACACATCAAGAATTACATCCTGAAAAATGGAAAACATTAATTAATGCAAAAATCAAAAGAGATAAAAACATGACATCTGTAAATTTATCAGCGGCGACAGATGAATTTAAATGTTATAAATGTAAAAAAAGTAAATGCACATATTATCAATTGCAAACACGTTCTGCGGATGAACCAATGACAACATTTGTTTCCTGTCTTGTGTGTGGTAATAGATGGAAATGTTAAATTAATATTATTCTTTAAATATATATAATGTCTGTGTTAGATATTTCATATACTATAATTTTTGATAATGAAAAGAAAATATCATATAAAAGATTAGGAGTTTATTATAAAAATAATAATTTAATTCAAGACATTAGTTCAATATTTGTAATAAAACCATCAAAAAGATACAATAATTATTTAAAGGGCACCGATTTATCATTTAATAATGAATATGATTTAAGTTTTTCTAATGTTTCTTCTATAGAATTTTCAGATATTTTAAAAAATGATATGAAATTATTACCTGGTAAATGGACATTTGGATATAGGAATGATTATTTATCAAGCACCAATGATTTATCTGGTGTAAAAAGTGTTTTCATACCATATAGGGATTTTTTATACGATAATAATGAACCATTATTAACTCGTGACCAAGATAATTATAACAAATTATTTCTCAATATTAACCATTTGGAATTATTTAATTTTTATAATAATAATAAAACAAATTTTTTTTCATTGGGAAAAGACAATGGGGTAGATTCAAGCGGCAATACTCATTTGAAAACATTTTTAGATTTTATTTTATGGTTTCCGGAAGATGAAATAAGTATAAATTTATTAAAAACAAATGGATGGTCTTTACCTGAAAATTTTCTGGGGGTAATTGCAGATAAACGTGTTAAAGAAACACCAACATATCATACGGACCAAAATGGAAATATAACATTATATGAAAATTTATCAAGTTTTAATGAACCAGGTTTTAGATATGATAATGCAAGTCATATTGGGAGACAATTTTATATAAATTATGTTGCAAGAATGAAAAAAAATAATTCTCATTGCAATAATATTTATTCTCAATATGATTTAATACAAAAAGATACAAGTTTTAATTTGGTTGAGCATAAATTTATAAAAATTGATGGAACAGAGGATGATGATATTGATAATTGGGAATTGGAAATATACATTTTAGATGACACTATATTAGAAAATATAACTGACCCAAGTGGTGTTTTTAGTTATTCTAAAACACCCGAAGAAAAAACTGGAATATTATTTGGAATACGAGGTGATGGGGATGACCAAACAGATATGCGTGATTTATCAGGTTCAAAAAGCTATATATTTCGCGATATAGATGGTAAATCTTATCATGCTAACTTAAGTTTGTATGGTGTGAGAAAGGTTGGTGATAAATATAAAGGTGGGTTTACAATAAGATATAAAATAAGAAAAAATGAAATTAATAAATATGATGTTTATATTTTTATTAATGATAATTTTGTTAAAAAAGTCGATAATAGTGGTTGTAAATTAGATGAAATATCTTATTGGGGATTACCTAGTGATTCAAATTTAAATTCAAATCATATGATAAAAAGTATTTCTCGTGTATTCGAGTCAAAACTTTCTACAAATTTTGACGGTATTTATCAGGATAATTCATACGTTAACTGGGACAATAGTAAAAATCTTTTTCCTATAAAATTAAATAATAATGAAAATAATAATATGTTTTCTTATGGAAGGGGTCTTGAGAAGTATCCAGTTTTATTCAATCAAGATGAAACAAACATTTGGGAGGTTAATAAAGAATATAATTATACTTTCGATGCTGGTAGTAATAATACAATAAATTTTTGTTTTATTGACTTTTCATTTAATCACGTTGAAACGAGTTCATCAGGCAATGCAAATCAATTACTTTCTTCTTCAATGTCAATAAGTGTAAGCGATGATAATATAAATTGGCTGCCTATATCGGTAGAATGGATGCATAAAACAAATGATTATAGTGGAAATACATTAGGTGGTTATTTGCCAAGTTTTTATAGTGATTTTTATTATACTGGAAGTGGTATTGGTGGAAGTGGTGGTATTAAAATAAATGTTTCAAAAAATTGGATAGACGATAAAAATGGTTTTATTTTACCAAAAAATGAAACATATGCAGGAAATATGTCGTCTGGTTGGGATGGTAAAGTAATCACATATTATAGATATGCTAAAATAAAATTTAAAACGACCGTAGGTGGTGATAAACCAGAGTGGAATATAAAAATTTTTATAAAAGAAGATAATGGTTTTGAAAAAAGTATTTTACCAAACTATAATAATATAGATATAGATACATCAGATAACCAAATAGAAAGTATTTGTTATGAACTAGATTCGGCAACATTAAATAAAACAATTTTTACAAGTAGTAATAATTATTCAAAAAATAACTATGAGATACCTTACATAGCAAGATATGATTACAAGATGCAAGATAATTCAAATAATATAATATTAAAAAGTCAAATAGATAAAGACATAATTTATGATATAAATGATGTTAATTATAACTATAATTGTAAAAGAACAATGAAAGAAATAGAATATTTACCAAAAACATTGACATCGTTAAATGATTCTTTTTATATACGGCAAAAATATAATTATAACAGTAAATTATTAAATGATACTAACACATCGGCATCTCCATATAAACCGGGAAAGGCAACTATAAATTTTATAAATACAAATAATACAGTTATAATAACAATTCCAGAATCTCAAATTGTTGAATTAAAAAATAATTTAATAAATTATTGGAATGGTAAAGATTATCCAACGTATGTGAATTTTATACTATATATATGGTATCCATGGACAGACAAATATTTAAAATATAATACAAACGAAACGCAAGCTGGAATTGATTTATCAAATAATTTAAATGACCAGGGTTGCGATGAGATAATTACATTAAATATGAATACTTCTACTTATTATACTATAAACCAAGTTGGTATCCCATTATCAAATGACTTTAATTATATAATAAAAGAGTTTTCAGGGAGATATTTATTTTCTTGGAGTTATCAAGTATTTCAACCATCAGGTATTTATAATAATCAAACACCATTTGAAAATTTACAATTAATTAATGAAACATATATACCAGAAATTAATATTTTGGATATAAAAGATTTTGTAAATGATGATTTTATTTATGATCCTCAACGACCATTAATAACATATATACCAGGTGCGGACCCAAGTGTGGACTTTGATAAAATAAAAATATGTTTGGATGATAATGAGATAGTAAACTTTAATGAAAATATAAAAAAACATAGAAGAAGTTTAATATCGCAAAATTGCGATATTTCCGCGGTAGAAATAAAATTTTATGTTTGGACGCCAAATAATGAAAAAAAGACAAATCCACAAGGATGGGAATTACCATCAGATTATTATGGTGTAACGGATGAAAGAATAAATATGACGCCTTATAGATTTTCTAATTTACAATATGGAATAACAAATATAAATTGGGACCCGCAATATGTATTAAACAACGAAATGGAATTTGGTTATAATATAAACTCTTCTGGGGTAATTGTAAAAACATTTGATATATCATCTAATTTTTATATTGGCGATTTATCTGGAAATCAAAAAATGGAATTCGATATATCATATAGTATGATTTATTTTCACCCTGATGATGGAAAAAAAGATACAATAAATGAATCAGTGCCCAATCCTTATAAATATAAGAAAAATAGTATATTTGGAGTGCCTTATTTATCTCGATGGGGGTTTAAAATATTTGAAGATTTATCTTTTAAAGATTCATTAATTGATAGCGTCGGTGATGTTTTAATAAAGCCAATAACAAACAATGATATATCTTATAATGGACAATACCCTGTAATTTTTAAAGATGATGGTAATAATAATAATTATTCTAATAGTTTTGAGGGAGTTCAAGTTTTTGATGCAGGTGAAGGAAATACAATATCTTTATTAGTCGAAGAAATAAAATTCCATCATACAATAAATAACGATTCAAGTATAACATATAACGATAGATTAGCTTTATTAGTATCAGATTTATCGGGGAATGATTTATCTTTTAACCCCATTGAAATAAATTGGATGCATAAAACTAATCTATCGGTAGGTGATATTTCTGGTGGTGATATTGGTAGTTCACCTTACTATAATGATGTAAATGGTTTTGTATTTCCGGAAGATAAACTTACGGCTGTAAGAAATTATAAATCAAGCCCTACAGAAACAAATCAAAATGATTTTGAAAATTTAAATTTACATTTATTGACAACAAAAAAAAGATATGCAAAATTTAGATTTATAAGTGATAATAGCGATGATAGACGTGGATGGGCAATTAAAATAATGACAAGTAAAAAAAATCCAATAAATATAATAGAAAGTAGAGTTAAAAAACAAGAAGGTAATATAGGTAATGCAGAAACGGATTTTAATTTAAAATTTAAATTTAATTCAGACTACTATTTAGAATTAGATAAATCTATAAAAAATATTTATTCTGGTATTTTAGATTTTAAAGATTTTGTAAATACAGGGATAACGTTGGGATTTCAAAAAAAGAAACCATTTTTAATAATTAAAATTAATGATATTTTATGGCAATTTGTTATAAAAGTGCCACCTGAAGGATATATATTTGATAATTTAGATGAAAATGGTAATGTTTTGGGACAACTTTCACCAGTTAGCAATATTATTATAGGTCCAAATAATATAGATTTAAAAGTTAATAATATTGGAAATACAAGTATTAAATTAGATGACACAATGCTAACATTTGATGAAACTGTTTCTTCAAATAGTTTTGATGGGGGTAGAAAATACACAATGTATATTAGGAAATCAACCAATAAAGAAAAAATATTTTTTGAAAAATATAAAAAAAATATACTTATTCAATTTTCATCGATAGAAATAAATAATAGATTGGCTGATTGGTATCCTTTGAATATAAAATATGAATTATCTAATAATAAATATAATTACGGAACATTATTTGATACAGAAGAAGTTGAACTAGAAAATGTAGCTATAATTGAAGAAATTAAAAAAGTTGATCATTGTAAATTATGTAGAACAATTACAAAGACGAAAAATAGTAATAATTCTAATTTAAGATATGCTAATAAAGTAAAAATTAATTTTAATTTGGCCAATAGATTAAGAGAAAATTGTTCATAATTTAATTATATTTATATAATATAATTAATGCCAATAATAGAAAACATTACAAACATAGAAGTTTCAAATGATATAACTGGCAGTAGTTTTATAAAACTTTATATTTTTAAAGAAAATTTAATACAATTATTATTAATTTCTCAAAATATGTGGGGTAGTATAAATGCAAAAAAAGCACCTGAAAACATTTATGATTTATTTATTATTTCATTTTCTGAAACGAATATTCAGTTGGAAATTAGACCAAATGTTGAATTTTCTGATTTTATCGGAACAAAAAAAACATTAAATAAAATTTTTATTCAAAAATCAAATTATTATGATAATTATGAAAACGGATTTGTTTCATTTAATGTTATAGGATATAATTTAGGTGGTGTATGGTATTCGGTTAGTGAGTATTATAAAAATCAAAACTATGATAAATTAACTTTTATCTCTGGTTTTAAAGGTAATATTATAACAAAACCAACTGTAAAAAAAATATTATTTAAATTAAAATTTATTTCTCAACAGGAAAATCAAAATATCAATATTGATAATTTAATTTATTTCTCAAATAAAAGACATTATTTTGGATATACAAATGATACAAAATTTGAAATAGAATGTTTTCCATTAATTAGACCATATTCTGATATATTTGTAACCTCAAAACTTGATACTATTTCAAGTAAAACACAAATAATATATTTTGAAAATAATGATTCATTTGTTATAACATCTGTTGAATTTAATGAAAAAATTTTTATAAAAAAAATTTCAACTATTACATTAAGAATAAGTGACGATGTTGGAGAGAATTTATTGTTAAAATTTTCTACATTCGGTTCAAATCAAAATTTATATAATTTGGAATACAATTATAACAATAGTTATTATAAATTAAAATTTAATATATTAAGCTTAAAATTTGTAACAAATAGAAATTTATATGGTATAGAAAGCGACCAATCTGATAATAAAATTTTGATAAATAAAAATACAAATAATATCAATAACAATCAAATACTTGAAGAAAATAGTGATTTTAGTGGTAGTTTGTTTAATTGGGGGTCGGGGTTGCCACTAATTACAAAACATTCATACTTGGAGCAAAGAGTAGTAGGAATAACAAAAGAAGAATTAAATAGTGCAAATTTTAAATATAAAGATTTAAAATTTAAATTACTTGTGAAAAATACAAATTCTAGTATTCTAGATGTTTATATTCAAAATTATAGTTTAATGGGAATAAAAAAAATATTATCAAATACAAGTAATTTTGGAGATGTCGAATTAAGTGACAATGTATTACAAATTATACCAAAAGCAAAAAATAATACCGATGGCAAAAAAGCTTTTATAGGTTATGAAGTATTAGAAAGCAATTATGACATTTTTAATAATTTAATAATACCAGATACATATGTCGAGATAGCCGGAATACAATCAAATATTGAAAAGGTAATAATTAATTTAAATAAAAATGTTGGCTTACCCACAACATATTCATCAAATATAATATTAAGTGTCATAGACAACGATTATTACAATAAAATACTAATAAAGGATGAAGGATTGCGAATTTCTGGAAAAAATCCATATATCTCAATAATAAGTCAAAATTTAATATTAAACTATAAAGTATATGTTTCCAATAATAAATTAAAATTTGAAAGAATAAATGTTGATGATGATAGTATATCATATCCAGAAAATAGTAATATATCTCAAGAAAATCCGTCATTTATAACACTGGAAGATAATATGTATTATTTTGATTTAAGTGATAAAACGTTAAAAGGGTATAATATTAATTTTTTTTTAGATAATAATTACCAAACAGAATTTTTAGATTTTTCTGGAAATGGTTTTCCTTATGCAGAGTATTCAAGAAATTTTGAATCAGGTGAAAATGGTTCATTCGTTCAAATAAAAATCCCAAAAAAAAAAAATGTAGTAAATGGCGAATTTTATTACGCTTTATTTAAAAAAAATTTTTTTAATAGTCAACTTATGGAAGGAAATACTATTAAAATAAATGGTAGAAAAACTTTATATCATGGTGAAATCGATGTATACGATATAGATAAGACAACCAATAGTGGATTATTGACATATAGTAATACAAATTTTTATGACCCTTTAAATGAGAAACTGCAATACAATGTTGACTTAAGCTACAATAATGCAACAATAATGGACCCATCTTCTAATTATTTTAATAAGTATGAATATATAAATAAAGATAATGGTGTGGATATTAGTGGTGTAATTGAAATATCAGCATCAAATGTTAAATCTTTCACTGGCGACAATATTGTTTGTTTGGTAGAAAATCCATTACTACCATTAGATAGATTTGATTACGCTTTTTATTTTAAAAATACAAATTTGATACATGGTAAAATAAAGATAGGATTTTCTACCATTTATAATAGTGATTTATTTACAACAAAAGACCCAAATGTTCCAAATACAAATACCAGTAATGAAAATACAAAAAAAGGTGAGACTGAACAAGAGAATGTTATGGAAAGATATTTAAAAAAAATACCATTTGATTTGTCAAATGTCGAACTTAACGGTATTCCAAATAATAAAAATGATACTAATTATATCGTTTATAATACTAAAAATTTTGATGCAAGTATGAATAAAACTGAATTCTTAATCAAATATGAACCTGAAACAGGTGATAAAGTTTATAATCCAGACGTCAGTTTTAATCGGTTCTCAACCGGTGATTTGAGTGATTGCAGTCAAAATATATTTCTGGCAGCGGACATATCTAATTCGAATACTTACATGGCTTTGTTAATAATAGAAGAAGATTTGTTTGGTATTTCAAGATTTGAAAAAATAATAAATTCGGATGCAAAAACTACAGCTTTATCAACAAGTGCCGATATATCTAATAATTATAAAGATTTAAATACTTCAGCAGAACCAACCACAGATATATCATTGAACTTTGCGTTTGTCCGAAAGAAATTTAATTTTAAAGCTGATATTAGTGGTATAAATAGAAATGATGATATTTTTTTATTTGAACCTTTAGATTATTCAAATAATATTTTAAATCATGATTTAAGCTATAATGAATATGTGGTGGGTATATTTGATACTTCTATGAATAATTTTGACAAGATAAGTATGTGTAAGATTAAATTAAAACAAACAAAACCATTTTTTACAAATACAATTAATAGTGGTATAGTTGAAAATAATTCTGTAATAACAAGTAAATGGGTGAGTGGTGATTTCGGGTTATATGAAACAAGACCAAGGGATTTAGTTTCGCGATATATTGATATTTCACAAAACACGGAAAAAATGAATCCAGATATTAGTTTAAATAATTTTAAATTACCATTATTTGATAGTAATACATATAATGAATTTACGGTTGAAGTTGAATATTTTAAATGTTGGAAAAACAATATAAACTCAAAAATTATTTATAGAATAAATAGAAAAGATTCTGGTGGAAATCTTTTGGAGTATGATACCTTGTCATCACTCGAAATAAATAACCCAGACCAAGAAATAATTAACAATCAAGAGATAATTAAATTAGATGCAAGTGGTAATATAAATTTTAATAATATAACATCTGGTTTTAATTTTATGGGAGAAAATTTACAAGGAAAACAAAGAGTTTTTAAGATAACTTATCAAATAGAAAATTATTTAACAAATGAAATATTAAATGAATTATTAACAATGCAATTATATAATTTTGCATCAAATACATCAATAACACATTTGGGGAAAACTATTTTAAATATGAAATACTTAAACACCCCTCTCAAACTGCATGACACTGCGACAGATGCATCAAAAAATGCATTTAATAATTTTTTGAATACTAACCATACAGGACAAATATTAAATACAAAAATAAATAAACAAAATAATATAAGAATAGAAAATGTAACATATCAAGACACCGACGTTTCCAGTGCGATAGTTAGCGAAACAGGAATAGGCTATATTAATTATACAACAAAAGAAATTATAAATAATGAAATAGATTTATCTGGAGCTTATTCAAATTTACAAGGCCCACAAATTTATTTTAATGTTGTAGATGTTAATACAATTAGTGATTTAAATAGCGTAATAAGAAATGAAAAAGATGTTTATTTATTTTGGTATTTTAAAAATGATAATTTAAGTGTTACAAATAAATTTAATATTTATCGCTCTCAAAATCCTACAACGAAAGAATATATATTAATAGCATCAACAACTAATAAATATTATACAGATTTGAGAGCTATACCTTATTTAACAGTTGATTATAAAGTAGAATCTGTTATAGTTTGGGAAGGGGTGGAAATGATTACTGGATTTAAAGAAACAAAAAATTTCATTTGCGAAAACAATACATTTGAATATGGGCGTTATAATAATACAACAAAAAATCAAAAACTATATCAACCAATTAATACAACATGTAAAAAGATTGGTATGGTTGGTATTGCTACAACTGGTAATTTATTTCCAAACTCTGAAGTTTTGACGAAAGCCCAAATATATTCTACTTTATCAAGAGCTAAATTTAGACCATTCCGTTAATTTATTCGAGAATTTCCAAATCATTTATATCCCAATACTCACTTTTACCATTTGGCAATGGTCTTCGCACAATAAATGGTATCTTTTTTTGCTTCAATTCCATCCTTGCTATTGTAATTCCATCTATAATATTGTCAGGAATATCTATTAAAATATCGGCACCTGCATTTATTTGCGTTGCCCTGAATCCTATAATTTTAGCTCTTTCATATCGTGTCATTATTGGAAGTGTCGTATGATTAACGTCTTTAATAATACCATCTTTATTTCTTTTTAAAATAATTTTCGAGTTTAATTCATTATTATTTAATTGCTTTATTTCAGGATGATATTTATCTAATATATTATATTCAATATTATTTTCTATTTTCACTATATCATCGTCTTCTTCATCAGATGATAATTCAACTTCCTTATTTTCTATATCGAGTAATGTTTCTTTTAAAAATATACTTTCCTTTGTTTCAACAAAGAAATTAGATTCTTCTTTTTTTTCGTCACCTTCCTTAACCTCTTCCTTTACCTCGCCTTCTTCCATGCTTTCTTCCTTTACCTCGCCTTCTTCCATGCTTTCTTCCTTTACCTCACCTTCTTCCATGCTTTCTTCCTTTACCTCGCCTTCTTCCATGCTTTCCTCTTTTTTGCTTTCCTCTTTTTTGCTTTCCTCTTTTTTGCTTTCCTCTTTTTTGCTTTCCTCTTTTTTGCTTTCCTCTTTTTTGCTTTCCTCTTTTTTGCTTTCTTCCTTTACCTCGCCTTCTTCCATACTTTCCTCTTTTTTGCTTTCTTTAGTATTGGAATTATTACTCATTTTATATATATAATTATTATTTTTAATATATATAAAATCAATTTAATAAAAAAAAAATATTTAAATTTTTAATAATATTAAATTTTTAATAAAATTTAATATTTTTTAATTATTTTTCCAAGAATTATTACATGCAGTGCATAAATATATATATTTCATATTTTCATCATCATATCTTAAATATATGATTTCGCTTTCTTTTGATTCTTTTGATTCTTTTGATTCTTTTGATTCTTTTGATTCTTTTGATTCTTTTGATTCTTTTTTCAAATTAGAGATACAATCATTATTTGGACATTTTATATTTCTTATTCTTGGTAATGTCGGGTCTAATTTTGTATATTCATTAATAATATTTTTATACGTTTGTTGTTTTTTTTTTATATGTGTTTTTGAAACACATATAACTTCACTAGATTCATTTACAATATTTTCTTCATTATTACCACATTTTCTACAATAGTGAATCAATGTTTCCTCACCTTCTTTACTTATTTTAAGATATAACATATTACCACAATTTTTACAAAAATGCATTTTATTATATTATTAAAATATTATATTTAAAATAGTTTCAATTTAAAATGTTTTTTTCATAAAAAAAATATACAATTTTTCATAATCAATGTTACAATTCATACGACCATATAAACTTATTTCCAATTTTTTATTTTTTTCATTCTTATTTTTTAATTTTTCTATATTTTTTAAAATATTATCTTTATTCTTTTTAAAATTTTCTAAAATAATATCTTTAAATATATCATGCATTTTTGGAACAATTTTTTTTCTTAAAACGGAAATAATAGCAGTATTATAATTCGAAAATTTTATAATTTCATTATATTCATTGAAATATTTATATTTTTCAGTTATACCCGGTTCATTTAATAATGGTTTATTATGAAATAATGTTACTAAATTTAATAAAATGGTTCTTATTGTTTGGCAAGATGTCCATTGTTCTCCATTCCATGTATTTAATAGTGATAAACAAACTTTTCCAGTTCTATATAAATTTGGATGGAATCTTATCCCATGTTCATTTGTTAAATACTCTACAACTGGTGGTGCATAAGGATAATCTTTTTTAAAATTAAATTTAAAAAAGTAATATCCATAATTGTATATTGTATCCTCCGGTCCAATTATTAAAGCATAACCTTTTAACATGTCATTATCATCATGTTTATAATAAATATTATTATCTATTAAAGGATTTTTAATAATATCGACTACATCTTTAGCTAATCTCTTTTTGTTTGCAGTATTCATAATAGTAAATTATTACTTTAAACTTTTAAATGTATTTAATAATTTATTTTATGAAAATTCTCTCCATAAAATAAAATTGATTTTATTAATTATTAAAAAATATAATAAAAAAAAATATCTATAATCGTTATACATGAATCTTGTAAATTTCACAAAATTTATAAATCAATATTTTATAGATAAAGGTGAAAAACCAACCCATACTAGGATAGGAAATAAAACTTTAAACATTAAAGGTGGTGCGTATAATATCGATTATGATGATGAAAAAACTTTTAAAATGTTTTTAAAAGCATATAACTCCCATGTTTTTAAAAATAAAGGAAGTGAATATTTGACAGAATTGCAAGATAAAGAAAATGGAGGGCCTATTTTAATAGATTTAGATTTTAAGTTGAAAAAAGATACAAAAGATAGAATTTTTGGGGATGATGTTATAAGCGACATAGTTGAAACATATATTGATAAAATTAATTATTATTTTGAATTAGAAAAAATAGACACTTTTGAAATTTTTGTTTTATTGAAAGATAAAATGGTAGAAGAGAAAGATTATATGAAGGATGGCATACACATTCAAATAAACTTAAAATTAAAACATGAAAAACAAGTATTTTTAAGAGAAAAAATAAT
>Ga0115561_1001603_pt1 | contig 16009 bp, 14 predicted proteins | sample COGITO_mtgs_1105_4_FD_87201 | JGI IMG/M metagenome (GOLD analysis project Ga0115561, IMG submission 87201) | Pelagic marine microbial communities from North Sea - COGITO_mtgs_110512 | ecosystem: Environmental > Aquatic > Marine > Epipelagic | place: Germany:Helgoland, sampling site Kabeltonne...
TATCGGGCAAATTTTCTACCTGGAAGACAGACGCGTGCAATTGGGATCATCGGCGTTCGAAGACACCGTATCAAATTCTAACATCGCAACAGAAATACAGATTCAACCCTCCGACAATACATGGCTTACTACCAGTTTGTTGTGGAACTCGCGCACCGATACAATCGACGAAGGCGGATTTGGTGTCCACTATCAAACCAATAACAGCAGCCTTTACAATTTGGGTTATCGTTTTCGCCGCGATAGCGTCCGCACGCTAGGTAATACTCGACGAGATTTATCGCAAGCCGATGCCTCTATCGTATTACCAATAACCGACCGCTGGAGTGTATTTGGTCGCTATCGTTATGATATCGAAGAACAGTACGCACTGGACGAAATGGTAGGCGTCCAATACGATGACTGCTGCTGGATGGTAAGATTGCTCTATCAACAGAGCGTCGACGACCAGTATGCCAATGAACTCAATGACCAAATCATAGTCGAAAGAGACTATGCCTTCGTATTAGAGTTCCAATTAAAAGGGTTAGGCAGTCTCGGTAATAAAGCCGAGAGCTTCCTAAGAGAAAGTATTTTAGGATATGAAGACTTTGAGTGAAACTATGTTATCAGCACCCATTAAAAGCAGCCGACTTATTCGATCACTGACAACACTGATGGCATCTTTGCTGTTCTGCCTGCCGACTATCGCAGCACCCGATAGCAACAGGGGGCAAGCACTGGACCAAGTTATCGCTATCGTCGATGATGATGTAGTGCTAGCCAGTGAGCTACAGGAACGAGTGGCGCAGGTTGTCGCCAATATTCAGCAACAGGGCAAAGAAGTCCCCCCTCTACCAGAAATTCGTCAGTCGTTAATGGATCAATTGATCCTTGAGAATATTCAAATGCAACTCGCCGTCAGGGCGGGGGTACGTATTAGCGATGCCCAGCTGAATAATTCGATGTTGCGTATAGCGCAACAAAACCAATTGACTCTGGACCAATTCAGGCAAGCTTTGGATGCCGATGGATTATCTTATGCCGGTACCAGGGAGCAAATCCGTAAGGAAATGATGTTACAGCGCGTGCAGCAGGGCAACGTCAACCAACGCGTACAAATCACTGATCAAGAAATCACCAACTTTCTCGATTCTGATGAAGGCGCGGCACTCACCGCACCCGATTACCGGATGTTACATACACTCATTCCCCTGCCTAGCAGTGCCAGCAGCGCCGATATCACAGCGGCAAAAGTGCGGGCCGAAAAGCTCTATTTGCGCGTCCAAGAAGGTGAATCATATGAAGAGGTATTGGCAACTACACCGTTTGAAACAACCGACCTTGGCTGGCGCAAAGCTGCTGACCTCCCTAGCTTGATAGCGGATCTGACCACAACCATGGCTAAAGACGAAACAGCCGAACCCGTGCAGAGCCCCAGTGGATTCCACTTAGTGAAATTAGCCGACTCCCGTGGCGAAGGCGAGCTTATTCCGCAGGCCAAAGTAAGGCATATTCTGCTGAAATCGTCTGCGATTCGCGATGAAGCCGCTACCGAAGCACTGGCTATATCATTGCGACAGCAGATCATCGACGGGGCAGATTTCGGCGAGCTGGCTCGCGAATATTCAGAAGATATCGGATCGGCATTAGAAGGTGGCGACCTTGGCTGGAGTAGTCCAGGGCAATTGGTCGGTGAGTTTCAAAAAGTCATGGATCAGGCAGAGATTAATGATATCAGCGCACCATTCACCAGCCAATTTGGCTGGCATATTTTGCAGGTACTGGAACGGCGCGATAAAGATGTGACTGATGACATACGGCGCAATATCACCCGCAATTATCTTCACAAACGAAAGTTTGGCGACGAGCTAGAAACTTGGCTACAAAAAATCCGAGACGAAGCTTACGTCGATTTTAAATAGCACCAGCCACCAAGTGCCTGGCATTGCACCTATGAAACCATTGAGAATAGCGATCACACCGGGCGAGCCGGCTGGAATTGGGCCGGATTTAGTTATTCAGCTCGCTCAACTTCAGCACAGTGAACAAATCGTCGTCATCGCTGACCCTGATTTGTTAACGCATCGCGCTGAACTTCTGCAACAGCCGCTTTCACTGCGCCTATTCGACCCAGATCAACCGGCGCTGCCCAATAAAAAATCAGAGCTGACAGTCTTACCACTGTCGCTCAATGATCGCTGCGAAGCAGGGATTCTCAACGCTAACAACGCCAATTATGTGCTGTCGACTTTAGACTATGCCATTGACGGCTGCTGCAACAACACCTTTGCAGCTATGGTCACAGCACCGGTGCATAAATCCATTATCAATGATGCCGGCACCCCTTTTAGTGGCCATACCGAATATCTCGCTGAGAAAACAGGGACAGAGCAAGTGGTAATGATGCTGGCGACTGAAGGCCTGCGCGTTGCCCTGGTAACAACCCATCTTCCATTGAAAGATGTGCCAGCCGAAATCACTAAAAAACGCATCGAGACAATAACCCGTATCCTGCACAGCGACCTGCAGCGGCATTTTGGCTTGTCGGCTCCCCGTATTTCCGTCTTGGGATTAAACCCCCATGCCGGCGAAGGTGGTCATATGGGACGAGAAGAAATCGATCACATCATTCCCTGTATCGAAAAGCTGTCGGCCGAAGGCATGCAGTTAACTGGACCGTTACCCGCCGATACCGCTTTTACTCCAAAACACTTGTCTTTCTGTGATGCTGTACTTGCGATGTATCATGACCAAGGACTCCCGGTATTGAAATACAAAGGCTTTGGAAATGCTGTCAATATCACTTTAGGGTTGCCTATTATTCGCACCTCTGTCGATCATGGCACGGCTCTAGATCTAGCAGGGACCGGAAAAGCGGATACCGGCAGCTTAATCACCGCGCTAGAGTACGCAATCTCTATGGCAAAACACAACTCCCAAGGGAACAATGATGGCGCAAGCTGACATTCAGCATCGAGCTAGAAAACGCTTTGGCCAAAACTTTTTGCAAGATCAGGGTATCATTCACCGTATAGCCCGCGCAGTGCATGCCACTGACAAAGATCACATTGTCGAAATTGGACCCGGTCAGGGAGCTCTGACGACCGACATTCTAGCGGGGGGATGTCAGCTCGATGCTATTGAGCTCGATCGGGACTTGATACCTATCCTACAACAACAATTTAGCGAGCAGCCCCGCTTTCATTTGCATCAAGGCGACGCGTTAACCTTTGATTTTTCCTCGTTAGTTAAAGGAGAAGAGAAACTGCGGGTTGTCGGCAACCTCCCCTACAACATCTCAACACCGCTTATTTTCCGTTTACTGGATCAGCATGAAATGATTCAAGACATGCACTTCATGTTACAACTAGAAGTCGTCAACAGGCTGGCCGCATCACCCGGCAGTAAAAGCTATGGTCGCCTCAGTATCATGGCACAGTACTACTGCGATATTCACTCCCTCTTTGAGGTGCCACCAGAGGCATTCAGTCCGCGACCCAAAGTGCAGTCAGCTATCGTTCGACTCACGCCTTACAAACAGCCACCGCATCCGGCGAAAAATATTAAAACCTTACAAGCTTTATTGCGAACCTGCTTTAACCAGCGACGTAAAACCCTTAGGAACTCTCTCAAAAATGACCTTAGCAGTGACCAGATGGAAGCGCTGAATATCAATCCAAGCGCAAGACCAGAAACATTGTCACTTGAACAATTTGTGAACATGAGCAATAGCATTGAGACAAGTCCATGACACGGTATGCGGTCGGCGACTTGCAGGGCTGTTTGGCTCCGTTAGAATGCTTACTCAATGACGTTAACTTCGATCGAAACCAGGATCAATTGTGGCTGGTCGGCGACCTGATTAACCGCGGCCCACAATCACTGGAAACACTGCGTTTTATCAAAGAACTTGGAAACTGTACTCGCATTGTATTGGGCAATCATGATTTGCATTTCCTCGCTATTCATTACGGTGTTATGGCACCGGGAAAGTCAGATACGTTTGACGAGCTACTTGCCGCCGACGATAGAAATGAGCTTGCGCAGTGGCTTTTGCAGCAGCCGTTAATGTACAGCGACCCCAGCAATGACTTTCATATGACCCATGCGGGTATCCCTCATATCTGGAGCATCAAAAAAGCAAAGGCATTGGCCACTGAAGTTCATCAAGCTCTAACTGGCAAAACACCGATTACATTTTTCCAAAATATGTATGGCAACACACCCGATCGCTGGAGCGATGAACTTTCAGGCGCAATCAGATTAAGAGTCATCACCAATTATTTTACCCGCATGCGCTATTGTACAGTTGACGGCACGTTGGACTTTGACAATAAGCTTTCAACCTTTAATGAGCGTACTGCCCTCGCTGATCCGCCGGTATTTTCACCCTGGTTTTCGTTTGCGCAACAGTCACACAGCCCTGAGAATTTAATTTTCGGCCACTGGGCAGCACTGCAAGGAAAGACCCGTACTGACAATGTCTTTGCGCTGGATACTGGCTGTGTCTGGGGTAGGTCAATGACCTTAATGAACTTGGAAACCAAAATATTGCACTCATGTGACTGTGAGTCGTAAATGAAATCCTTCATCTTTCATAAGCCAGTCGTAGACTAATGATCAAATTACCGAATCTACTGATATCATGAAAAACTATCTTGTCGGCGGTGCCGTTAGAGACAAATTATTAGGATACCCCTACGTTGAAAGAGACTGGGTTGTTGTCGGTGCTACTGCTGAACAACTCATCAATTTGGGCTATCAGCCGGTGGGGAAAGATTTTCCGGTTTTTCTTCATCCTAAAACCAAGGAAGAATATGCGCTAGCTCGCACTGAGCGTAAATCTGGACCGGGCTATACCGGTTTCGACTGTTACGCCAGCCCTGAGGTTACGCTGGAAGAAGACCTTCAGCGACGGGACCTTACTATTAATGCTATAGCCGAAGATGATGATGGCACTCTCATTGATCCTTACGGCGGCCAACAAGATCTCGACAAAGGAATACTACGCCATGTCTCGCCGGCTTTCGAGGAGGACCCACTGCGTATTTTGCGTGTCGCACGTTTTAGCGCGCGGTATGCACATCTGGGGTTCACCCTAGCCGATGAAACCTTGTTGCTGATGAAAAAAATCAGTGCCAGTGACGAATTATTAGCACTCCCAGCGGAAAGAGTGTGGAAAGAAATGCATCGTTCACTGTCAGAAAGAAGTCCCGATATTTTTTTTGTAACGCTTCAGCAGTGTGACGCCCTCAAGAAATTGATGCCCGAACTTGATGAATCTTTTCACACAATAATCGAGCCCTTGAAACAGGCTGCGATAAGCGGATTGCCCGACGTGATCTGTTTTGCAATACTTTTTGCTCACATTGATACTGTTGAAACTGAAAATTTTTGCCAGCGAATGAAGGCGCCTCGGGAGTTTCGAGATTTGGCGATTCTGGTCAGCCGATTTTCTATTAGTTGCAAAGATGACTTTTCGAGTCCCGATCAGCTATTAACACTACTTGAAAGTCTTGATCCTTTCCGAAGACCGGAACGCTTTGGTTTATTCCTGCAGTCAGTCCAACTACTTTATAACAATGATCGTGCTATCAATCAGATGAAGAAGTCACTGCGAGCCTGCAAATCTATTGACGCCGCCAGCCTTGCCCGCGAAGGACTAAAAGGCAAAGAAATTGCCGAGGCGTTGCGCAGCCGTCGAATTGAAGCTATGACACCAATTTTTATTGATGGAGACCGACAATGAACGCTAAAAACAGAGTCGCGCTCGTTACCGGAGGCGCACTTCGTATCGGAGCAGAAATTTCGCGCGAATTGCACCGCCGTGGCTATACCGTATTAATTCATTATCGCAGTTCTCAGACAGCCGCAACGGAGTTAGTGCAAACACTTAATGCCAAGAGAGCTGATTCTGCTTATTGCTTTCAAGCAGATCTCTCATCAAATGAGGACATTCGATTATTGGCTGATTTTGCTAAGAGTATCGCTGGTGGCGTTGACGCTTTGGTAAACAACGCCTCAAGTTTTTATCCAACGAAAATTGACCAAGCTTCCGAAGATGACTGGAATAGTCTGATAGACAGTAATTTGAAAGGACCATTTTTTCTAACGCAATCACTTGTTGGCGCCCTGAAAGAACGCAAAGGCAATGTTATTAACATTGTTGATATTCACAGCGAGCGACCGATGCTCGACCACAGTATTTACTGTATCGCAAAAGCTGGCGTCGCCATGATGACCAAAACACTGGCTAAAGACCTGGCGCCAAATATTCGCGTTAATGGTGTTTCACCGGGAGCTATTTTATGGCCAGACCATGAAATGAACGATGACACAAAGCAGTCAATACTCAATAAGATTCCGCTGGCTAGAGTGGGAGAGTCTCCCGACATTGCAAAAACAGTGGCCTTCCTAATCGAGGATTCGCCTTATATAACCGGACAAATAATTGCTGTTGATGGCGGTAGAAATCTAACGATGTAAACCGTTAGCGCTCCGCTTGTGAAATAGCGCGACCATCCCAGTCAAACGCAACTGCCCACAACTTTTGACTAGCCTGGTCGTAAGCCTTCCATAATTCGAGATAGGATTTTTGCTCGACGGGATGTATCGCCGCGGCAGCAATGTCTTTTAACGGCAACAACACAAAGGCATTCTTAGTGATCTCGTCTCTGGGGAGTTGAACCCCATCAATGTCACCGATACAGTCGTCATACGTCAAAATATCAATATCTAAGGTCCGCGGTCCAAATTTTGGGCCATCCCGACGGCGACCGTTATCATCCTCAATTTGATGCAATATGCGCGACAGCTGGCCTATGCTCTCAGCACAAGAAAAACCGACTACTAGGTTTAAAAAATTGCTACCTTCAAAGCCGACGGCAACGCTTTCGTAAACCGGTGAAATGAGCAACTCACCAAATGACAGACGAAGCCGATCCAGCGATGCGCTAACGCTCTGATAGCGATTGATATTGCTTCCTATGCTAACAAAAACGTATGCCACCGATATCACCTCAACTGTTTTTTTCACCACGTTCTATGATAACACCCACATCTTGCGATCCTCGTACAGCACCCGGTTTACTTAAACGTAACCTCAGCCAAGGCACCCCAAATTCCTGCAACACAATGCTTGCGCACTGTTCAGCCATAGCTTCAACCAACAAAAATTCGCTGCCGCTAATGAAAGCAATTAATCGCTTGGCTACGGCTTTATAATTCAGTGTATCTTCGATATTGTCGGTTTCTGCAGCTCGACTAATATCATGCGCCATCTCCAAATCAAGACTGACGGTTTGCTTGATTTCCCTCTCCCAATCGTAAATCCCTATAGTAGTTTCAATTTTTAAGTCTCGAATATAAACGATGTCCATTTACTCAGCCCTAGCAATTATTGATAAGTGGCGGCAATTGATCCATTGGCCAGCGTGGTACCGCAGTCACAGTGAGGCCTTCGTTCTGGCCCGCCAATAGACGCTGACAACCGGCATAAGCAATCATTGCTCCGTTGTCAGTACAAAATTTTTGGCGCGCATAGAATACCCGCCCGCCCAGTTTGTCTAATGCAATCTCTAAACTTTTTTGCAGCTGGCGGTTAGCACTGACGCCCCCAGCCATGACCAACTGGGACAATGATTCCTGCTTTAGCGCACGCTTACATTTTATCACCAATGTTTCTACCACCGCCTGCTGAAAAGCCTGTGCAATATCGGCCTTGGTTTGATCGTCTACCTTGCCGCTCTCATCGCTGTGTTGCTGAACGGTATTCAAAGTAAACGTTTTCAAGCCGCTAAAGCTGAAATCAAGTCCAGGATGTTTCACCATGGGCCGGGGAAATATAAACCGGCCCGCATTCCCCTTCTCAGCAAGCAAGGCAACCTGCGGCCCACCAGGGTAAGGTAATCCTAACATTTTAGCGGCCTTATCAAACGCTTCTCCCGCTGCATCATCAAGAGACTCGCCCAACAATCGGTACTCGCCAATAGCATCAACGCGAACCAGCTGGGTATGACCACCAGAAACCAACAGCGCAATAAATGGGAACGACGGCGGTGCCGCCTCCAGCATTGGCGCCAATAGATGCCCTTCCATATGATGAACACCTATTGCAGGAACTCCCAATGAAAAAGCCAAAGATCGTCCGATCATGGCGCCTACCATCAATGCACCCACCAAACCCGGGCCCGACGTATAAGCAATGCCATCAATATCCCGTTTGCTACACCCAGCCTCTTCCAGAACCTGATCTATTAGCGGCAAAGTCTTGCGAATATGATCGCGAGATGCCAATTCGGGTACAACGCCACCGTATTCGGCATGCAACTCTATTTGACTATACAGCGCATCGGCTAATAGGCCTCGCTCGCTATCGTACAGAGCGATACCAGTCTCGTCACAGGAAGTCTCTATTCCTAGGGTCAGCATAATATTGGCAGCATATGGTTATAATCAGCGCCGCATGATACTTCCAGACTAGGCAATTAGCCACTATCACCTCTACTGATCGTGTATCTTTTGACAATAGGCCGGCTTAAAAAGTGGCTTTGCAATTTGAATTACAACCGTTTACAATGCCCGCCCCTTGCGATTGCTGGCTTTTTCATCAACGCAATATGCACGCTGTTAATTCAGTGCACTATCAATAATGTAATTAAGGAAGGGTAAATGCCTTCAGTTAAACTGAAAGATAACGAGCCATTTGATATCGCTCTGCGTCGCTTTAAGCGTTCTTGTGAAAAAGCCGGCGTACTCGCAGAAGTACGTCGTCGTGAATTTTACGAAAAACCAACGTCAGTTCGCAAACGCAAAGCTGCCGCAGCCGTTAAACGCCACGCTAAAAAAGTTTCACGCGAAACTCGCAAGCACGAGCGTTTGTACTAGTACTGTCTCAGTTCTTTATCCACCTCTTCCGTAACGTTTACAAGGGATTATAAGCCATGTCTGATCAAACGCTTAAATCCCGGTTACGCGACGAAATGAAGGCCGCTATGCGAGCCAAGGATAAACAGCGCCTCAGTACGATCAGGCTGATTCAGGCCGAAATCAAGCGTATTGAGGTTGACGAGCGCATCGATGTTGATGACGACAGAGTGCTGGTCGTCATGGATAAAATGTGCAAGCAGCGCCGTGATTCTATCCAGCAATATACCGATGCCGGACGGATAGAATTAGCCGATATAGAAGCGGCTGAAATTGTCGTCATTCAAGAATTTCTACCCTCTCAACTCAATCAGCAAGAACTGACAGATATGGTTGCCGACGCTGTCGCCAGCAGTGGTGCCGAGTCGATGAAAGATATGGGTAAGGTGATGGCTATACTGAAGCCAAAACTTCAAGGACGAGCTGATATAGGCGAAGTCAGCAAACTGATCAAGGCTAAACTCAACTAGCCCAAGCCCTGCAGCACCCCTCTTTTTTTTACTGCACCTCAGGCAAACCCGTGATCCATTGCTTTGATGTAATAGATGGTATTTGCGACGAATATCAATGGACTTGTACCAGCCATATACTGAGGTTACCATCCGACCTCTTATTCACTGTTAAATAAATTGAAAATCATCACTGATGTCCGGCCGAATACCACAATCGTTTATAGATGACCTATTGGACCGCCTCGACATTGTTGAGGTGATTGATCGGCGTGTTGGACTAAAAAAAAGCGGGCGCAACTTCACTGCCTGCTGCCCATTTCACGAAGAAAAGACACCTTCCTTCAGTGTTAACCAGGAAAAACAGTTCTACTATTGCTTCGGTTGTGGAGCTGGCGGCAATGCAATCGGTTTTATCATGGACTACGAGCGGATGGACTTCCCTAGAGCCATTGAGGTTCTCGCCGACACCGCAGGCCTGGAAGTCCCGCGAGAGGCTAGCGCCTTTCAGGAGCAGCCCCAACAAAAGAAAAACATCTATACCATTCTCGAAAAGGCCGCGGTCTATTATCAGCAACAACTTAAAGAGCATCCACAAAAGCAGCGTGCCGTCGACTATTTAAAAGCCCGAGGCCTGAGCGGAGAAATCGCCCGAGACTTTGATATGGGTTATGCGCCTCCGGGCTGGGACAACCTACTCAATCATTTGGGCCAAAGCGATGAAGACAGGCAGCTGCTAATTGATGGCGGCATGCTGATAGAGAAGGAAGAGGAAAATAAACTCTATGATCGCTTTCGGGATCGTATCATTTTTCCTATCCGTGATAATCGCGGTCGCGTTATCGCTTTTGGCGGCCGCGTATTGGGCGACGACAAGCCTAAATACCTGAATTCCCCTGAGACGCCGGTTTTCCATAAAAGCAAAGAGCTTTATGGCCTGTATCAATCCCGCAAGGCCAACCGCCAGCTGCAACGATTGCTAGTAGTAGAAGGCTATATGGATGTCGTTGCTCTGGCCCAGCATGGCATCAACTGGTCGGCAGCAACACTGGGTACCGCCACCAGTACCGATCATCTAAACCGTGTTTTTCGCCAATGCCCAGAAGTTATTTTTTGTTTTGACGGTGACGAAGCCGGCCGCAAGGCCGCCGTTCGAGCCCTTGATTCTGCACTGCCGGCGATGGAAGACGGTCGTCGAGCACGCTTTCTATTCTTGCCTCAGGGTGAAGACCCCGACTCCATGGTCCGTGCGATAGGTGCCAGTAACTTCATACGCCTTGTAGAAAAAGCCGAACCACTGGAGGAGTACCTGTTCAATGCGCAGGCCGATGGCCTGGACCTCGGGTCGTTAGATGGCCGCGCACGAATGAGCACATTGGCGGCGCCATTGATCGACAAGCTGCCAGGCGGCGTCTTTAAGGAATTAATGATGTCATCGCTGGCTGATAGAACCGGCCTTTCGCTGGAGAAATTGTCTGAAATCCTGCAACGCCACAAACGTAATAAGCAGGCAACTGAGCCACAGCCTGCATCGCCGCAACTACCTGATCGAGCCCCCCTCAACACACCAGCATCCCCCAAGCGTCGCGACAAAGGCCTGGTCAAATCTGAGACCATGCGTGACCCAATACTGTACGCAATAGCGCTATTACTCCATGATCCCAAAGCTGCTAGCCACGTGACTATTCCCGCAACGCTGCTGCAAAGTGACGACGGCAATGCCCCGTTACTGATCGCCATGCTAGAGCTACTGCATAAACGCCCCGACTCCACCTCGGCCATGCTTATCGGCCACTGGTACGGTGAAAGCTGGGGAGAAACATTGCAACAATTACTCCACGCGGAACAGTTTATCCCCTCAACCGATATTGAACTTGAACTAATCGACACGCTGCAACACCTTGATCGACGTCATCAGCACCAAGACCTAGGGCACCAACTCGATAAAATATTGTCAAAGGACTATGCATCGCTCAGCGACGAAGAGAAACTGCAATTAAAACAGTTGCTACAGCAAAAACATGGTTTGTAAGGGTTAAAACCCGGTAATACTACCGCCATATATAAAGGCTATGCTGGCATTTAACCAGATACTTCAGCTATAATGTCGGGCTAACTTCCGCAATTGTATCAGTGACAGACTTACTATGAGTGAAACCGAACAGCAGCAGTCTCGTCTAAAGACGCTAATTGCCAAAGGAAAAGAGCAGGGCTACCTCACATATGCTGAGGTAAATGACCACCTGCCACAAGATATTTCTGACCCTGATCAGGTTGAAGACATCATTCAGATGATCAACGATCTCGGTATACAGGTTTTTGAGACGGCTCCTGATGCGGACGAAATACTCCTTACAGAAGAGGACTCTACTGATGATATCGCCGCCGCCGAGGCAGCAGCAGCGCTTGCCGCAGTAGAGACAGAAGCGGGCAGAACCACCGACCCCGTGCGCATGTATATGCGCGAGATGGGCACCGTAGAACTGCTCACTCGAGAAGGCGAGATCGCAATCGCCAAGCGCATTGAAGAAGGTATTCGCGACATCATGGCAGCTGTCGCATATTACCCCGGCGCCGTGCAAGACGTGATCGACGATTACGACAAAGTGGCCACCGAGGAACGCCGCTTAGCCGACATTCTGGTTGGCTATCTGAACCCAACAGATGTTGTCCCCCCTGCCGCACAGCAAGCTGCCGCAGCGGTTTCCACTGATGACGACGATGACGAAACACCGTCAGGTCCGGATCCCGAAGAAGCCAAAAAACGCTTCACCGCTTTGCGTAAACAACACAACAAACTCGATAAGGCGATTGAAAAACATGGTCGCTACAGCAAAGAGTCGGCTAAAGAGCTGCAAAAGCTGGGAGAAGTCTTCAAGTTTTTCAAACTCACCCCCAAAGTATTCGAGCCCCTGTCTATTCGGGTCCGCTCAAAGCTCAATGTCATTCGTTCCAATGAACGCCTGATTATGAACACCTGTGTCAGACAGGCGAAAATGACCCGCAGAGACTTTGTTAAATCGTTTCAGGGACAGGAAACCAATCTTGACTGGATCGAACAGCAGATCAAAGCTCATGAAGACGTAGCGCCGGTTCTTGAGGCCAATAAAGAAGAGATCCTTCGAGCACAGCGTAAAATTGCTCAAATAGAAACACAAACAGGTCTGACAATTTTAGACATTAAAGAAATCAATCGCAGAATGTCCATTGGCGAAGCACGTGCACGTCGCGCCAAGAAAGAAATGGTGGAAGCCAATTTACGTCTGGTAATTTCTATCGCGAAGAAGTACACCAACCGCGGTTTACAGTTCCTCGACTTAATTCAGGAAGGCAATATCGGCCTGATGAAAGCGGTTGATAAATTTGAATATCGTCGTGGCTATAAGTTCTCAACTTATGCTACCTGGTGGATTCGTCAGGCGATTACCCGCTCTATCGCCGACCAAGCCCGCACCATTCGTATTCCGGTGCATATGATTGAAACCATCAACAAGCTCAACCGTATCTCTCGGCAAATGCTGCAGGAAATGGGACGCGAGCCCACACCTGAAGAGCTGGGCGAACGCATGGACATGCCTGAGGACAAAGTCCGCAAGGTACTCAAAATTGCCAAAGAACCCATCTCAATGGAAACCCCTATCGGTGACGACGAAGACTCGCATTTGGGTGATTTCATCGAAGATAACACCATTGCCCAACCAGTAGACTCTGCCACTGGACAAGGCCTACAAGAAGCGACAAAAGACGTGCTTGGCGGCCTTACTGCACGAGAAGCCAAGGTATTGCGGATGCGCTTTGGTATCGATATGAATACAGATCATACGCTGGAGGAAGTCGGCAAGCAGTTCGACGTAACCCGCGAACGTATTCGCCAAATTGAAGCCAAGGCACTGCGTAAACTCCGTCACCCTTCTCGCTCAGACCACCTGCGCAGCTTTCTCGACGACTGATGCAACCGCTGATCCCTGCCCTAGCAGGGATCAACTTCCCACCCACCTCACTGCCTTTGATTAGATTCACCTCCCCTTTTTTCTGCACGTCTTTACAACTTCCCTAAGTTTCCTGTTGTGGGTACACTCTCCTCTACTGATCAACACACTCAACGACGGAGTCTGCGATGGCCGCTTTTAATGACAATAGTTTAGCAATAGGTCAAACCCCTTTGGTGCGATTAAACCGAATAGGTGATGGCAATATTTTCGCCAAGGTAGAGAGCCGCAACCCCGCCAACTGCGTGAAGTGCCGTATCGGCTCCAATATGATTTGGGAAGCCGAAAAGTCAGGCTTACTGAAACCCGGCATGGAAATCGTTGAACCCACCAGCGGCAATACCGGCATTGCACTGTCATTTGTTGGCGCCGCCAGAGGTTACAAAGTCACATTGGTTATGCCTCACACAATGAGCCTAGAGCGACGCCAGCTGATGAAAGCTCTTGGTGCCAATGTTGTTATCACCGACGCTGCGAAAGGCATCAAACTTTGCATCGATACCGCCCAACAATTAGTCGCTGAGGCACCCGACCAGCGCTGGATGCCCAGTCAATTTGATAATCCTGCCAATCCCGCTATTCATGAACAAACAACAGGGCCCGAAATCTGGGAAGATACTGATGGCGGCGTTGATGTTCTCATCTGCGGTGTTGGCACAGGTGGCACGCTAACCGGTATCTCGCGCTACCTTAAAAACACTCGGGGTAAAGCGATAACCTCAGTTGCTGTTGAGCCTATGTCGACAACGATGATCACCGCAGCCAAAGCCGGTGAAGAGCCCGTACATGGCCCTCACAAAGTCCAGGGCATCGGTGCCGGATTTGTTCCCGCCAACCTCGATCTGGACATGGTTGATCAAGTTGAGCAGGTCAGCGACGAAGACGCTATCGAGTATGCCCATCGATTGATGAAAGAAGAAGGCATACTCGCCGGCATATCCAGTGGCGCCGCTGCGGCCATCGCCCATCGCGTTTCACAGCAGCCCGAACACAAAGGTAAAACCATCGTTGTGATCTTACCCGACTCAGCAGAACGCTACCTTTCAACCCCCTTATTTGAAGGTCAGTTTAGTGACAATGAAACAGTTCAATAAGCGGGCTGGTAAAGCAGCAAGTTGACCTTTATAATGCGCCGCTTATTGCCATTACTGACTTTTTTTGGGCCAGTAGCAAGCCGCTAAGCGGCGGGGTAACAAAGCAGTTCCAAGCTGTACAAATGTGGGCCTTTAACGGGGCACATAGTGCAAGGTGGAGCATCTGACTTATAACACATGAGTTTGCGATGATACCGCGATCAAACAGTTCCAAGCTGTACAAATTTGGGCCTTTAGCTCAGTTGGTTAGAGCATCCGACTCATAATCGGCAGGTCCGCAGTTCAAGTCTGCGAAGGCCCACCATTTTTTTGTAAATCAATGACTTACATTCCGTAGAACGCCCGAGAGCCTACCCCGAGACAAAGGAGTGCCCTGGGTACTATGAAGGTCGGCTCAGGTGACTCCATGGGTTAGCTAGTCGGCAGTTTTCAAACCTCAAGTAATATTCGTAGCTCGCCATCACCTCACACACAAAGACAAAAAAGCCCCGAGGTTAGTCGAGGCTTAGGGTTGCTGTGTAACAATAAGGACATTGGCTAGAATCAGATCAGGAAAAAACACCCTCCCATGAGACCATATAGTCAGAAGAACAACTGCCACGTATCATGCTGCAATACTCAGTGCATCAATCAAAGTGCCGGGTAATAGTGACACCATAAGTTCTCGGCGGGCCATATACGCGAAACCCATTACCAAGCGAGGTCTGATCACTCCCCTGCACCACATATTCCTCATCCGCGAGATTTTTTCCCCAAGCGGTAAACTCCCACTGGTCATCCAGATAAGCCGACAGCCGCGCATTTACTACCCAATATGAACCCGATTCCAAGAGCGGGTTATTGAGTGCATCGTGGAACGCATCACTCTGGTAGCGACCATCAACAGCGAACTGTGCGGGCAGACTTTCAGTCAGGTTAAAGTCGTAGCTGGCAGACAGATTAGCAGTAAGATCAGGTGCGTCGGGTTGCTCGTTACCCTTTGACACCGTCCCATTTGGACCGTCGAAAGCTTCCAGCTCGGTATCCAGTATACCGATGCCTGCACTCAAGGTCAGAGCCTCCACCATAACCGGTTTCCATTGCGCCATCAGATCAAGACCATAGATTGTCGCGCCTTTGATATTACTCAGGCGACTGACAGGTACAGGGCCTGTGGTGTCACTGATGTAGGTTTGCACGTCTTCATAGTCGTAATAAAAGACACTGGCCTCATAGCTCATCCCATAGTCGCTGGCACGCCCTTTTATACCTAACTCGTAGGCTGTCAGCGTCTCCGCGTCATAAGGCAATAGCTGCTCGACCGTAGTTGCTACGCCGGTAAAAAATCCGCCACTCTTGGTACCCTGTGACGCACTTAGGTACACCAAGGTGGATTCCTCAAGCTGCCAGTTCAACCCCAACTTCCAATCGACACTATTATCGTCAATATCGTCATCAACGCTCGCAAGAACAATCGGAGGCGAACCGAAGGGAGCACCACTCAGCCCACTGCCCGGAACCTCGGACACTAGGTCGCTAGTAAAACCGCGATTGGATTTATCTTCCTGCGTCGCCCGCAAACCGGCAATCA
>Ga0115561_1001626_pt1 | contig 15910 bp, 11 predicted proteins | sample COGITO_mtgs_1105_4_FD_87201 | JGI IMG/M metagenome (GOLD analysis project Ga0115561, IMG submission 87201) | Pelagic marine microbial communities from North Sea - COGITO_mtgs_110512 | ecosystem: Environmental > Aquatic > Marine > Epipelagic | place: Germany:Helgoland, sampling site Kabeltonne...
CGCCCGCGAAAGTGCCCGCCTCGCGCTCATGCTGGCAATTGGCGAGCTACAAAAACACGCGGGCCCCGACCAACGCGTCACCGCCCGTGCCGACATCCTAGGCGACGGGAACTACGATCCCGCCGCAAAATTCTGGACCGGGGTATGGGACACCACCGATCCCAGCGCCGAACCTGTTTGGCTAGTCTCTGGCGCAAATGCAGATCCTGCGAATTTACCGGCAGATCAAATGCAGCTCGTCGGAATGGGATCCGCAGGCACAGATACGACACAATATGTATACGCCCCTGCTCTCGATGTCCTCGATACCGCTGGCAACGTGTCTGAAGAAATCGCGTGGTGGATAAGTGACGAAGGCGTTAAGGCGAGCGTGGGACTCTCTGATCACATCAACGAACTCGCAGATCAGTTCTTCAACGATTATAGTAGCACTGGTCTAAGCGTGAGCGAACAACGACAAATACTGAAACAGATCGGCCCAAGGCGGGTTCAAGCCAAAGTATTTTACGGAGCAGACATCAACCTGGCCCCGAACAAGGCCGATGATATACGCGATGAATCTGTCACGTCGCTCGTCGAACAAAGCAATGAGACTCTCAATCGGATACTGAATGACAATCAGCTACCTCTACTCAATGGCATTACACCCTCGGAACACCTCAACGCCTTTCACAGCATAACCTATCAAAGCCTAGGCGTTATATCGGATACAGAGAGAGGTGGCCTAAAAATCGACCTCAGCGACCAAGGCTATCGCAACTCTACGGGATTCCCCAAAGTCAACGATGCCCTACAGCAGTTTCTCTGGGACAGTTCACCAAACGTATCAGGAGAGATCGAGATCACCGGCCTGACCGAAGCTGATTATAAGACACTCCAAGATGGTGATCCAGTGACAACGACTCCAGTGATTATAACTGAGTGCGCATTGTATTTTGTCGTGTCTGGCCAAAGTAAAAATTCAAAAAACGCCCGCGCCTTCCTACGGCTAGAAGCCGAAATGTGGAGTCCATATGGCCTTAGGCATGCTTTCACTGGCGCTACAGGATCAAACACCCCAGAGTTAAAGGTTGAGTTCACCGGTCTCCCGAACGTGCAACTCAAATTCTACGACCAAGACAGTGCAGCTTTCACCAACAGCACCAGCCTGTCATTCGACCAAATTAGCCCCGAGTTTGAGTTCGACTTTACTGAGACGCATAAATCAGGCGAGATCCGCAAAATGACAGCGACATGGCCGATCAATTCCAGCGCAGACAAACGCAATTTCTATTACACTAAAGATTGGGTATGGGTAGTCGATGACCCCAGCTATAACGAAGATCATCGCGCGATTAGCTACCCAGACGGCGACTACATCCACTACACCTCAGCTCCAGCAAAAATCACTCTGACAGTCCGCAACATGGACAACGAGATTTTGCAGAAAATTGAAAACATCCCCATTGCCGAGATCGATACCAACTTCTCTTATTATGAAAGCAGTCCTTCATCGCTCTCAGTTTCGGACGCACCGATAGTGTTTCACTATCGCCTCTACGACAGTGTGACAGACTTAGAAAAATGGTTCACTGAACTGGATCCACGGGCTGCGAGTCTCGACTTGGACCACTCAGATGTCTTCGACGCCATTAATATCAATGATGTCGATGGTGACAATCAAGGCGACGCCGACTTGCCTACGCTTGCATTCTCTAATCTAGATTTCTTCCACGGCCAAGCTAACAACAATTTCTTTCGGATATACGACCTACCCTCGACTATCCCATATTCCCTAGGTGCACTCCAACACATACAAATTAAAGGTAAACCGCCCTACTCCATTGGAAATCGCTGGGGCGGCGATCAGAATGAAGCCTTTGACCGTTACTTCATCTCCAGCATCCCTCAAAACACGACCACCAATCACTGGCAGCACGATACAACGTCTGATACAAAACCCTCATTACCCAACCCATTTATTTCAGTGACTGAACGCGGGCAAAAGAGCTCCAGTAGTAATTTACAAAATTATAAATCGGCACGCTACCTACTCCAACAAGGCAGCTTCAACTTCAACTCCACTGCACCTTTAGCATGGCAGGCAATCCTAAGTGGCAACTCAATCTTTGACTGGAATTACACATGGAATAAAGGAACCTCTACAGAAGGCTCTGCACATCGACTGAATCTTGAGAGCAGCTACTTCAGGCTACCATTCTCAGGACACTTGAAGTCTAAATCTTTCACTCAGTGGGAATTCCCCTTTGAAAGTTACGAAGATGAATCATCTCCAACAGATGATTATCCGATACTGACTAACGAGGAGCGCGAGCTGATATTCAAAGCAGGCAATGGAATCAATCCCGGCAGCGAGTGGAAACCCAGCACATCCTTGGGATTACGTGAATTAAGCATGCCCGACATCCAACAGCTTGCACAAAATATCACTGATAAATTAAAACAACGAGGACGTCCCTTCGACTCATTCAAAGCGCTCGTCAACTCTGGCCTTATCCAAGATGCAATCGATGAGACATCGATCAACTCAATCATTGCAGATACCAACTACCAAGACGTAGGAAGCGACCTGCGCATCCCTCGAAATGCCACTAGTTTCCTTAGCCAGGCAGATATTCTATCCGCACTGAGCCCATGCCTGAGCGCACGAAGCGATACCTTTAAAATTCGCGCAGGTGCATCACGAATTAATCTAATCACAAATCAACCAGATGGGGCCATTTACTGCGAAGCGATCATTCAACGACTCCCAGAACGATGGGATAGTATCAGCACAAACGAAATGGATAATGCTCTAGGCTTTGGAAGAAAAATCAAGATACTCAGCATTCGATGGCTCGATACATCACAACTATAATCATCGCGTTACTTGCGTTCACATCGCCATCAAGCGATGCAACAGAATCGGCCAACACCTCTCTGAACTTTCGAATTTTCGGAGTAGGGTCAGACGACTTTAACGGGCTCTTTTTCTTCAACGGGCAAACCTACCAGGAGCTAACCTTCAATCGAACCAGTCGCTCAACAGAAACATATCACTACCGCGGAGAACCGAAAATACGCCTCTACCTCAAAAATCCAAACTTCACGCTAGAACGCCCAAATGAGCCTCAGTATATTCAAGCAGGTGCAGCAAACATCCCAGCAGACATATCCACAAGTGTCATCATCATCGCAGCAGAACAAGAAAACCGAACAGTCCCATCATCTGAACGACGCTATCAAGCTTTCGTAATGAACGATAACCGAGATACCTTCGGCGTGAATACCGTCGCAATCCTCAATACAACGAGCGTTCAGCTCTATGGCAAAGTTGGAGAAGAGACCCTAAGCCTAGCAAAGGGCGAATCTCAACAATTCGACTACACCCGCTATTCAGGCAAAGATAGAGGGATTCCAGTCTCATTTGCATTCGAAACTCAAAATGGACCACGACTAGTCCTGTCGAATGATATTCGACTAGCAAAAAACCGACGAGTTATCCTTATCCTTCAACCGCCCAGAAACCGAAACTCGACACGTATCGAAACTAGAATGCTATCAGAGGCAATTTACCCCAAAGAATCTGAATAAACCACCCCTCGGACTACACCGTCAGCGCGCAGTATTTCTCCCACAGATAGGTGAAGGACCACGCAAAGTCGCGCGGTGCTCTTTCGATCCATGCATTGAGCTCGTCGAGGTCGATCCACTTGCCGTCGCTGACTTCGTCTGGGTCGAGCTTGAACGGGCCTTCCGCTTCGCAGCGATACACCCAGACGAACTCTTGCCCGGTTTGCTTACAAGGCGACTCCTTAAAGACGCGTGTCAGGTTCACCGGATCAGTTAGGCCGATCTCTTCAGCCAATTCACGCGGCGCAGCATCGTCATAATCTTCACCACTATCCACGTGACCGGAGCATGAACTCACCCACTTGCCGGGAGCCGAGTCTTTGGTCAACGAGCGGCGTTGTAGATAGAGCTGCCCTGCGGCATTAAATACAAAAATGTGCACCGCGCGGTGCATCAGCTTTTCACGGTGAACGACCGAACGTGTCTCGGTGCGAAGGACAGTGTCCTCCGCATCGACGACATCAAATAATTCTTCAGGATCTTGCACGGGTAGGTAGAGAGTAGGGAGAGAATACGAATCAAGACTGTGATCACCTTTCAGCAACCAAAGTTCCAATTCAGGGTATAAATAGTATTAACAATATGGCAAACGCCCGTGGTGTTAATCTGTAATCACCCCGTTCATCAATGGCTTAACGAATCAAACCCTTGAAATCTTCAAAGTGACCAGTGAAGCCACCGGGCACACCTTTGTTGATCACTGCAACCGCATCGTGCGAGTGCAGTGATTCAAGGTGAGCGCAAGCGACTTGGAAATCGACGATACGCGGCTCTTCATCGAGCTGCTCGTAGAGCAGGCGCGCGGCGTCTTCGACAAATTTAGTGAAGGCCCCATTCATCTCAGCAAATGCCTGCTCGTCCTCACGCTTAACCATGACTTGCGTCTCGGTCTTGAGCGCTTCGAGGCAGATCTGCTGGATATCTTCGATCGCTAGATGCGCGCCTTCGGCCACTTCAACGCTCACGCGAGCGGTGCTACGCTGCGAGTGCGGGATGCCATAGATATTACGGCTGCCACGCGCATGCTCAGAAAGCTCGGAAGAGCATGGGCAAGCGGATGAGTAGATAAAATCGAAGTGGATGTATTTACGGAAGCGGTCAAGTTCGTCGATCTTACCTTCGAACGCACACTTGTAATACTGCCAACCTTCGAGACCGCTGCGTAAGCTGGGCTTAAGGATCGGATATTCGAAATCGAGCTTCAGCTGTGCGCGGTGTGCAATGACCTCGGTCTTATATTCGAGTAAGATCTCGTGCAACAAGTCGGGCGTGAAGATGCGATCTTGGAACGTGTAGAACACGCGCATGATACGCGACATGTTGATTCCCTTCTGGCTCGCCTCCAGAGAGACGGTGCCCGTGACCGATGTTTCGAGTGTTTGCGTGTCCGACGTCGGTGTTATGTAGCGAAGCGGGAGCTTAAAATTGGAAATACCAACCTTGAGGATGGGCACATTCGCGCCGAAGATTTGCTGCGCGTCGGCGTTCTGCATATCCGGCAGGTCGGAGCGATATTCGTCGGTAAGGACGAAATCCTGGTCATAGAATTTCACTGGCTTCGTTGGTGCAGAAGTCAGTTCATCCTGTGCTGGAATGCTATTTTTATTTTTCATGCTTCAATGGATCGTCTGCGGGCGTGCTGCCGACATTCACCTAACAACTTGTCCGAGAATGACTAGAGGCGCAAGCCCACGTCTGTCTTTATAAGAGCGGGCAGGTAAAGCAGTATTCCCGGACTTGGCAAGTTCGTAAAAATGCTTTGCCGAACAAGGAAGGCCTGCTAAGTCTCAGCCCACATGTCGACCGACTTTCAGATCTTAGGTTCCAGCAGCAATGGCAATTGCTCCCTACTCCGCACAGGTAATAGCAAAATCCTGATCGATGCGGGGTTCTCAGGCAAGCGTATCGGATTGATGCTCGAAGCCATCGGCGAATCGATCGATACCATCGATGCGGTTTTTGTCACACACGAGCACAGCGACCACGCGCAAGGGATTCGCGGGCTCGCCAAACGCGCCGATCTACCCGTCTTTGCCAATCGCGATACCGCAGACGCCATCCAAGAAAAACTTGTCAAAAAGGTCAACTGGCAGGTCTTTCAGACTGGCTCAGCCTTTAAATTTCGCGATTTAGAAGTGCGCTCCTTCTCTGTGCCACACGATGCCTACGATCCTGTCGGCTACACCTTCCATTGGGGCGAAGAAGGCGACCTGATCTCACCACGCCAGAGTTTAGCCTGGGTCACCGACCTCGGGTATGTCCCAGAACACATCAAGGAACACATCAAATCCGTGCACACTTTAGTGCTTGAAGCCAATTATGATGAAAAGTTACTAGATAGTGACGAACGTCGTCCTTGGTCGCTCAAACAACGTATCCGCGGGCGCCACGGGCACCTCTCTAATGATGCCTGCCACGAGGCTTTGAGCGGTCTCAACGGGAATTCCGCGGTGCGAGAAGTCTATCTCGCACACTTAAGTAAAGACTGTAATACCGTTGAACTGGTAAAGAATAAGTTTGCGGAGCTATCTGGGAACGGTAGCACCTTCACCATCAAAGTGATCGATCCCAAGGTTTGATACTGCCCCCGCTGCGAACGTTAATCATCACAAATAAATTTTTTCTCCCTATGAAAAATCCATATCGCAAAACAAAAATCATTTTCACCGTTGGGCCAGCCACACAAGACGAAGCGACGCTCGAACGGCTTATACACGCAGGAGTTGATATCTGCCGCATTAACATGGCACATGCCGATCACGCTTGGACTCGAGAGATTATACAACGTGTGCGCAAAGTATGTAAGAACGTCGGTCGCCACATCGCGATCATGATGGACGTCAAGGGACCGGAAATTCGCACTGGCGATGTGCCCGAAACTTTCGAGCTCGAAAAAGGAGAAACCTTCGACTTCACCTTTGGCCAAGGTATTGGCGGCGTCGGCGAAGACGGCATCCGTCGTGTCGACATCAACTACCCAGGATTTTCCAAAGACATCAAAGTCGGCGACACCGTGCTCGTCGATAGCGGCTTGATGCGACTGCTCGTCCTCGAAATCGCCCACGACAAGCGCGTGCGCTGCGAAGTCATCATCCCTGGCCCGCTCGGCAACCGTCGCCACATCAATCTACCAGGTGTCCGCGTGAACCTACCAGCGCTCACGAAGAAGGATCAGGGCGATGTTGATGTCGGCATCGAACAAGGCATCGAGTTTTTCGCACTTTCCTTTGTGCGTGAACCAGACGACCTCGACATCTTCCACCGCTATCTCACCGACAAAGGCTCGACCGCAAAGGTGATAGCCAAGATCGAAGACCAACAAGCGATTCGCAATCTAGAGGACATCATCAAAGCCTCTGACGGCTTAATGGTGGCTCGTGGCGACCTCGGCGTCGAGTGCCCGTTCGAAGATCTGCCACTGATTCAGTCCCGCGCGATCAACACCTGCATCCAAAACACCACTCCAGTCATCGTAGCGACCCATATGCTCGAATCGATGATCGACTCTCCGATCCCGACGCGTGCCGAAGTCACAGACATAGCGAACGCGATTCGCGAAGAGGCCGACTGCGTGATGCTCTCAGGTGAAACCACAGTTGGCAAATACCCCGTAGAGTGTGTCGAAACCATCAATCGCATCGCTAACCGCATGGAAGCCGAAGATGGCCCAGTGTTACGCGAAGACCTCGTTTTGAAGCTACCAAAATCAAAAATGCTGCGCTCCGCCGCATATTTGGCCTCCGAACTCGACGATGCTGCGATCGTTGTCTTCACACGCCGTGGCCTACTCCCACAAAAGCTCTCATCACTGCGCGCGAAAGTGCCCGTTTACGCATTTACCGATAACGAAGATACTTTCGGTCAGATCCTAATCATGCGCGGCATCGAGCCATTCTTCCTAGAATTCGACGACGAAAACCCGGAACGCACGATTCAAAACGCATTCAAGGCACTGAAAGAGCGAAATTGGGCAAAGCCTGGCGCGCCAATGGTCGTCATTACCAATGTCATCGCAGGCGAAAAGATAGTCGACACCATACAGATGCGTGAGGTTGAATAATAGGGACTTCTCCCTACTCAACCCTCCATGGACAAAATTAAGAACCTGCTACTGCCACTGGCGCTGATCTTTGGCGCGATTGCTGTCTTCGAAACTGGCGCTCGCTATGGCGCGACCAATATGCGCGCACATGCGATCGCCAGTGAACTGCAACTACCGCTGGGAATCTACGTCACAGGCGAATCCTCCATGAACGAGCAGAATGCCGCCCAATGGACTTCCATCATCGACAACGGCATCGCAGCAGGTGCCGTTCATCGCCAGATCTGGTATTTGAATAAAGCGGCCAAGGCACAACTCGACAAAATCCTCACGTTCGCGCTCACCGTGCGCGGTGATGGCACAGCGAAGCACTTCGAAGCCATCGCAAAGAGCGATCAGCCCAATGGTATCGGCACTGCAAAACTCAACGAAATCCGCAACGCCATCGACAGCGCTAAAGTCGAACTCATTGACAATGCACCAAAGCCGACAGAAAGCGACACAGCCGAGCAGACCGAAGTAAGCGAAGTCAAAAGCGGTTCTTAAAATCTTCTACCGAAGCCCCGAACGGAGAGCTTGCCTAATGAGATTTAATGCATTTAATTTAAATCGTGCAACAAACTGAAGAATATCGACCTGGAGCAAGTATCATCAAACAAGGCACTGAAAGCACTGGCTTTTATGTCTTAGAAAAAGGTGCCGTCGAAGTCTACAAAGACGACATCATGCTGAATGTCCTGATGTATCCTGGCACAATCTTTGGCGAGATGGGCGACATTCTCGGCAAGCCAAGAAGCTGCACTGTTAAGGCACGCACCCCAACAGTCGTCACCAAATACGACGGTGGCGCCATGGAGGACGTGATCCGCGAACACCCTGATATCGCGATTAAAATATTCAAGACCCTAGCCAGCCGCCTCGAACGCACCACGCAAAAGCTAGCCGACGTCACTCGCGTCTCGACCGTCTGGTCGGTGGAAAACAAGCAGCAGCGTTGACCGATCCGCTGGCGTCGAGAAAACAGCCAAGCGCGAGTTAGTCCCGTGAAAGCGATCGATAGAGAGAAGCACTTTGCTTATATAAGTCTCACTCAAATATGGCGGTGCGACTGAGCAAATACATTGCAACATAATGCCTATAGACATTGCGCCATCATGCCAATAGGCTGATAGGTAAGGTCGATGTAAAAAAATAGAATAATCGTAATAAGATTAAAGAGATGAAGAACGCGCACCCCCTCAACCTCGCTGTAGCACTCGCTATCGGACTCACCGCAATCAGTTGCAAAAAACAAACGCCGCCAGCGCCTCCACCTCCGATCGTCCAGGTTGAAACTGTCAAGATGACGGACATGCCCCTCTCTGTCGAATTCATCGGCCACCTCGATTCTCCGCAAAACGTCGAAGTTCGCGCGCGTGTCGAAGCCTTTGTCGAAAAGATGCTCTTCATTGAGGGCACCGAAGTCAAAGAAGGCGCCCCCCTCTTCCTTTTGGATAAAAAACCCCTCCAAGAGCAACTCGATGCCGCCAACGGTCGCCTGGCCGAAGCCCAAGCCGCGCTCAAGAAATACGAAAAAGACGTCGCGCGTCTCGAACCACTCGCAGAGAAACGTGCGATTCCACAGCAAGACCTCGACAACGCACTCGCCACTGTCGACATCGGAAAAGCCAACGTTTACTCGGCCGAGGCCAACGTAGTCTCCGCCCAGATCGACCTTGGCTACTGCGACGTCAATGCGCCCATCTCTGGCCTGATCGGCGCCAAACAAGTATCCGTCGGCAGCCTTGTCGGCAAAGGCGAGCCCACGTTAATGGCCACGATTTCGCAACTCGATCCAATTTGGTTCTACTGCAACGTCAGCGAAACCGATTACCTACAAGCCAAAAGCCGAAAAAATAAAGACGTCGAAGACATCCCCATCACCTTAATACTTGCGAATGGACTAGTGCACCCAGACAGAGGGCAGATCGTCTTTATCGATCGCGCCGTGGATGTGACCACTGGCACCTTGAAAATGCGCGTCGCTTTTCCAAATCCAGATAAAATACTCCGCCCTGGCATGTTTGGTCGCATCCGCGCCGACTTAGGCAAAGTTCCTGACAGCATCCTCATTCCACAGCGTGCCAATATTGAACTGCAGGGTAAGAATTTCGTATGGGTCGTGGATGCTGAAAACAAGGCGAATCAACGCGCCGTGACTGTCGGCAAAATGCTCGGCGACAAGATACAAATCCTCGAAGGCATCCAAGCCGGTGATCGCATCATCCTCGAAGGCATTCAAAAAGTGCGTGATGGGATGCTGGTGCAACCGAAGAGCAGCGAAGACATCGCCTCCACAGCCAAGGCAAAAGCGACAAAGCTCGAAACGGCCAAACAAGCAGCAGCCAAATAAGGCGCACCCAACCCAATAGAGGACTCATTCCATGGCCGACTTCTTCATACGCCGCCCCATCGTCGCAATGGTCATTGCGCTCCTGACAGTCATCGTCGGGACGATTTCGCTCTCACGTTTGCCGATCTCGGAATATCCGCCGATCAGTCCGACCTTGATTCAGGTCACCGCCACCTATCCTGGTGCCGCTGCCGAGGCAGTGATGGAGTCCGTCGCCACACCGATCGAATCCAAGGTCAACGGTGTCAACGACCTCCTTTACATTCAATCGTATAACTCGAATGACGGTAAGATGACCCTCAATGCATACTTCGATGTCGGCACCGACGTCGACATCATGCAGGTCAACACCCAGAACCGCGTCGGCCAAGCAGACTCACAGTTGCCTGAAGCCGCAAAGAACCAAGGGATCATTACCAACCGTTCCAGCCCCGATATTTTGATGGGGATCGGCCTGAACTCGCCCAACGGTAGCTACGATGCGATCTTCCTCAGTAATTACTGCGACATCAATTTGGTCGATCAAATTAAACGTGTGCGCGGCGTCGGTGACGTGACGAACTTCACCTCGCAAGATTACTCAATGCGCATTTGGCTACGACCTGACAAACTGGCAACGCTCGGCATCACTCCGTCTGACATCCAAAACGCGATCAACGAGCAAAATGCGCAGTCCCCCTCAGGGCGTATCGGCGCAGAACCCTCTCCCAAAGGTCAGGAAAAGCAATTCAACGTGCGCGCGCAGGGCTTGCTCAAAACGCCTGCCGAATTTGAAGAAATCATCATTCGCTCCAACAACGACGGCTCTCAGGTCAAAATCGGCGATGTCGCTCGCGTCGAACTCGGCGCTAAAACCTACGACCTACGCGCCCGCCTAAACGGAACACCAGCCGGCTCACTCGGTGTCTATCTCGCCCCTGGTGCCAACGCGCTCGAGACTGCCGAAAATGTGCATCAGATACTCGAAGAGGCGAAAACACGCTTCCCTCCTGACATGGATTACAAAGTCGTGCTGGATGCCACCTTGCCCGTGAAAGCATCGATGGAGGAGATCGTGCACACCCTAGCCGAAGCCATCATTCTAGTGCTGCTAGTAGTCTACATCTTCCTGCAAAGCTTCCGTGCCACCCTCATCCCGATGTGCACCGTGCCTGTTTCATTGCTGGGTGCCTTTATTCTATTCCCTGTCATGGGCTTCAGCGTCAACGTATTGACAATGTTCGGTCTGGTGCTGGCCATCGGTATCGTGGTCGACGACGCCATCGTGGTGGTTGAAGCGGTGCAGCATCACATTGAGAAGGGCAAGAGTCCGAAGGAAGCCACGCGGATCGCAATGAAGGAGGTATCCGGCCCCGTTGTTGCGATCGGCCTAGTGCTGTGTTCGGTGTTCGTGCCCGTCGCCTTCATGGGCGGTGTTACAGGTCAACTGTATAGCCAGTTCGCACTCACTATCGCCATCGCGGTGGTTTTCTCCGTGATCAACGCTTTGACGCTCAGCCCCGCACTCTGCGCACTGCTCTTAAAGGAGCCCAAAGAGAGCCACGGCCCGATTGCCAAGTTCTTCAAACTGTTCAACCGCGTCTTTGACTGGATCATCGATAAATACGGCATCGTCGTCGGCTCACTCGTCAAAAAAGCCGCCCGCTCGATGCTCCTGCTAGTCGCCGTGGTCGCTGGCATCTATATGCTCGGCAAACACGTGCCAGGCGGATTCATTCCCGACGAGGACAAGGGATACCTCTTCGTCGCGGTCGAACTACCCGAAGGTGCCTCCTTACAACGCTCGGACGAGGTGCTCAAAAAGGCGGAAGCCATCGTCAACGCCACCGAAGGTGTCGATTCGACCATGGCGCTGTCTGGATTCAACGTCCTCAACTCGCTCAATTTCTCCAATACTGGCATGATGTTCATCGGCCTGGACCCATGGGAAGAACGCCAAGACCCATCGCTGCATGCCGAGGCTCTGGTTGCTAAATGGAATAAGGAACTCTCCGTCATTCCCGAGGCGCGCATTTTCGCGTTCGGCCCGCCGCCGCTGCCTGGTTACGGTAGTGTCTCTGGCTTTACCATGGAGCTGCAAGACCGTTCCGGTGGCAGTATTGAACAACTTGAAGGCTATGTGAAACAGCTACTAAAAGCTGCCAGCGAACGCCCTGAAATAGGCCGTATCAGCACTAGCTTTAACACCGAAGCTCCACAGATCAAAGTCGATCTCGACCGCGAAAAAGCACGCACTTTAAATGTGCCTGTCGATAGTATTTTCCAAACCCTGCAAACCTACTTGAGTGGTTTATATATTAACGACTTCGTGCTCTTCGGCCGTGTCTATCAAGTGCTCCTGCAAGCCGAGCCCGAGTTCACCAACGAGGCTTCCGACATCGAGCAATTCTATGTGCGCAATAATGATGGCGAAATGGTGCCACTGAGCACACTCGTCACCATCACTCGAATCAGTGGCCCCAACTTCGTCTCGCGCTTCAACTTGTTCAATGCAGCCGAAATGATCGGTGCGCCTGCGCCTGGCTACAGCTCCTCGCAAGCCATTCAAGCCATCGAAGAAGTCATGGAAACCATGCCGAGCGAAGTCGGCTACGAATGGGCGGGGCTCACCCTTCAGGAAAAGAAATCCGAAGGTCAAGCGCCCATCATTTTTGGCATGGCGGTGCTCTTCGTCTTCCTTCTGTTGGCAGCACAATACGAAAGCTGGGGTCTGCCCTTCGCCGTGCTACTGGCGACTCCGACCGTCATCCTCGGCCTCATGGTGGGCATGATCTTTCGCGGCTTTGACCTTAACGTCTATGCACAGATCGGCTTAATTATGCTGATCGGCCTCTCCGCGAAGAATGCGATTTTGATCGTCGAATTCGCTAAAATGAAACGCGACGAGGGCGAAGACATTATTAGCGCCGCGATTGATGGTGCCAAACTTCGACTGCGCCCGATTTTGATGACCTCGTTCGCCTTCATTCTCGGCTGTGTGCCGTTGATGCTAGCATCCGGAGCCGGCGCTGCCTCTCGTAGCACTATGGGCACTGGCGTGGTCTTCGGCATGAGCATTGCCACCAGTATCGGGATCTTCTTGATTCCGGTTTGTTACGTCTTTGTGCAAAAAATCGTCGAACTCAGTGGCAATAAACCCGAACCGCCCCAAACAGACACTGCCCCAGCAGAAGGAAAGGCACAGTCATGAAGCATCCAAAACACTTTAGCGCTTGGACGGTCACCACCAGCAGTATCGCCTTGTTATTAGGCGGTTGCGCCGTCGGCCCAGACTACCAGCAACCCGACATTATGCCACCCGCCAGCTTTCACGGTGGCGATAGTGCGAGCAACGCCGCTGGCGACGCTTCATTTGCCGATTTAAAATGGCAGGAAGTGTTTAAAGACCCACAGATGAGCGCCTACATCAAAGAAGCGCTGGAGGCCAACTGGGACGTAAAAATCGCCGCCTCACGCTTACTCGAAGCCGAAGCTGCACTAGGAGTCGAACGCTCTCGCTTCTTTCCGAGTATCTTCGGCGGAGGCGATCTCTACAACACGCGCACCTCTGAAAATGGCCCGACTGGTGGAGCACCCAATCCCGAGCGCAGCTATGGCGACGCTGGCGTAGGCATTTCGAGTTACGAAGTCGACCTCTGGGGCAATATTCGCTACGCCAATACGGCCGCACGTGCACGCTACCTTCAGTCCCAAGAAGCACAACACACCGTGCGTCAAACATTGATCGCTCAAGTCGCGGCCAGCTATCTGAACCTGCTAGAGCTCGATTATGAACTTGAGATAGCAGAAGACTCCCTCGAGACACGACAAGATTCTCTGATCCTGACCACTGCCCGCGAGCAAGGTGGTGTCGCCGCGATGCAAGACGTCGTGCAAGCCGAAATACTCGTTTATACGGCACAGAGTCGTATGGTTGAGATTAAGCGCGATCGCGACCTACAGGAAAATGCACTCTGCATTTTATTAGGCCGCAATCCGACCACACTTGAGCGCGGGGCTCAATTCAGCGAACAAGGCTTTGACGACGCAGTGCCAGCAGGCCTGCCTTCATCGCTCGTCGAGCGGCGTCCGGACATTCGCTCTGCCGAGCAGGGCCTGATCGAAGCCAACGCCAACATCGGGCAAGCCAAGGCGGCCTTCTACCCACAAGTCTCACTGACTGGCAGCTATGGCTACCAAAGCCTGTCGTCTTCAGAGCTCTTCAAATCAGCCTCCCGCGACTGGCAATTCGGCCCCTCCGTTACGCTACCGATCTTCACAGGGGGGCGCCTTGAATCGAACCTCAAGGTCACACAGGCTCAATACGAAACTGCGCTCCTGAGCTATCAGCAAACCGTGCAAAATGCATTCAAAGAAGTCTCTGACGCACTGGTAAACTATCAGCGCACTCGCGAATTTACCGACCGACAAGAGTTGCTCACAAAAAGTAACCGCGAGGCTGCCGAACTCGCGAATATCCGCTATGAGGGCGGTGTGACCAGCTACCTCGAAGTGCTCTACAACGAGCAAGAGCTCTTTGACGCCGAGCTCAATTTAGCAAAGTCCGAACTCTCGGAACTCCTCGCTGTCGTGCAACTCTACCGCTCCCTCGGAGGCGGGTGGAAAGCGCCAGCGCAGTAATCGGGAGGGACGAACTCCGGCTCGTCTGACCACAAGATCGACGATAGTTTGTAAGGCACGCGAGCCGAATACGATTAGGTGAGTATGAAACATTCACTCATTCTTATTATGCTCTTCTCCCTAGTCTCCACTCTCTCCGCAGGCAAGCCACTCGAAGTCGGTGCTGCGGCTCCTCAGATTCAAGCAGTTGATCAAACAGGCGCGACCATTGACTTCGGTGCCGCACTCAGCACTGGCACCTCCGTGGTCTTCTTTTACCCCAGAGCCATGACTCCTGGTTGCACCAAGCAGGCCTGCAGCCTTCGCGACAGCTGGGAGGTCCTTAAGTCACGGGGCGTTGAAATATTTGGTGTCTCTACAGACAGCGCGGAACGCCAACAACAGTTCATCGACAAGTATGCACTCCCCTATACGCTGATCGCCGACACTGATAAAGTCGTCTCCGATGCTTTCGGCCGTGGCGGCTTCAGCCGCCAAGCCTACATCTTTATCGATGGAAAACTTGCATGGCGTGACCTCAAGGCTGCCACCGCCGACCAAGGTGACGAGGTGCTCGCTGCGCTCGATGCGATCGAAGCCTCAGCCAAACACTAGAAAAACAGCGCCTCCGCCAGTGCTTGCTCTGCAGACAAAGGTTTCACACGCGCGGTGATTTTCTCCTGCCCTTGACCTAGATACGCTTCGATTTCACCCATCGAGCCATCTTTGAATTTACGGCACCGTAAGAAGCGATCATCGTCGTATACAAATTCCAACACCAAGGCACAGTCTTTGGTCGTCTCATCGCACTCGCAGACAGAGAACTCCGCCTTTAGCGCCGGACACGACTGGCAGCCATCGCACTCTGCGAGGCACGACTGCACCCATTCCAGTAGGCCACGACCTTCGCCTGACATCGAGGAGCTGTGTTTCACGCGCACCGCCTGCAAACCTTCACAAATTTGATGGATCGAATAACCGCTTAAAAACTGACCAATTGCTTGGCGCGCGGGCAATAAGCGAGCCCTAGCCAAATCCTGCACTCGGCTCGGGTCTGGCCACACAATTTGGCTCATATCTTGAGACTCGACGCTACTGTCATAAATGCAGCGGCGCACTCCCTTTAGCAGGTTATCAAAATACTTCTCAATACGGGCAATCGGCACACCACTAAACCAGTGATACGTCGGCAGATCACCCTCCAACCAAATCGAAACTTGATTCGATAAATAGCCAAAATTCTCGGACTTATAACGCAGCAGTAA
>Ga0115561_1001627_pt1 | contig 15909 bp, 18 predicted proteins | sample COGITO_mtgs_1105_4_FD_87201 | JGI IMG/M metagenome (GOLD analysis project Ga0115561, IMG submission 87201) | Pelagic marine microbial communities from North Sea - COGITO_mtgs_110512 | ecosystem: Environmental > Aquatic > Marine > Epipelagic | place: Germany:Helgoland, sampling site Kabeltonne...
GATAAAGAGCCCTTCAGTAAGATACTCCGCCGTTACAGGCCAGTATGGGAGCCGTCGCACATGGGTTTACCTGCGGTCATCTTGCAGCCACAGAAAAACACCTTTTTCGATTCCGTCGCTTTGAATTTCATCGGCAGGAATTCAGTATCCTGATGAGACCCGTCGCAGAGCGGTTGGTTTGTGCTCTTGCCACAGGAGCACCAGAAGTATGTTTTTCCTTCCTCGACGTCTACGCCGTAGGGCGATTTTTGCGCAATAGTTGGATCTGCCATGGATGTTTCCTTACCTGAATTGATAGATGGGCCCAGCATAAGGAACAGAGTCAGCCCGCGTCAATTCATTCCTCCGTCGGTGTCCTTGAAAACAGGGGTTACAAACCCTATTATCCCTGCTCTACAGGTGCATCTGCACCGGCGCAGCGCGTTCAATCTCAGGAGTTTGTTTGTATGGATTTCTCTTTTTCAGAGGAGCAGGGTCTTTTGCAGGATAGTATCCAGCGATATATCCAGAATAGTTACACTTTCGATGCTCGACAAAAGTTATTAAAGACTGAAGAAGGCTTCAGTCGTGAGAATTGGGCAAGTTTTGCTGAGTTGGGTTGGCTCGCGCTTCCTTTTACAGAGGAGTCAGGTGGCTTCGGTGGCACTGCCGTCGAGACAATGATTATGATGGAAGAGTTTGGTAAAGGTCTGGTCGTTGAGCCATATGTATCCACGGTGATCATGGCAGGTTCAGTGATTGAAGCCGGTGGAACCACCGAACATATCGAGGGCGTGCTTACCGAGATTATGGCGGGAACAAAATTAGCATCCCTGGCCTATGTCGAGCCCCAGGCAAGATTTAACCTTGCTGACATCACGACAACGGCGAAAGTCGCAGGCGATGGCTACGTCATTAACGGGTTTAAGGGTGTTGTGCTTGGTGGTCCATCAGCAGATGTTCTAGTTGTTCCTGCAAGGACATCCGGTGACCAAAAGGATGAGTCCGGAATCACAATGTTTTTGGTTGATGCTTCATCTGCTGGGATATCGAAACGCGATTACCCGACAATTGACGGCATGCAGGCTTCTGAAATTGACCTGGATAACGTATCGGTGCCTGCAAGCGCCGTTCTGGGTGAAGTCGGGAACGGCTTCGGGCTGCTTGAGCTTGGGATTAACAACGGTATTCTTGCCGTTGGTGCAGAAGCAGTGGGTGCAATGGAAGTGCTTTACAAGGCGACGGTTGAATATTGTAAGACCCGCGAACAGTTCGGGCAGCCAATTGGGAAGTTCCAGGTGTTACAGCACCGTATGGTAGATATGTTCATGGAGCATGAGCAGGCGAAATCTCTGCTCTACATGGCAGCTCTTCGCATGAGCGAGGATGACGACATTGAAGCGCGTAAAGCAGTGTCTGCATTAAAGGTCCAGATTGGCAAGGGTGGCCGGTTTGTTGGCCAGAACGCGATTCAACTTCATGGTGGCATGGGGATGACTGACGAGCTCAATGTAGGTCATTACTTCAAACGCATTACTGCCATTGAGACGCTGTTTGGTAACGTGGATCATCACCTGAAGAAATATTCCCAGGTAGCTTGATCCTATAGGTACTTGAAACTTAGGTACTTTGAAACATAAGCACTTGAAACATAGGCACTTAAAACATAAGTACTTAAAGAAGGGCCCGCAGGAGAGTAATAGTTAATGAGTGATTCGACCTATACGACGCCTGACTGGTTCTGGAAAGCGATTGATACCAAGCCCGAATCAGGGTTTGTCGATGTCGAAGGCTCTGATATCAATTACCTGTACTGGAGCGAACCGGGAAACCCTGGTTTGCTCTTCGTTCATGGGCACAACGCCCATTCCCACTGGTGGGACTTATCGCCCCATCCTATAAAGATGACTATCAGAGCGTAGCGCTGGATATGTCCGGTATGGGAGACAGTGACCATCGGGAGGAGTATTCGGCTGACCTTTATGCCCAGGAGATTGTTGCGGTTGCCGACAAGTGCAACATGGGGCCTGAGACAATTTTAGCGTCACATAGCTATGGCGGGATCATGTCGATTCGCGCGGTGGCCCAATATCCTGATCGTTTCAAGGGCCTGATCTTGCTGGACTCAGGCGTTAAACACCCCGATGACGTGACATCCCAGGAGCCTGACCGGCTGGCAAGGGCAAAACGCTATCCTACGTCGGAAATCGCCCGCTCGAGATTTCGCCTGCAGCCGCCCCAGCAATGTCAGAACCAGTACGTTGTGGATCATATTGCTCGGACCTCGATCGAATATATTGATGATAGCTTTGGCTGGAAGTTTGATGAAGAACAGCGTTCCCGGATGAAGCCTTATGAAGACCTTGAGTCTGACTTCAGGTCAATCGCCATCAAGTGTGCTTTGATTTATGGCGCTGATAGCGCGTCGTTCAGCCTAAAAAGTGCCCAGCACATGAAATCACTTCTCCCGAACCTTGAAGTCACTGAACTTCCAGACGCTCAGCATCACCTGTTCCTTGACCAGCCTGTGTCCTTTATGGAATGTTTGTCAAAGCAACTCGACGCCTGGAAGTAGCCCGAATTTCAGCCAAAAAAAGGGGCCTTTCGGCCCCTTTTTTAATGTCACTATCCAGGTGGCACCAAATAGCGCTTAGCAGGCTTCGAAAAGACCAGCCGCACCCATACCGCCGCCAATACACATCGACACAATGCCGTACTTCTTCTCGCGACGCTTGAGCTCGCGAAGAATGTGGCCTGTTAGACGAGAACCCGTCATACCGAATGGATGGCCGATTGAGATTGAGCCGCCATTGACGTTGTAGATCTCTGGATTAATTTCCAGCGCATCCCTGCTATACAGGCACTGCGAAGCGAAGGCTTCGTTCAGTTCAACCAGGTCAATGTCGGCCATGGTCAGGCCATTGGCTTTGAGCAATTTAGGTACCGCAAATACCGGCCCAATGCCCATTTCGTCTGGCTCACATCCAGCAACAGTCCAGCCGCGGAAGTATGCCATTGGCTCAAGCCCAAGTTGTTGCGCACGTTCTGCGCTCATCACGAGTGTCATGGATGCGCCGTCAGAGAGTTGTGATGCGTTACCAGCAGTCACTGTGCCGTCTTCTTCGAAGACAGGCTTCAGACTCGCAAGGCCTTCAAGGGTTGTACCCGGACGGTTGCATTCGTCACCGACACAAACGCCATCAACGATTTCAGTTTCTTTGGTTTCCTTGTTGACGATCTTTGCGTACTTGGTCTTCATGGGTACGATTTCGTCATCAAACAGGCCAGCCTGTTGTGCCGCGGCGGTACGCTTCTGGCTTTCAAGGGAAAATTCGTCCTGGTACTCGCGCGATATGTTGTAGCGTCTTGCAACCACTTCAGCGGTGTTACCCATGGCCATGAAAATGTCTGGAGACTTCTCGCGAATCGTTGGGTGAGGGTCTGACTTTCCCGGTGTTTGTCTTTGATTGGATGAAATAGACTCAACACCACCGGCGATCATGACTTCTGAACAACCACTGGCGATCTGGTTAGCCGCGAATGCAATGGAGTTCAGGCCGGATGAACATGCCCGACTAATCGTGGATCCTGCCGTGGTAACCGGCAGTTGTGAAAGAATGACGGCGAGTCGCGCGATGTTTCCGCCCTGCTCACCTGTCTGGCTTGCTGCACCAACGATAACGTCTTCGACTTCACTTGGGTCCAGCGTTAGGTTGCGCTCAAGCAAAGCATTAATGCAGTGCGCTACCATGTCATCTGGTCTTGTCAGGTTGAAAGTCCCCCTGAATGATTTAGCCAGTCCTGTTCTTACACTATCTACAACGACGACGTCGCGCATATGGTTCTCCATTCGGAAGATTAAAAAGAGGGCTATTGTGCCTACATCGAATCTCGGTCACAAGCACCAGCACCAGCGGATTAGTGGTGTAAAGACGTTTTTTGCTGGCCACGGTTGGTAAGATTGATCTTGATCGACAAATGCTTAATAGTGCCGGTTCGGGAAATTATAGGCACTCACGTATGACTTACTTGCTAGCGATCGACCAGGGAACGACAAGCTCACGCGCTATTCTGTTTTCCAGTGAGGGTAATCCGGTGGGTGTTTCGCAGCAGGAGTTTGAGCAGCATTTCCCTGACGATGGATGGGTCGAGCATGATCCCGAGGACATCTGGCAGTCGACCATTGATGTCTGCAAGAAAGTGCTTAAGCAAAATGACGTGTCGGCTTCCGAGATAGCCGGTATCGGCATCACCAACCAAAGAGAAACCACCATCGTCTGGGATAAAAAAACCGGTGAGCCCGTGTACAACGCCATCGTCTGGCAGGATCGTCGAACCGCAGACTTTTGTGAAACGCTGATCGATGAGGGACTCGAACCCTGGATCACCGGCAAGACTGGGCTTTTGTTAGACCCGTATTTCTCAAGTACCAAATTGAAATGGATCCTCGATCATGTCGAAGGCGCATTGCAAAGAGCGCAGGCCGGGGACTTGCTGTTCGGGACAGTAGACACGTTTTTGCTTTGGCGCCTCACGGGTGGCGCAAGTCATAAAACGGATGCGACCAATGCGTCCAGAACGATGTTGTTCAACATTCATGAGCAGGAATGGGATGCGGAGATCCTGGCCAGACTAGATGTGCCGGCATCCATGTTGCCGGAAGTTGAAGATTGCAGTGCCGATTTTGGTCACACAGATCCTGCCTTGTTTGGTGCGGCGATACCCATACTGGGAATGGCAGGCGACCAGCAGGCAGCATTGATCGGGCAGGGTTGTTTCACACAGGGAATGATCAAGAGTACCTATGGTACCGGTTGTTTCGTGATCATGAATACTGGCGGTGAAGCTATCGCGTCAAAAAACAAGCTCTTGACAACGGTGGCATACCGCCTTGATGGAAAGGTTACCTACGGCCTTGAAGGCAGTATCTTCGTTGCGGGTGCTGCAGTTCAATGGCTCCGTGATGGTCTTAAATTGGTCTCCGAGGCAGCAGAAACAGAATCTATTGCCAAGGGACATCGCGTAGATCATGGTGTTTATCTAGTCCCTGCTTTTACCGGGTTAGGGGCGCCCTACTGGGACCCTAACGCCAGGGGTGCAATACTTGGCCTGACCCGTGATTCAGGCGTTGCTGATATTGTCACTGCGACGCTTCAGTCAGTGTGTTTCCAGACACTGGATTTGCTGACTGCGATGGAGCAGGATGGGGCGGTACCGACGATCCTTAGGGTCGATGGTGGTATGATCGAGAATAACTGGCTTACGCAGCATCTTGCAGATGTCCTGCAGTTACCAATCGACAGGCCCCGCGTCATCGAAACGACAGCGTTAGGCGTTGCTTACTTGGCGGGCCTAAGAGCAGGAATTTTTGCTGAACTGGATGACGTTGCGGAGAAATGGCAACTCGAGCGAAGGTTTGAACCGGTCATGCAGTCAGAAATCGCGGCAGAACTCTACAAGGGCTGGCAGAGCGCGGTCGCCAAAGTAAGAAGTTAAGAAAGTAAAGAAGTACCTGAAAGTACCTGAAAGTACCTGAAAGTACCTGAAAGTACCTAAAAGGTATCTGAGAATACTGAAAAGTAGTTACAACTTGTTACAAAGTCCCAGGTTTTCTCAGTATTTGGATGTCTTGGCGGGTCTACAATGTTTTTCATCTTAACTGATGAAGTTCTCATGAAGACGATCGCAGACACTGTCAAACAACAAGAAGCAAGGACCTTTCGGGTGGCTACGCTCGGTGCAGGTATTTTTGCGCACCTGATTGTGTGCTGGACCGTTCTGTCAGTCGGCTATATGGACATCAGTGCCTTGCAAATGCTTGGTCTGTCGTCACTCGCAATTACAGGTTTCTTTGTGCTTGCCTTCCTGATCGGTATCGAGTGGAACCTGACGCTTGAAGACCCGGAGATGGCCGTTCCCCGAATGATCTGGGCGCTGACCATCGTCATTATCACCTCCCATTTCGTCATTGATCTCAAATCTGTCGTGCTGTTCTCGGGTCTGGCTATGATTGTGATGGGCGCGAACAGATTGTCCCGCTCACAACAGTTTCTGGTGGCCGGCTATGGTCTGCTGCTTTACATAACGGTTGTGTACCTAACAAGTCCCGAGGGGCTCGATTGGGTGACCGAGGTAGTGTTAATTATCGCTTTTGGATTTGTGCTACTTTTTGGGCCAGCGCTGTATCGGTTCGAACACCTGGCGATAGAAGGTGTCATTACTGAGAAAAATGAGGAGCTGGTCAAAGCCCTGGCGCAGATCAGGGAGATGGCTGTTCGGGACGAAATGACCGGTGTTTATAATCGCCGCCACTTGATGGAATTACTGGCACGCGAGAAGGCGATGGCGGACCGAAAAAATTATGCCTTTTCGATAGCTTACGTTGACCTTGATTATTTTAAGAACGTTAACGATAGATTTGGCCACTCGGCTGGCGATGAGGTTCTTCGAAGCTTTTCCCGTGTTGCTGAAAATGTTATCCGCGAGATCGACTGTATTGCCCGGATCGGAGGTGAGGAGTTCGTCCTGGTCTTTGCTGGAACAAGGCAGTGCGATGCGGTTCGCGGTGCGGAGCGTTTGGCCATCGGGTTGAAAGACATGTCTGTCACGCTGGTTGAACCCGATTATCGGGTGACCACCTCGGTTGGAATAACTGAATATCGTCAAGGTGACAGTGTTCAGCAGCTTATCGATAGAGCCGACATGGCGCTTTACGAGGCTAAACGCAACGGGCGAAACAAGATCGTTGTTGCTTGCGACGAACCTTCTGCCGAGCTGCTGCCAAGGGCAATCAGTTCGGCATTCCCTCTTACAAATGAGAACCTCCATGGCGCTAGATAAATCATTGGTTTTTGGTCTTGCTTGGTTGCTTTTGAACGACAGTTGTCATGGATAAGCGCGCTAGCAACAGGCACGCCGTGAGGGTGAATGCGCTGGTGAATCCGAATGTCGGGCGGTCGTGGCTCTGTCAGACCCAGAATTTCTCGGATCGCGGGATGTTGTTGGTCGAACGAAATGGTCGTTCCCGGCGAAGTTTGCCCGGTATCAGCGAGGGTGAGAATGTCGGCATCCACTTCAGCGTCCCTACCAGCGGCAAAGACAAACGCTTCAAGCTTGAGGGCCATATAGTCCTGGTGATGGATGCCGGCGTCGGTATCAATTTCCCGAAAGGGATAGACAAGGACGTGTTGGCATGCCTGAGTGATCAGTCTGGACTACCGTCGGACTAAAGCCGGCTAACTCAAAGACTGGCAGCCTTCTTGTGAAGGACATCAAGGAGTGCACCAAAGTTAACGCCATGGTGAAGTCCATGATGTGAGTCGGTCAAGCATGGGCAAAAGACGGGCCCATGGAACGTCTCAAGCAAGCGCTAAACTGCTTCAACCAGTTCACAGACGATGTCGCAGATCTGTTCTGCTTCTTCATCTGTAATCGTTAGTGGGGGCAATAACCGAATCACGCTGTCTGCTGCGACGTTGATCAGGATGCCTTTCTCAAGGGCTTTTCCGACCAGGTCTCCGCAAGGTGAACTTAGCTCGATGCCAATCATCAATCCCATGCCGCGGATGTCTTTTACGCTGTTAAGGTGGCCCAGTCGTTCCCTGAATTGCCCCATCATGCGATCTCCGAGTTCCCCCGCGCGTTTAGCAAGACCGAGTTTCTCGATCTGGTCTATCACGGTAATACCCACCGCGCAGGAGAGAGGATTACCGCCAAAGGTTGATCCATGATTGCCGGGTGCAAGTACCTCTGCTGCCTTACCGCTAGCAAGACAAACACCAATGGGTATGCCGTTGCCAAGGCCTTTTGCGAGTGTCACCACATCGGGTTTGATACCGGATGACTGGTAACAAAAGTACTCACCTGTTCTGCCGTTACCCGTTTGGATCTCGTCCAGAATCAGTAGCCAGTCGTTTTCGTTGCAAATCTCTCTAAGAGACGCCAGGTAATTCTGGTTCGGAACTTTAATGCCACCCTCGCCCTGAATGGGCTCTACCATCACCGCGACCACTGACTTGTTGTGTCCGGCGATCCGTCGAACCGCGTCTATGTCGTCATACGGGACGCGGGCAAAGCCTTGCACCAGAGGTTCAAACCCGGCATGGACTTTCCTGTTCCCTGTTGCGGTTAGCGTGGCGAGAGTACGACCATGAAAAGCAGAATCTGTGACGATAATGGTGGGGTTCTCGATGTTCTTTTTGTTACCGTAAAGTCGCGCGATTTTGATGGCACATTCGTTTGCTTCCGCGCCTGAGTTGCCGAAAAACATGTTATCCATGCCCGAGACTCGCTGCAGCTTTTCGGCGAGTTCTTCCTGCTTGGGAACGCGATATAGGTTTGACGTATGGAGCAACGTGGTGGATTGCTCGTTAATGGTCTGTGCAACCTCGGGGTTCGCGTGGCCCAGCCCTACGACGGCGATACCTGCAAGCGCATCCAGGTAACGTTTACCCTCTGTATCGGTCAGCCAGGCGCCTTCGCCTTTTACGAAAGAGATGTCCTGTCGTCCATAAGTTGGCATGATTGCATCTGGCATGGTGTTTTCCTTCTTTTGGAAAAAGAGCCGATGATAAACCAGATCTGTGAGTCCGAAAAGGGTGTCTCCTCCCTGTCAGGTGTACTTATTCCGGATGGAAAGCGCATTTATTCCGGATTGTTTGCCAATCACTTGCCTATCTGTGCTTCAAAAAGGGTAAAATCGATGGTTAACGCTGACCAACTAATGGGACGAAGAAATGGAAATCCACGAAACCATCCGTGAGCAAATTGCCGCTAATCCGGTATTACTCTATATGAAAGGCTCACCTGACCAACCACAGTGCGGGTTCTCGGCGCAGGTAACACAGGTGCTGATGGCATGCGGTGAGCGTTTTGCCTACATCGATATACTGACGAACCCAGAAATTCGGTCCCATTTGCCTGAAGTGTCGGAATGGCCAACTTTTCCGCAGTTATTTATTGCCGGCGAACTGGTTGGAGGCTGCGATATTGTCGTCGAGATGCACGAGGCGGGTGAACTTCAGCCGATGATCAAGGAAGCTGTGCCAGCGGACGCTGGTTAGTGTTTTACTGTTGTAGGCGCATCGGTATACTGACTGTCTCCAACATTTTCATGACCAATCGGTGAGGAATAACAATGAGCTTAAAAGATAGTCAAACAGAACAGAATCTTAAGGATGCATTTGCCGGGGAGTCTCAGGCAAACCGACGGTATCTGTACTTTGCAGCAAAGGCTGATGTCGAAGGTTACAACGACGTCTCCGCTGTATTTCGATCCACTGCGGAAGGCGAAACTGGCCACGCCCACGGCCACCTGGAATACCTTGAAGAAACGGGTGATCCTGCCACGGGCCTACCCATAGGTTCAACCGCCAACAATCTGGCTGCGGCGATTGCCGGTGAAACCCACGAATACACTGACATGTATCCTGGTATGGCGAAGACAGCCCGGGATGAAGGCTTTGACGAGATTGCTGACTGGATGGAAACCCTGGCTAAAGCAGAGCGTTCACATGCAAACAGGTTCCAGAAGGCTCTGGATAGCTTGGATGGATAGCTTATAGAGATAGCTTATAGAGATAGCTTGGTCGGATATTCATCGGCCAACGGAAATAAAAAAGCCCGCTGAGCGGGCTTTTTTTTGGCTGGTTTTTTGTCTGAATTTCAGTCGTATTGTTCATCAGGTAAGCCACCCAGCTGCCGCCAGCGATTAACGATCATGCAGAACAATTCTGCCGTCCTATCACAGTCGTACTTCGCAGAATGGGCTTCCTCGCTATCGAAAGGGATACCGGCCACCTGGCAGGCGCGTGCAAGAACCGTCTGCCCGAATGCCAAACCGCATAATGTAGCGGTATCGAACGCCGAGAAGGGGTGAAATGGGTTTCGCTTGATGCCACATCTGCTAGAGGCCTGGTTCAGGAACGCCTGATCGAAAGAAGCGTTATGCGCGACGATAATGGCACGCGAGCAGCCGGTACGTTTGATCTCTGCGCGGATTGCGTTAAAAGTATCTGCTAAAGCATCTTTCTCTGGCACTGCCATTCGAAAAGGGTGGTAGGGGTCAATGCCAGTGAATTCCAGCGCCGACGGTTCGATATTGGAACCCGGAAATGGCTCAATGTTAAAAAACAATCGCTCGCCGGGCACCAGATCGCCCTCATCGTTCATCTTTGGTATGACGATCGCACTTTCTAGCAACGCATCAGTTTTATGATTGAAGCCGCCAGTTTCTAGGTCGAGTACTACGGGAAGATAGCCGCGAAAACGATGCGCTATCGGTAATTTATCAAAGCTCAAATGTCACCGTCACTTAAAGAGGGCCGATCCCCCATCCTGACCTGCCAGCGTACCACATCACCGCCCCGGGTAGGGACTATCTCATCATTGCCGAAGGTTAGTGCTGATGCCACCTGCCAGTCCTCGCGAACCAACTCGATATAATCTTCATTGTGTGGGACGTGATAAAAGTCAGCGCCAAATTCGCTGGTAAAGCCTTCAAGGCTGTCTAGCTTTCCTTCCGCCTCAAAGACCTCGGTATACAGCTCAAGTGCTGCATGGGCCGTGTAGCAGCCTGCAGCGCAGCCACATGCGTTTTCTTTGGCGTGACGTGGATGGGGCGCGGAGTCTGTGCCGATAAAGAAGCTCGAATCACCAGAAGTTGCGGCCCTAATCAGAGCAATCTGGTGCACATTTCTTTTTAGGACCGGCAGGCAGTAGTGTATTGGCTTCAGGCCGCCAGCCAGCATATCGTTCCGGTTGTACAAAAGGTGGTGAGCGGTAATCGTTGCCGCCACTTTATCACTGGCGTCCCGGACGAATGCTACTGCCTCTTTGGTCGTGATGTGTTCAAGGATAATGCGCAGAGCAGGAAAAGTGGCGGCAATTCGACTGAGGATTCGGTCGATAAAAACGGCTTCCCGATCGAAGATATCAACATCCTGGTCAGTCACCTCGCCGTGAATAGAAAGGATCACATCCTGCTTCTGCATCGCTTCAAATATAGGGAACATTTCCTCTATCGCACTGATACCGAAGGCGGAATTAGTTGTCGCACCGGCAGGATAAAGTTTGAAAGCGGGTGTGAAGGTTGTTTCGGCTGCGGCCGCCACCGTGTCTTTGCTGGTCTCGTCCGTCAGGTACAAAGCCATCATTGGTGAGAACCCGGCAGAGGCGTGCTTTAGGATTCGTTCGCGGTAGGCCGCCGCAAGCGCGACCGTGGTCACTGGCGGGACCAGATTTGGCATGACCAGTACCCTGCCAAAATAGCGGGAGGCATCCCCCACAGTGCGTGCTAGGTATGCATCATCACGAAGGTGGATATGCCAGTCGTCAGGGCGTTTCAGGGTGATTGATTGCATAAGGCTCAGGTTTCATCGGGCTTTGCCATTGTATCATCTTTACCCACCGGTGCATGCGGGATTCTGTCGGCTGCACCCGCGTTGAACCGTCAGTCACTGGAGTTCGAATTTTGCGAAAAAACATGTAATATGACGCCTCTTTTTCGCGAGACCTTCAGCATGGCCGAATTCGACAAAGTCGTACTCTCATATTCCGGCGGTCTGGACACTTCGGTGATCCTTAAGTGGCTGCAGGAGACGTTTGACTGTGAGGTAGTTACCTACACGGCTGACCTGGGGCAGGGCGAGGAACTTGAACCCGCACGAGAGAAGGCTGCGAGCATGGGGGTGAAGGAAATATTCATCGACGACGTGCGCGAAGAGTTCGTTCGAGATTTTGTCTTCCCGATGTTCCGTTGCAATACTATCTACGAGGGTGAGTATCTTCTGGGTACCAGCATCGCACGGCCCCTGATAGCCAAACGTCTGGTAGATATTGCCAACGAGACCGGTGCGCAGGCGATCGCCCATGGTGCGACCGGTAAAGGTAACGATCAGGTCAGATTTGAATTGGGTGTCTATGGGTTAAAGCCGGATGTCACGGTCATTGCGCCTTGGCGCGAGTGGGACCTTAACTCTAGAGAATCGTTGATGGCGTTTTGTGAACAACATCAGATCAAGGTAGATCAGCAGCACGAGGGCCAAAAATCACCCTATTCGATGGACGCTAACCTGCTGCACATCTCCTATGAAGGAGGGATTCTTGAGGATCCTTCAGTGGAACCGGACGAGTCCATGTGGTTGTGGTCGGTTTCCCCGGAAGACGCACCGGATACGCCGACCTATATCGAACTGGAGTACCTGCAAGGTGATGTGGTCGCGATTGATGGCAAGGCGCTCTCTCCGGCAGAAGTCCTGGCTCACTTAAACACAGTGGGTGGCGCAAACGGCATTGGCCGCGTGGATATCGTTGAAAATCGCTATGTTGGAATGAAGGCCCGAGGCTGTTACGAGACACCGGGTGGCACAATCCTGCTGAAAGGACATCGTGCAATTGAGTCCATCACCCTGGATCGTGAACTTGCTCACCTGAAAGACGAACTGATGCCAAGATATGCGTCGCTCATCTATAACGGCTACTGGTGGTCGCCAGAGCGCAAGGCGCTGCAGGCGCTTATCGATGATTCTCAAGAGAACGTGAGTGGCACAGTCAGGCTGAAGCTATATAAGGGTAACGTGATGCTGGTTGGGCGAGAATCGGCAACTGAAAGCCTGTACGACGCTGACATTGTTACGTTTGAGGACGATGCCGGTGCTTATGACCAATCGGATGCCGGCGGGTTTATCAAACTGAACGCGCTGCGACTAAAACTCGCGAGCAAACTGGGTCGCAAGCTAACCTAGGCAACTTCTGATTAACGTTTTGTCGTGATTGCAGTGTTGAAGCCACACCCTAAACCTTATGGTCTTGGTGCGGGTTGGTCTTTTTTTTATTGGGACGCTTGACAGAATTATGGGACGCTTGGCGGAATTATGGGACGCTTGATGGAATTATGGGAAGCTTGATGGAAAAGCCCCATAAAAAAGGGCATTAATCAAAAGTCCCTCGAGAGATCAGTCTAGTTCGGTTTTGTCTTTGAACTCACAAAGGTCAGAGATGACACAAGCACCGCATCTGGGTTTTCTGGCGGTGCAGATATATCGCCCGTGCAGGATCAGCCAGTGGTGAGAGTCCCGAATAAATTCGTCCGGGATGACCTTCAGCAGCTTCTTTTCGACCTGCAGTACGTTTTTACCAGGCGCGAATCGTGTTCGGTTCGAGATTCTAAAAATGTGGGTATCCACTGCCATGGTAGGTTCGCCAAAGGCGGTATTGAGTACAACATTGGCGGTCTTCCTGCCGACGCCGGGCAGTGCTTCCAATGCCTCTCTGGTCCTTGGTACTTCAGAGCCATATTCAGCAAAGAGAATCCGGCATGTCTTGATGATGTTGTTCGCCTTCGTGTTATATAAACCAATCGTTTTAACATAGCTTTTAAGCTTAGGCAGACCGAGTGCAACGATGGCTTCCGGGGTGTTGGCAACGGCGTAGAGTTTTTCTGTGGCTTTGTTGACGCTGACGTCTGTTGCCTGGGCGGAAAGGATGACTGATATAAGAAGTTCAAAGTCAGACTGATAGTTGAGCTCTGTCTTCGGGTTCGGGTTCTCTGCCCGCAGTCGCGACAGGATTTCGACTCTTTTTTCAGCGTTCATCTTAGGGCTCCATCGATGACATTTTTAGCTGCGATCAGGCAGCCCAGGGTCAGGAATGCCCCTGGAGGCAGGGCGACTAACAAAAATCCACTGTCCGCTATCTGGATAGTCATGTCGGGCGTTCCCGTTAGCAGGTGCAGGTTGGCGAACAGGGTTCCGTTGCCAGCAATCTCACGAATTGTGCCCATCAGTAGTAGCACCAACAGGAAGCCGGTGCCCATCATGAGACCGTCAAATGTAGACAGGATGATGGGGTTTTTTGAAGCAAATGCCTCGGCCCTGCCTAGCAGTGTGCAGTTTGTGACGATCAGGGCAACGAACAGCCCAATGCGCTGATGCATATCGAAGAACCAGTACTGTAGGCTGAGATCTGCCAGGGTGACAAAGGTGGCGATCACCAGGATCTGGACCGGCAACCGGGTCTCGTCATCCAGGAGTCCACGCATCAGGCTGATGGTGAAGTTTGACAGGGTTAAAACGACAAGCGTGGTCAGGCCAAGTCCAAGGCTTGTCGCAAATGAATTGGACGTTGCCAGCAGGGGGCAAAGCCCCAGCAATTGAACCAGTGCAGGGTTGTTTTTCCACAGACCATCTTTCGCAAGGCTAATCGCAGTCATTCAGCAAGGGTCTCGGCAATGGCGTTGGTGACGGCTCTGGAAGTAATGGTTGCGCCTGAAATAATATCGATGTCACCCTCAGGGGATAGTGTCCAGTTGGTGTGGTGGGCAGATTTTCCAACGAACTGGTGTATCCAGGTAGAGACTTCGGGTTCAATTTTGTCGCCGATGCCAGGGGTTTCTTCATGATGAGTGACTCGAACGCTAATGACCTCTCTATCACCGGTTAACGATGTTAGTGTAAGCGCAATTAGCAGGTCGATTTTTCCATTGTAACCATGGCTGGTCGTGAGTTGCTCGATCGTGCCGATTTGAGTCCCTTCCCTGAACACGTTGTAACCACTAGAGGATTTCTCTAACTCTGCGCCGTTCACCATTTCCCGGAGTAGTCGTTCTTCATATTGACGCTGGTTAGATTCAATGGTCTTTTTTGTGATCTGATGGGTAAACGCCAGGAAAAAAGCACAGCTCAGTGCCAGCAGCGTGGGTTTCAGAATTTTCCTAAAAAGCGTCTTGTTAATGGCCATGCGAATAGTCATCTGGGCTTCATCGTTGACCGATCCCTCTGGGTAAATACATGGTCAATCAATGGTGCGGTCGCATTCATCAGGAGTATCGCAAATGCGACCCCTTCAGGGTATGCCCCCCAAGATCGTATGATGAAGACGATCAGGCCGACGCCGGCCCCAAACACGAGCAGCCCAATTCTGTGACCGGGACAGGTCACTGGATCTGTTGCGATAAAAAAGGCGGTAAACATGCTGGCCCCCGCAAACAAGGTAAATGCGGGAGAGCCAAGGCTCGCCGAAGAGCCGCCATCATAAAATACCAGTGAAAGTAGCCCGAGTGTTGCTAAAAACGAAGTCGGTATTTGCCAGGGAATGAGCTTTCTGTAAAGCAGGAACAGGCCGCCGATAAGAAATGCCAGATTAATGCTTGCCCAGGTTTGCCAGTTGATTTCTTGTGTACCTGACGCCGCAAAGAATTCGTCGTTGGTGGCGGCGATTCTGAACTTATACGCATCTAGCGGGGTCGCAGCAGTTATCCCGTCATAGTGTTCCTGGGTTGCGCTGGTGCTCAATTTTGCCGTGAAGCTGGTGGCCGCGTCTTTGAGCCCCAAATTTGTGGAGCCGGGGGCGGGCCAGTGAGACATCGCTAGGGGGAAGGAAATAATCAGCATGGCAAACCCGACCATCGCCGGGTTAAATACATTATTTCCTGAACCGCCGTAAAGGTGTTTGCCAAAGACCAGCGCAAAGCCTGTGCCAATGGCGATCATCCAGAAGGGAAGCAGGGGTGGCAGGCAAAGACCTAGCAGGGCGCCGGCAAGCACAGCCGTACCATCGGCCAGTGAGTCCAAGGGTCGCGAACGCAGCTTAAGTACCAGTGCTTCACAAATCACGGCGGTCACCGATGCAGCGGCCACGTTCAGCAACACCCCGATACCAAAGTGCCAGGTAAAAACGGCGAACCCCGGTAGCAGGGCTAGCAATGTGATGCGCATGATCTGCGCTGTTTTATTGCCGTTCCCTGATTTTTTTCTATCCTTCAAGGCTGTTTATTCCCGCTCAAGGCTGTTTATTCCGGCTCAAGGCTGTTTACCCGGGCTCAAGGCTGTTTACCCGGGCTCAAGGCTGTTTCCAGCAAAAGCTGTCGGGCTGATTGACTGGGGCGATTGGCGACGCGGTTGCTGGTGCTGGCAAGGCGAGTTCCTCGGGCCA
>Ga0115561_1001634_pt1 | contig 15852 bp, 12 predicted proteins | sample COGITO_mtgs_1105_4_FD_87201 | JGI IMG/M metagenome (GOLD analysis project Ga0115561, IMG submission 87201) | Pelagic marine microbial communities from North Sea - COGITO_mtgs_110512 | ecosystem: Environmental > Aquatic > Marine > Epipelagic | place: Germany:Helgoland, sampling site Kabeltonne...
AATATAATAAACGAGCTTATTTGAAAAGAAAAGAAAAAACGCAGAATACAGAAATAGAAAATATTTAGGGAATTAATAAATAAAATGTGAATTTAATTACTTAAAGAAATATCTTTAAGTAATATATAGAATGAGGAAACCAATCATTGGCGTTTATAAAATTACGAATACTTTATGTCCTGAGGGGAAGTATTATATTGGATATAGTTGTAATATAAATAGGAGATGGGGAATACATAAAAGCACACTTAGAGGTGGGTATCATTGCAATATTCGTATGCAACGAGCATATGAGAAATATGGGTCTGAATGTTTTGATTATGAAATATTACAAGAATGTGAAAATGAAGAAGAAGCGAAAAATATTGAACTTTCTTACTTAGAAGATTTGACTATACGAGATAAATTATACAATTTACATTATAATAGTAGTGGTGGTGATTTAATGACATATCACCCAAATAAAGAGCAAATTATAGAAAGGATGAAAAATACACAAAAAGAACAAATTAGTAAAATGACAAAAGAAGAAAGACAGGAACGGTGGGGGCAAAGTGGAGAAAAAAATGGTATGTATGGAAGAACACATACCGACGAAGTTAAAAGATTATATTCAGAAATGCATAAAGGTAATACTTATCGTCTTGGAAAAAAGGCATCTCAGGAAACAAAAGAAAAAATGTCGGTTATTGCGAGTGAACGGTTAGGTGAAAAAAACCCTTTTTTCGGAAAACATCATAGCGAAGAAACTAAACAAAAGGTTAGAGAAACTAAACAAAAGAATAGAGAAAAAAATGGTCCAACAATACCAAAAAACGCACGAAAAGTACTAATAGATGGAGAAACTTATATAACAGTAACAGAAGCTGGAATACAACTAAAAGTATGTACCGCAACTATACTACATCGTATAAAGTCACCTAATCCCAAATTTTCTGGTTATAAGTATGCTGACACAAAGTCAGACGAAGTTATGCCCTCATTGCCCCTTTTAATTGTGGATGATGTTGATAATCGTGAAGTTTGAAATCTTCAATTACATAATCGTTAATATCATCTCTTTTATTTAATATTTCTAATGTAGGGAATGGATAAGGCTCACGTGTTATTTGCTCTTTTGCTATTTCTATTAAATCATCATACAAATGAACGTCTCCACCGTAATGAATAAACTCATATGGTTCAAGGTCACATATCTTAGCGATTATACATGTTAATATACTGTACGATAATATGTTCAGTGGACAACCCAATACGGTATCAACAGATCTTTGCAGCAATAAGCAGCTAAGTTTATTACCATCAGTTACAACAAATTGATATAAAATATGACAAGGAGGTAATACACCTTGGTCTAATTGTGCTGGATTCCACACTGATACTACATGTCGTCTGGAGTTTCTTGTTTCAGGATTTTTAAGGTCGTCAATCACTTTTTGTAGTTGGTCAACCCCTTGTCCGGTATAATCTGTTTCGCATCCGGTATATTGTGCGTTGAAAAATCTGCCTTGAAATCCGTAAAGTGGTCCCACCGAACGACCTGGTTCATAGTCTAATCCACGTGTTTCTAAAAATTCTGCTGTAGTATTTCCTTTCCATATTCCAACCCCCTGGTCGGTAAGAATTTTATTATCAGTTTGTCCTTTAATAAACCATAAAAGCTCACGTGTTCCAGTCTTCCAAGCAGTTTTTTTGGTAGTTAATACTGGTATTTTACCATTCTCTAATGAGAAGTGCATAGCCGCACCTACGCCTCTAAGAGTTTTTCCATTACGTCCTTCTTCCAATTTTCCTTCATTTAGTAAGTCTTGAATCAAATTAAGATACTGGTATTCTTCGTGTTTAGGCTGTGACAAGTCACGATTCTTGTGCTTATTGATTTCAACAACATTTTTCAACATACTAATTAATGTATACTAAAATACCAGATTTATATTTATGTCTTTTTCCCAAAAACTATGTATGTCAAAAATTGAATAATTACATAATAACAAGTTACTAACATAACATAACGAACTATGGGACGTTTTTACGATGGCGATATTCAAGGCAAATTCTGGTTTGGTATTCAAGATAGCGGTGATATTGAAAATTTAATAAATGTAACTCCACAAGTATATTACTCTTGGAAATGTTGTAATTGTTCTGTAGAGATAGATATAGATACCAGTGATTATTGTAAGGATTGTCATGAAAGTAAAGATGAACATATCGAAGCAGCCATAGAAGAAGATAATTATGAAGATGAATGTTTATATTATGAAGATAATTGTATAGGATATAGTTTAGATAAAGAAACCCATTATGAAGAATTAGTAAAGAACATGGAATTATTGAAAAAAGAAATACCTGAAGAAATTATCAATGAATTTGATAATATAGAACAAAATGACAAAATATTAGACGCATTTACAAAAGTATTTGATAAAAGTCTCCCAATTGTAAACAAATTAAACGATGACCTTGTCTATTCAGATACAGAAAAAAAACGAATCGCTACATTAGTGGCAAGGTACACTATCGGATACCAGATTGAATACTGCTTACGAACAACGGATAGCTGTCAGGTGAATTGTGAATATTAATAGTTGAAATTATAATAAAGGTAAGTTATTATAATTTTCCTAGTTATCGGAATCGAACCAATGACCGACGGCTGGCCGCTTTAAATAAAGATATACTACTACAGGCCGTCGCTCTACCAACTGAGCTAAACCAGGGCACACACACTTGTGTAAATAACTCACACAAGTAATAGTATGAATAGTTTTTTATATTGTTTTAAATAAAAGTATAAAAAATAAACTGACGTTACATCAATATCTTTTTCTATGTGAATTATATATCTATAATGGAAATAATTAACGACTCAGATTTATCAAAGAAGACTTTTTTATCTCATGTGTTTTCCACAACGGAGGAGGGACAGGCCGAATTATTGAATGTGATTCAATATTCATCAATGGGCGTGGTTCCAGTGGTAATGTTGAATAAAATGGTCCAGCGTTTTATCCCAGAGGCGGACCCAGAGAAGTCAACTTTAGAACTTTTAGCCGAAATCTTCATTCAACTGACAATAATGTTTTGCGGTGCTATCATTATTCACCGTGCTATCACATATTTCCCAACTTACAGTGGATTTAAGTATGAGAACTTAACCTTGACAAACGTAATCTTGGCATTCTTAATTATTGTGTTAAGCATTCAGACAAAGTTAGGTCTTAAAGTAAATATTCTATTCGACCGCGTGCTTGAACTTTGGAATGGTCCTTCTACCGAGGAGACCAAGCAGAATGTAAAACAAAACGTTCGCGTATCTCAACACACAATGCATCACCCAAGTCAGGCAGATAATTTAGACAATAGTCAGATGCAAGGTGGAACTTTCCCCCCTGCTCCCGTAGCAACGGCTAGACCTGATATGGGCCAACAGCAAATGGCACCCCAACAAGATATGGGTATGTCATTCGGTCCTATGGCAGCAAATGGTGCTTTAGGTGGTTCATTTGGTGCTGCTTTTTAAATTCGTATCTTTATGAGTAATACAATCGTTCATAAAGATAATTTACATATCGGGTGAAAATGGGTTCCCTTTCAAGTTGACACAATTGCCTTTGTCATTGCGCGTTTTGCCAGGTTTACATTGGATCCTACATCTATTTGTATTAGGGTTAAGTTCTTTACCGGAAGGACATTTTCTAACGGTCTTACGGGTCTTATCACGAATACATTTGAAATTAGCGTTACGAACATAACCATTTTTACAGGTTTTCACACATCTCTTGGTAGTGGGTTTATATTCTTTTCCAGGAGGACAAACACGTTTAGGTTCATGATTTATTGAGATAGTTTTCAAGTCCGATTTAGAAACTTTACTTGTATCTTTCACAATTAGATTGATGGTTTTTTCAATGGCAGAAGGGATTTCAATTCCAGAAACTAAACGATGGTTCTCAAACTTCATATTATGTTTTTTTAAAAATCCTTCGTCGCTAAGTAAATCTTCATATTCATTCATTAATACTTCGGTGTCAACACGTGAATACACATTCGGATGAACCATATTCATAAATAAAGTAAACGCCCGCATTGAGAACGTTTTATCTAAAAGGTGTTTTGATTTTCTTAGCATAACAAGTAATGCGATTCCAACACCATAGCTATCAATAGTATCAACCGATTTATTTAAAAAATTATTATAATCATTGGAATTAAGATTTCTGGATAGATTAAAAAATTTTCTTATAAATTTACCAGTAATATTATTATATTCGGTAGTGTTTGGTTTGAAATCTGATACACACTCAAAAAAGTAGCTAAGTTGGTCGGATAGGTCATCAGTAACAGATGCCAAATCATAAGCAAGCGTATATACATTACCGTCAGCATATCGGTTATATGTGTCTTTATTCAATAGCACAATTTCAATAGGAAAAGACCAATGATGGGTATTAGCCAACCAGTAATCAGAATATGTACATTTATTAATAATGCTATTTTTGGCAGTCATAAACCCAAAATCAATGAAGTTAATTCGGTTAGTCTCTTTATTATACACAATATTTTGGTGTTTTAAATCGTGATGAACGATTCCGTTCTTTTTAAACGCATTCAATCCGCGAAATAATCTACTGACTTCTAACCAAAATAATTCGATTTGTTTCACGTTTTCAGGTGTCTTTTTCCACTTATGCACTTCATCTGAGAAGTCATCAAGGTCCTTTCCGCCATATTTCATCAATAATAGCTTATAATCTTGAACTTGTTTAGCTTCAAAATCCCTACATTTTGCGATAGCCATAAGATTCGCTGCGTTTTTACTATCAACATTACAATCATCTGGAATACCTAAATAGTATTCTTGTTTTTCATCAGCGAAATCAATGAGATTATATTCACCAAGTTCTTGATTTGCGTGTTTACGTGTCATAAGTTTAGATACAGTGGTAGCATCTTTACGAGCTTTGTCTTTACATTTCAGTTGAGGTTTATGTACGCAACCATATGTTCCTTGTCCGATGACATTTGATGCGCCAAGAGTATCCTTGACCATTTATATATTATGGATATTATTTACTTTATACGATATTCGCAGAATTTACTAAATCCATTTTTTGCATAGACGCATTTAATGATGTTTCTTTTTCAATATTTGCGAATAAGTAGTCTGTGGTAGGTTTCTGTTCTTTCTTCTTGATTTGCTTGTAAACAAGATTAATATTATCACACACCGCCTTAATTGTAGGTTTATCTGGCATAAGTTCAATGTCATTAGGTATTTCTTCAGTCAATAATGCTACCGCAAAATAGAGTAAATATCGTCTGCGCTTGTTTGTCCCAGTAGTATACTTAATACAAAAAAGGGTATGTAATGAGTTTAATAATGCTTCAATGTATTTATTACCAAGTTCATAGCAATGATAAAATAATACGTCCCATAATATCCATACGACATTTGATTGATATTTCGGTTCAACCGGGTTATCCTCTCTAGATTGACATACACACGGGCATTTATTGCCATTACATACAATCGAGAATTCAATAAGCCATTCAATCCAATAACACGCGTTAATTGTATCCTTTTTACCATTGGATAAATGGTATGAAAATTCATTAATGGGTATAAACAGTTCTTTAGGGTCTTTCTTTTTTAAAATATCATTAGCATATTCGGTAGATGGTGCGTGTAATCTGTCTGAAATCTGTGTCATATCAAATTCTTCTTTGCGCTTGATACGTATAGGTTCAAAACTATGTTTTCTGTTAGATAACGTAAGTGTAGCAACGATTTCAGCAAACATTCTTCGTATGGTAGTATGATTTCGTAAGTGATGTGGGCTGGGTATATCATCTTCATTAATGATACTTTGAAATAACAAGAATCTTTTTTCAAGATAAATAATAATTTTTGGATTTCCTATATGTATATGTTTTCCAGCATAATGGAGTATATTTTCCCAAACATCCATAAAATGACCCGCACATATTAATTCACAACACCAGTAACACGCAGGTTCCATTTTACCCTTAATCATATTTTCAATGAAGTTATTTCTGACCTTTAATTTTTTATAGTTAGAGAACGATATACCGTTAAATTCATTGGAAAGTCGTGAATCATTGATATTCGAACCATCTTCAACACGTGGTAAATTATCATCAAGCATTTATAGTTTTGTATTATGTGGAGACAAAACTATACGAAAACAAACACAATAAAAATTATTTCTTCCATGTCGAAACAAAAACAGGGTCAGTGGTTAATCCATCAGACCAGTCCATTCCCGGACCATATCGTTCATTTTTAAGAAACATATCTGACATAGTAAACCCAGACTGAGTTAACGTTTTTTTAAAATAGCATAGGTCATCTTCCGTATTAAAATCGTGTTCTATGATGAGCAAACGGATACCATCTAAAATAGTAGGAAAATCCTTCAACATACTTACGAAATGGCCTTCATTGTCAATAACTAATGTGTTAAACTTCAGTTTATACTTTTCAAGAACGTCATTGTATCCAATTGTATTCACTTCAACCGAACCAGGTATCTGTGTTGGGTATGTATACCAAATCAATGAATATAATGGAACTTTTGATATAGCTGAATTCTCAATAAAAAATCCAAAATTATTAGAATCTCGGTTTTGTTGTAATATAGATAATTCTTTGGTGGATGGTTCAATTACAACATGATTCGTTTTAGTATCTAATATGCTGTTTATTACACACGAATTTCTACCAATTGACCCACCCAATTCTAAAACAATACTGTCAGGTGTGATATGTTTTACTGCCATAAGTTGTTCGGGTATCTCAGAATTAAGTTGTGATTTATCCGAGAAACAAAGACCATTATGAATATCTATTAATTTTTGAATGTACTCATCCATAAGAAAATATAATATATTAATAATGAATTTATTGTTTAAGTTATTTTTCTGTAATAAGTCTTGGAACAACATTGATAGTTTGTAATTCTTGTGACATTAATTTATATGCGTATGGTATCTCTACCTTTGAAAAGTCTGAGTGATTATCACACGTGTTACACGTATGTACGCTAAAGTCGGCAGTGTCATACATCCTGTTTTTCTTTCCGTCATTAAACGCTGCGATCATTCCACATTTATTACAGACGTGTGTGCTATACTTATCAGAAACATCATACATCCTTTCTCTACAGAAACGGGAAATTCCGTGTGCTATCATAACATCTCTTTCCATTTCTCCTATGCGAAAGCCACCATCTCTGCTCCTCCCTTCGGCCGGTTGTCTGGTTAGATTCACCATAGGACCTATAGAACGACTATGTTGCTTGTCTGTAACCATATGCTTTAATCTCTGGTAAAACACCGGACCAATATAAATACTAGTTTCAAGTTGTTCGCCTGTTAGTCCATTGTATAATAGCTCATTGCCATAACTTTCATACCCAAGATTTTGTAGTTCCTTAGCAATCGTTGCTACATCAAGATTTCCAAAACTAGTTCCGTCACCAAACATACCGAGTTCCAATAGTACTTTTCCAAGTAAAGTTTCTTTTAATTGTCCGATAGTCATTCTGGATGGAATAGCGTGAGGATTAATAATAATATCGGGTTTGTGACCGTCCTTTGTAAATGGCATATCGCATTCCGGAATAATATTACCAACTGTGCCCTTTTGTCCGTGCCTAGAACTGAATTTATCACCAAGAACAGGTTTTCTAAGAGCACGCACTCTAACTTTTGCGAAATTGTAACCATCTCCATTGCGACCAGTATAATTTTTATCAATATAGGTTTCTTCAGTAGTTCTGAAGGTTTTACTTTGGTCTTCATATTTAATTGTTTTCATTGGGTCATTACGGTTTTCCTTAATTGGTACAGTCTTAGCAATAATTACATCTCGGTTTTCAACCAACTCATTTTCAGGAATAAATCCATTGGCATTTAGCTTACTGTAATTTCCAAATTTGATACCCTTAGTTTTGGCCGGGTCAGGCTGACAGCGAATAATCTCATCGCGAATAATGTTCTTATCTTCATCCTTCTCTGTGTGATAAATCGTAGCTAAGAATAATCCCCTATCAAGAGAGCCTTTGTTAATTAATACACTATCTTCTTGATTATAGCCGGTATGTGTCATAATTGCTACGTGAATTTGTGTGCCAGATGGGATTTGGTTAAGATGGATAAAATTCATAAGACGTGTATCTACTAAGGGACGTGTAGGATAATTTAATACATATGCGGTTTTATCCATACGCTGGTCGTAATTAGTAGCATATACTCCCATAGCCTGCTTACCCATAGCACATTGATAAGTATTTCTAGGGGCTTGATTATGTTCTGGGTAAGGAACACAAGAAGCCAATACTCCAAATATGGTGCTAGGATGGATTTCACAATGTGTATATTGGAAGTATGCGTTGATGTCTTGTATATAGTTATTTTTGCTTTTCATTGCGATCATAGAGAAATTCTGTTCTTCGGGGTCAATATATTCAATGACAGATTCCTCCAATTTACAATTAGTCAATAGGTCATTCCAAGATAATTCTTTGGTTGTAAGTCGGTTAATAATATCGTTTGTAATTAACACCTTATTATTTTTGACTCGTAAAACTGGGCGTGTAAGCCTTCCACTTTCATTACATATACGAATTTCAAGAGTGTTATAATTAAAGATAATAGACGTATAAATATTGATAATGCCTTTGAACTTTTTTTCTTTCATGTCATTATATAATGCGATTGGGTCAGGAGCAGTTCCAATCCAACAACCATTAATAAATACTTTGACTTTCCCGAGCATATCGTTTGGATCAATATTATTAACCGAATTGATATAGGGTTCTACGTATTCATATAAAGCCGCACTATTTGTAGGTATGGTAATATGTGCCATATAACTGATATTTTTGACGATACCAATAGATTGACCTTCTGGTGTTTCGGCAGGACACAAAAACCCCCAAGTGGTATTGTGTAGTTTTCTGGGAGCAATTAACTCACCACTTTTTTCAAGAGGCGTATTAATTCTACGTAAATGACTTAAACTAGATACATATGTAAGTCTATTTAACACTTGTGCTACACCAACTTTGCTACTATTTGATTGTTTAATACTAAAATCACCAGTAGATAACGCGCGATTAATTCCATTTTCAATCGTAGTTGATTTCATAATTTTATAAATATTTGTGGTATTGATGATATTTTGATAGTCATCCATAGAACGCCAAGACCCATTGTTAATCTCACGAACAACTTGTTTTTGCATTTCTTTTACAAGTTTATTGAAATAGTTTCTGAATAGATTGTTTAACAAAGTTCCGGTTAATTCAATACGCTTATTTGTGTATGAATCTCGGTCATCTTCTTTAAACAAGCCAAGGCTGGTCTTAATTAGTTTCTGGGCCATATATCCAAGTAAGTATATTTTTTGACTTACAGTTTGACAATGAGGAAACAAATCAGATTCCAAAACTTCCTTTGCGAATTCTTGTTTTTTACGTTGTCCGGTTTCTTTGTCCATATTTATTGGTGTATATGCGGCGTATGTAGTAATATGTTCCATCGCACTTTCTTGTGTCATGTATTTATTACCGTCAATAACCGATGCTTGTAGGAACTTAACTACATCTTGTGAATTGGGGTCATTAATATCAAGACAAATATGTTCGCAAATATCCTTGTCGGTCATAACCCCCAATGCCCGGAATACCGCAAATAATTCAATGGGTTGTTTAATACGCGGAATAGATATATATATGCCATTACCAAATCCGTTATTTTTACTTGCAATCATCATTTCAATTTGCTTGGGAGAAATACATTTATAATCGGGTACAGATTTAATCTCAGCCGTCCAAATCCATTTGGTTGTATTCTTACCATCAAAACAATAGATTCTATTTTCGGCGGCTCGTTCCTGTCCTAGCACAGTTTTTTCGGAACCCTTAATAATAAAGTATCCACCACAGTCCATAGAGCATTCTCCGGATTGCTGATGGCTAATATGCGGGTTTTGGGTAAGGACACAAATAGAAGACTTTAACATAATAGGTAACTTGCCAATATTAATTTTAGGTATAATTTTTTCAATTGTCTTAGGAGTATCCATATTCTCAGTGTTACGTATCACATACTTAATGTTAATATCAACAGTCATGGTTGAAGCATATGTAAAATTTCTTAATTTCGCTTCTTGAGGTAACATAGTCTTAGTGGCTCCATTATTTTCATGAATTTGAGGAGGATACAATTTGAAGTTTGTAAAATTAATGAATACTTCGAGGAAATACTTATCCTTACTTTCATTATAGTCATGGTCGGAACGAATCACTACTGGGTTAAACATTTGAATAGTTTTCTGTATTTGAAAATTTACAAAATTATTATACGATTCTAATTGGTGTCTAACCAAACGTTCGAGATGCTTGCCATCAAAATAAGATTCAATCAGATTATATGGTTCTTCGGTGTAATCTCCCAGATGTTCTAGTAATTTAGATTCATCCGGCGTGATCTTTGAAATCATTTGTTTAATTTTTTGATTGACTTGTTCGTTTTCTGCTTCAATTATAGCTTTGATATTGGCACTTTCATCCGACACGCTGCACGATTTAAGCGTATCACATAAGGTATCCATCGTTTGTGGATTATTTGAAGATATGGAGGATTCGAAGTTGCACTTCATTATTGTGGAAATTATCTATATAATTACAACGATGAGGATTTCAATTTTTTATTTGATTGAAGTAAAGAATATAGATATTACAAGGTATAGTGTACAAATGACTGATAAGAAATATACAAATTTCATAAACTTTATAGATAACTATTCTATTAATGAAAGCATAGTTACTGCTGAATATGAAGTATTAAGACAAACGATACGAGAAAATTATAATAATATGAATATACAAGATGTACCTAGAATCAATTGCAATTACAAATCTATAAACAGTAGTACATATGTTAATCCGGTATTTTCAATGAATCCAGTTAAAAGTAGACATGTGAATGAACCGAGTAATATGGATATCTCTTTAAATAATGATACTTTACCAAATAATATTATTCTAAAAAAAACGAAGGAAGAAACGATTGATGTAGAGATAAATACAATAGAAGATTTAATTTGTATACTGGATACACACGAATATAAAGAAGATACAGAATATAATATTGACTTGGAATCTCTCCATAAGATTAAGGGCGAACTCGTTATGTTAAATAAAATGGTTGGGTTATCATCATTAAAGCAATCAATATTGGACCAATTGTTATATTTTATACAAGGATTGCATAATAGTGCGTCTGGTGGGGATTATAAACACACCGTTATATACGGCCCGCCCGGTACAGGTAAAACCGAAATCGCAAAAATAATTGGAACCATGTATTCTAAAATGGGGTTTTTAAAAAATAATACATTTAAGAAGATTACTCGCAGTGATTTAATCGCAGGGTATCTAGGTCAAACTGCTATCAAGACAAAAAAAATAATAGATGAAAGTCTGGGTGGCGTTTTATTTATTGATGAAGCATACTCATTAGCAAGTCGAGAACATGAGGATTCGTTTTCAAAAGAGTGTTTGGATACATTGTGTGAATCACTTAGCGATCATAAAGATGAATTAATGGTAATTATAGCTGGGTATGAAGACGAATTAAATAATACATTTTTTAAAGCAAATCAAGGATTGAAATCGAGATTTATATGGCGATTTTCAATAGATACATATACTCCAAAAGAATTAATGACGATATTTAAACGAAAGGTAGAAGTATCGGATTGGGAATTTATAGATGATAGTATATTAAATGAGAAGTGGTTTCACACGAATAAAGAACACCTTACAAGTTATGGAAGGGATATAGAAATATTATTGACATATGTAAAAATATGTCACGGACGACGTATATATGGTAAACATAAAGATGTTCGAAAGAAAATCACAAGAAAAGACCTAGACACTGGATTGGAATTACTGTTAGCAAACAAGGAACATAAAGAAAAATTGTTTATTTCAACTTTATATGTGTAACAAATATAGTTTAGGAATTATAATATTAGTTATGACTGGATATTTCTTTTCGTATTAGTAATTATACTAAAACGAAATTATAGATGAGTGATAAGAAAATACTATCAATAAATATGGATGAATTTTCATATTCAAATAATAAAACTAAAAAAACTCAACCTAAAAAAAACCCCCAAGACAAAATACGGGTAAAAAATCCAGCCAATAAAAAACAACAAACTCTTCGAAAACAATCACTATTGAATATGATACGAAAACAACAAGAAGATAGATATAAACGACTATACTCCAATAACCAGCCACCGACCCAGTCAAAACAATCCCCTCCACAAGAACAAAATAAAAATGTTGATAAATTCAATGCTGATTTTGATAATTCTTCTCGTGCTTATTTGGATAGACTGATAAAGAAACACGAAACAAATGTTCCCAAGAACACTACATTAAGGAGATACCCGACAAATGAACCACCACATATAACACAACAACCGATAGTTCATACTATGAATACAACTCCTAAGTATGGTTGTTTGAAGAATGGGAATCTACCAACGTATAGGAATTACCTTAATAAAACTCAAAATAATCGTCCGTCAATTCAAGTTGGTAGTAATGTACCATTAAATTCTAATATACCAAATGTCACTAATAATACCATCATCCCTCAACAATCACCAGTTTCCATATATGAAACGAATGAAAAAAATCCACATAGCATTATAGAGTCCCAAATTAATGATGGTATGAAAAAGATGAGTGAATTAAAACAACGGAATGATATGTTAAGTAAATTATCAAATAAACGACCCAAAAAGCTAAAACGGAAAAAGACTTTACGGAGAACTTATAAAGTTGGTCGGTCTTCAGTGGCCCCAAAAGTGTCTGTTTTAGTTTCAAATAAAACATTAAGAAACCGCGTTTCCACACAAAAACAGTTGTTAAAACAAACCCCTATACAAGATGTAAAAAAATATTTAATAAAGCACGGGTTAATACGTGTAGGGTCTACAACTCCTAATGATGTACTGCGTAAAATGTACGAGAGTTTATCATTAGTATGTGGAGAAATACATAATCATAACCCAGATACTTTACTTTATAATTATATTAATGGTAATGAATAAGATGATAATACATAATGTATATTATTACTGATGTAGGTAGTATGTAACACAGTTGTCCGCGCAACCCGCATATTATATTAAACGGATATAAACTATTATGATTGTATGTATGGTATTTTTGTTTTTCATTCCTAATAATATCTGGAGACGGTGACAATCGTTTGTTATATATTGGTATGTTATCGTCTGAATATTTTCGTATAAATATATCATTATCATCGATATCTAAGAAATTTTCATATTCGCTATCTTCGGCTTCCATAATAATTGAATATAGTTATTGAATTGTTACTTTTAGATTATTATAGTCGTTAAAATCAATTTTTACTATTGTGTATTTGTAAAAATTGTATTTAGTTTTCTGTAAATATATATACAACTGTAATTATGGTAACAAAAAAACTGTAAATAGAAATATTTAGGATGATATAATGTAGCAAAAATATATAATAAATGTCAATAGAACAACCAATAATAACAAAAGAACAACAAGATGAAATTACAGAGTACGTAAACGAATATAGGTCACGACACGGTTCTCCACCTTGGAAATGGGATGATTCCATTGCCAAATTCGCACAAGAATATTCATATTACCTTGTTAGTAATAATCTATTTCAACACAGTAACGACCAAAGATACGGAGAGAACTTAGCATACTTCCAGGGTCAAGGTAACAATATGATGGAATTAATAAAGAAGAGTATAGACTTATGGTACGATGAAATCAAATTATACAATTTTAACAATCCTGGATATTCTCCAGGAACCGGACATTTTACGTGTTTGGTATGGAAATCAACTACTACATTTGGTATGGGTTATTCATATAATCCCCAAACGCGAATAGTTGATGTGACTCAGAACACAGCTCCACCTGGAAACATAATAGGACAATTTCAAGAAAATGTATTACCACTTATAGATGGTGAACCAGAGCCGGAACCTGAGCCAGAACCTGAACCTGAACCAGAGCCGGAACCTGAACCAGAGCCGGAACCTGAACCAGAGCCGGAACCTGAGCCAGAACCTGAACCTGAACCAGAGCCGGAACCTGAGCCAGAACCTGAACCTGAACCAGAGCCGGAACCTGAGCCAGAACCTGAACCTGAACCAGAACCGGAGCCTGAGCCGGAGCCTGAGCCAGAACCAGAGCCAGAACCTGAACCTGAACCAGAACCTGAATATCCTGAAAATACATACATGGAGAATATATTCAAAATAAAAGAAATATTATATGGGCTGTATATGCTTTCAAATTATATTCGCTTGCGACGTAGTCCAACTATATTAATGGAAATGATAGAACAAATCGCATTGAAAATGACAACACTAGATAGAAATATAGTATCTAATTTGGATTATTTATTAAATCGTATGTATTTTTTACGATTTGCGATTAGACGAAGGCGTCGCCGATATGTATTATTGAACGTAATACGTGATATTATAATGATGCTTTACAATTACATACAATAAACTTTTATGAATAGATATAAATATAAATTGCAAGAACTATTAGTAATTATGAAAGCAGAAGCAACGAGTAATGTCAGTATATACACTGAATATTTTACGTTAACTGATAAGTATCGCCAAGAATATGGTAAAAAAATGGTAGTATTATTGCAAGTAGGTGCGTTTTTTGAAATATATGGTATTAAGACAGGTAATAATGAGATTAGTGGAAGTAGTATATCTGAAGTATGTGAGCTATGCCAACTAAATATGTCAGAAAAAAAGATAACATACAATAATGGTGCTGTATTGATGGCTGGATTCAGAGATTACACATTAGATAAATATATATCTCGTCTTACCGAATATGGTTATACAATTCCTGTATACATTCAGGAAAAAGAAGGAAAGGTGATAACTCGCATATTGGATAAGGTCTATTCCCCAGGCACATTAATTTCTTGTGAAACCGATAGTTCACCTATAATGACCAATAATATAATGTGTATATGGATGGAAACATACAAACCAGTCAAACGTAAGGGAAAAACAGCAACCAATATAAGAGATACAATAGTGTATGGCATATCAGTTATTAATATTTTTACTGGTAAATCGTATATTTTTCAATATGAAACTAGTTTTTATATGAATACAACAACATTTGATGAGCTAGAACGATATATATCGGTTTACTCTCCAAGTGAAATTATTATGGTAACCCCGTTTGATGACAATGATTTAAATAAAATAATTCAATATTCCGGTATCAATTCAAGTAGTATTCATAAGATAAGCAATGGAGAAGACATTTCCATTAATGTAAAACGTTGTAGCGAACAGAGATATATAAAACAACTATTAAGCATATTTTTTAAGGAAGATACATATGATGTATGCAATGAATTTCAAACAGATACAATAGCAACTCAGTCATTTTGTTATTTATTGAACTTTATACAAGAACATAATAATGAACTAGTTAAAAAAATATCAATTCCAGAATTCAATAACACAACGGATAGAATGATTCTGGCTAACCATACATTAAAGCAACTGAATATAATTGATGATAATATCATGGAAAGTAAGCAATATGGAAAATTGTCATCGGTTTTAACATTGTTGAATAAATGTTGTACTCCTATGGGTAAACGTAAGTTTCAATACAAATTGACAAATCCTGTATTTGATACTGAATGGTTAAATACTGAATATATGATGAC
>Ga0115561_1001642_pt1 | contig 15808 bp, 9 predicted proteins | sample COGITO_mtgs_1105_4_FD_87201 | JGI IMG/M metagenome (GOLD analysis project Ga0115561, IMG submission 87201) | Pelagic marine microbial communities from North Sea - COGITO_mtgs_110512 | ecosystem: Environmental > Aquatic > Marine > Epipelagic | place: Germany:Helgoland, sampling site Kabeltonne...
ATTTTCTTGGCCCGCGCGTCCGGACCAGACCCCACTCAATTTTAACGACCCTGACTACAGCCCGAAATTCCCTTACGGGTTCGGGCTGCAATACTAAAAACATCTCCCGGACCAATTCAATTAAAGAGCCCCGACATGAGCCAACCTGTTATTGATGGTGCGACTTTATCGCGCGAACCCGAGTCGTATGGGTTCGCGCTCAGCTCCTTAACGTCGCTATTTTTTATGTGGGGCTTGATTACCAGCCTCAATGACGTACTCATTCCTCGCTTAAAAGGGGTGTTTGATTTGTCGTATACCGAGGCGATGATGATTCAGTTCTGTTTTTTCTTCGCGTATTTTGTGGTGTCAGTTCCTGCCGGCAAACTGGTCAGTAAAATTGGTTACAAGCGCGGCATCATCTGCGGGTTAATCATTGCCGCACTGGGTTGTGCCGGTTTTTATCCCGCTGCCGAGTCACTCTATTATCCTTTCTTCCTGATTGCGCTGTTCGTGCTCGCTTCGGGCATTACCATTTTGCAAGTTGCCGCTAACCCCTACGTGACCATATTGGGTGATTCCAAGACCTCTAGTAGCCGACTTACGATGACCCAAGCGTTCAATTCGCTGGGTACCACCATTGGCCCATGGGTAGGCGGCATACTGATTTTATCTGGCGCAACGGCGACGATGGAAAACGCTGCAGAGAGCGCACAGTCGGTGCAGGGGCCTTATCTTGGCCTGGCATTGGCGCTGGTAGTGATCGCGATTATATTCTCGGTACTCAAATTACCGGATGTCTCCGCGGATCATCACGAACTTGAAGAGCATGATGGCACAGTGCCGACTTCAGGTTCTGTTTGGTCACATAAACACTTGGTGTTGGGCGCGGTGGCAATATTCATCTATGTGGGCGCCGAAGTATCGATAGGCAGTTTTTTGGTCAACTTCTTATCCGATGCGTCTATTGCGGCGCTGGAAGAATCAGAGGCCGCTAAATATGTGTCGTTTTATTGGGGTGGAGCGATGGTCGGCCGCTTTGCTGGCGCGTTGGCCATGCAAAAAATTGCCGCGGGCAAAGCCCTTGCGTTCAATGCCTTCGCTGCCAGCGCGCTGGTGTTAGTTGCTGTATTTAGCAGTGGCGCCACCGCGATGTGGGCAATTCTTTTAGTCGGCCTGTGCAACTCGATTATGTTCCCGACCATCTTTAGCCTTGCGGTCGCGAAGCTGGGAAAACACACTAGCCAAGGCTCAGGCATTCTTTGTCTGGCGATCGTTGGCGGCGCCATTATTCCGCTGCTGCAAGGGTTTCTGGCCGACACTTATGACATACAAAAAGCGTTCTTACTCCCAGCAATTTGCTATGTCTATATTATTTATTATGGCTTGAAGGGTTCAAAACCCGCCAACTAACAAAAGAACCGAGTGTAGTGGTTTTTCGCGTGAGGCTTGGTCGAACGCCTTCTCAACGTATCTGTGGCAATACCGTTACTCTTAACTCTGCAAGGATTACGATGAAGAACATGACCTGTAGCGCCATAGCGCTGTTGCTTCTCTCTGCGTGTGGAGGCGGCGGGTCTGATTCCGCTCCCCCTGCTCCCCCTATAGTGGAGGTGCCCCCAGCAACGCCACCCGTTGCACAAGCAACCCCGAACATCTTGTTGATCATTTCCGATGATCAGGGACTCGACGCGTCAGCTCAGTATGGCTTGAGCCTCGATGTGCCAAGCACGCCGACCATGGACGCACTGGCCAGCAACGGACTTGTTTTTGAAAACGTCTGGGCAACGCCTGCTTGCGCGACAACCCGTGCGACGTTGCTTTCTGGGCTGTACGGAATAAATAACGGAATCCGCCAGACACCTGGCGTGTTGTCAGCGGACGTCGAGACCATTCAGGAATACTTGTCGCTCTATCCGGAAACGTCTGCGTACGAGTCGGCTGTTTTCGGTAAATGGCATCTCGGTGGCGCCGACAACGATCACCCGGGATCGGTCGGGATACCGCACTTCGCGGGCAATCTCGGCAACGTCGGTGACTACTACTCCTGGGACCTGGTCACGAACGGGGTTGCAGAAACATCGACCGAGTACCACACATCCAAAATCACGGATTTAGCCATAGATTGGATCGATCAACGTGCGGGGCCATGGTTTGCGTGGGTCGCCTACTCGGCGCCGCATAGTCCATTCCACCTGCCTCCCCAAAACTTACACAGTCGCAATTTGAGTGGGACGGCTGATGACATAGCTGCCAACAGCCGCGACTACTATCTCGCGGCAATTGAATCGATGGACAGCGAGCTTGGACGAGTTCTGGATTCGTTGACCGTTGAGGAGCGAGACAACACGATCGTCATGTTCATTGGCGACAATGGCACTCCGAAATCCACAATCGACCTCAACGTCTATCGCCGGCCACATGGCAAAGGCAGCCTTTACGAAGGCGGAGTGCGTGTGCCAATGATCGTATCCGGCGCCGATGTTACTCGTTCTGGCGAACGAGAAGACTCCCTGATCGTAACAACGGATTTCTTTGCGACGATCGCAGAAATTGCTGGGAGCAATGTAACCAGCATTTACGACAGTGAGAGTTTTGCAGGCTCGTTTTCCGATAGCGATTTTGCTGGTCGTGATACGTCATACGTCGGATACAGTAGTGAAGACCTCGACGGTTGGGCCGTAAGCGATGGCACGTACAAGCTGATTCAAACAGCGGTTGGCGGGCAGGAAATGTACGACGTGTCTGTGGATATTGGTGAGATTAACAATCTCTTGCCGGGCGACGCAGCTATAGAAGCAAAACGAGTGGAACTCGCCCAAACCGCGTTGCAGATCGAAAGCAGCGGCGGTAACGGCGGAGGCGGTTCCGGTAACTCGATCGACATAACTGACGCGATGCTCACCAATCGAAACGCCAGTTGCTCGGACTACGTCGAGAGCTACTCGTCCAACGTGACGGATATTTTCAACAATGTAGCTTTTGTCGGGGACCTCGTCGTCGAATTGATTGGTGACAAATGCATCTTTACCACAAATGCTATTCCCAACCATGATTTCAATGACTCAGATAGGTTTCCGAATCCAGTGTCAGAACAAACAGACGTCTACGAGGTTCCAACCACTCCCGAGATAGCGCCGACAACAACGGACCTTAGCCTAACGTACGACAACGCCATCCTGCTAAATGGCGTCAAAACAGACGTGCTTGCTGCAGCCTGCTTTGGAGTTGGCGACGGGCGTGTCGGGTGCAACAACATTAACCAGCCATGGCGTTACGATCCAATGTACGCCGCAAATGGATTCAGAGTGGATTCGCATAACGCTCATACGCAACCAGACGGCACCTACCACTACCACGGCTCGCCGAACGCTTTGTTCTACGCCGACACAAATATTGTGTCACCGTTGGTCGGCTTCGCCGCTGACGGATTTCCAATTTATGGATCCTGGTTTGACGACAATGGCCTCAATCGTAAAGCGACCTCAAGCTATCAACTCAAGGCTGGTGCACGGCCATCAGGCGCGGGCGAGCCCGGCGGTAACTACGATGGCACGTATCGCGATGATTACGAGTATGTACAGGGCTCGGGTGATCTGGACGAATGCAATGGCATGACCGTGGACGGCGTCTACGGCTACTACATCATTGACGCATTCCCTTATGTGCTGGGGTGTTTCAAAGGGGTGCCCGATCTATCGTTTAGAAAATAGATTCTGCGCTCACGCCGATTTCACAGCATGGATGTGGTTCGAGTATAAGAAGAACAAACACCCTTTTCTTGCCCACTCTACCCTAAGTAATCGAAGTGCCGCAATCAATTATCGCGGTTGAGGCAGCTGCCAGTTACCATAAACATGCGTGTGCTCGCACAATTTCGCTAGTCCAATAAAGAAGTTTTCAATCACAACCTTGAAACAGTATGGGATAGTGCTGAAAGTAAATAATTTTCTTCAGGGGATTTAGATTTTAGTTTTTCCATATAGATAACCATGGATCTCAATTTTTTGGCGGCGGGTTTGGCTTTACTCCCTAACGCGTCCAATACGTTGGCAGCATGTAGCCTTACCATGGGCGAAGAGTGTTTAAGGTTTCTCATGATAGCTCGAAGAGCGCGCTTTTCATATCCAAGATACGCAAGCGCTTCTGCTGCAGCAATCTGTACGTCTGCAGAATTGTCCTTAAGTCGTTTCAGCAGTATATGTTTTGCCGGCAAGGCCTTATCTTGCAAAATTCTGCATCCCACTGCGGCCCAATATCGTACAACTGCTTCCTTGTGTGATAAGCGCTCGATAAGCAGTTGCAGGTTTGCCTCTTTAGCAGAACTGGCTATTTCTGCGGTTTCGATAACTAAATCGATGGGAAAATACTTTTGCCTGACGAGGTCGTAGCCAGTTATATTGCGGGTTCGTAGTGATAATTCTCCTTCAGGGATAAAGCCTACGTCTTTATATCGGCGATTTTCCCTCCTTAAGTTTTCACGCATGCTTCTCAATACGCTGGCGTAAGCGGGGTCGCTGACCAAATTGTTGACTTCCCAGGGATCGGCCTCGGTGTCATACAACTCTTCGGGCTGTCGCGACTGCCAGAATCGTTGTTGGGTTTCGTTGCATTGATTTTGCTGGCAAGCTTGTTCCCACGAGCGCACCGATTCCGCTTTCCAAAGATAAGCCAGATGCTGGCCGTTCGGCCGATGGGGCATATAGTTGCGAATGTATTTAAAGCGTTTATCGCGCAAGGCGCGAGCCAGGTCAATTCGCTCATCCATGCGACCACGATAAAGATAGGCATACCTTTTTACGTCTTCTATGGAAGAGCCAAAAATACTATTGCCGTGTATATGGGCGGGTTTATCAATGCCTGCAAAGTAAAGCAAGGTTGGAGCCAAATCGACCATATTCACAATCTGTTCAGCTCTGCTGCCCATATCTTGGTTTAACAAATGCTTAAACCGCTCTGGCGCACGGACCATGAATGGAATTTTGGTTCCTGTGTCGTATAAAAAACGCTTACTCCTTGCAACGGCGCCACCATGGTCAGAATAATAAAAGACGATAGTATGATCAAGTAGGCCAGCGGCTTGTAATTCCGCGAGTTTTTTTCCTACCTGGGTATCCATTTGTGAAATGCGATCATAATATAGTGCCCAATCTTCTCGAATTTCAGGGGTATCAGGATGATAAGGGGGGAGGATGACATCTTCAGGAAGGTGCCTCCTATTGTGCGAAGAGCTGTGTGAAGAATTATGCGAAGAACTGTGCAACCTACTTTCGTGTGATTCGGATAGGTTATATATGTGGAAAAAGGGTTGGCCGGGCTTGCGGTCTGTATAGGTTCCTTCATCCCAGAATTTCCCATCGATAGCCTGCCATTCTTTATAGGTCAGTTGCTCACCATTCGGTATATCAGCAGTGGCGTAATTGTAATCGGTTTTATTATCATTGGTAACATGATAACCAGCGGCTCGTAGGTAAAAAGTATAAGGTTTAACAAACGCAGGTACTTTATTACGGCTTCGCATATTACTAGTACCCATAGCACTCGCATGCATACCCGTAAGTATCGAAAAGCGAGTGGGCGCACAAACTGGCGAGTTGGCGAAAGCGTTGTCATAGACAATAGACTGTTTAGCCAGTTCATCAATGTTGGGTGTTGTAGCGTAGGTGTCGCCATAGGCACCTAATAGCGGGCTATTATCTTCACTGACAATCCATAATATATTTGGCCTGTCAGCCTTTGCAATGGCCGCTGAAATAAATATGAGTTGCAAAAAAACACAGGCGACAAATTGGTAACGCCGAGAGTCCCGCATTTTCGTCAAAGCATGTTTCTGTGCTGATTCTTTAACCAGATCGCAACGAGTCCAACTATTTTTGACGACGTACATTCTAGGGGTCAACTTTAAGCGTGACAGACTGCAACTGTCTGTCACGTGATGAGCCTCCTACCATAATAGTAAAATTACCCGGCTCAAGTTGCCATTCCATATCGAGATTATAATAAGCCAGCATATCGGGGGTGATTTTAAATTGCACTCGTTGGCTTTCATCTGGCTTTAACGTCACGCGCTGAAACCCTTTTAATTCCTTTACCGGTCGTGTCACCCGCGAAAATTGATCACGAATGTACAGCTGTACCACTTCATCGCCCGCTCGATTTCCCGTATTGGATACGGTGACAGAAACCACGACAACATCATCGGAAGCAATCTCTGCCTTAGATAATTGAATATCGGAATAAGTAAATTCGGTGTAGCTTAGCCCATCACCAAATTCAAATAAGTTAGCGGTCGGTGAATCAATGTATTTCCGTTTATAGGTTGACGGCTTATGGTTATAAATAGACTGGAGATGACCTACACTGTACGGCATCGTTATGGGTAATTTACCGCTGGGATTAACTACGCCAAACAGAATTTCGGCCAAGGCCTGCCCACCCAGCGCGCCGGGCTCCCAAGCTTCAATGATGGCTTCTGTATGCTCTACAAGCCAAGGCTCCGCTATAGGACGACCATTCACTAACACGACAATCGTTGGTGTCCCAGACGCATGTACAGCTTGAATTAATGCGAGCTGTTCGCCGATAAGGTTGATCCTACTCCGCGCTACATTTTCACCCGAGGTTTTACCTTTTCGATCATAACGTAATGGATTTTCGCCCACCACAACAATCGCGACATCGGCATTTTTTGCACGCTCAGCCGCCGTTACAATATCCTCTGCTTGAATATATTTGACTTGATCGCCAACACTAAAATAATCGATTTCGGTATTCTCTGTAGCCAAAGTATTTAAGCCTTCGACAATGGTAGTAATATTTTCTTTAGGCTGGCGAAGAGTCCAATCTCCCATAATAGTATGGTTGTTCGCATTAGGCCCAGTAATAAAAATACGCTTGCCCTGTGATAGCGGCAGAATATTGTCATTATTTTTAAGCAAGACAATACCTTGCCTGGCCAACTCTAAAGCTGTTTTTTGATGAGCCGTATTGAACATCAACTCATCAATTTCAGTAAGATCAACTTGCGCATTTTCGAATAAGCCAAGCGAAATTTGGCTAGCAACATCGGCCGTACCGACTCGTCAATGCGCGCCTCGCTAATACGCCCCTCTTTCACCAATGCGACTAACGGTTCAAGAAAGTCAGGACCATGCATATGCATATCCATACCCGCATCCACCGTTTGAAAAACGGCCTCTTTTTGCGTTTCAGCCACGCGATGCAGGGTTTTTAAACGTTCGATATCCATCCAATCACTGACCACAAAACCATTAAACTCCCATTCATCTCGCAGCACTTGATCTAACAAATATCCATTGGCATGCGCCGGCACGCCATTGACTTCATTGTGTGCTGCCATAAACGTAAACACACCAGCGTCAACCGCTTTTTTAAATGGCGGGAAGTAATCTTGTCGTAGCGTTCTTTCCGACACATCCGTTGGCGACAAATTCAAACCATTAATCGGATCTCCTCCAGCAACAAAGTGTTTCGCATTAGCAATCACTTTTTCACTCCCTTTAAAGTCACCCTGCTGCAGCCCTTCTATAACAGCAACGCCCATCTCGCCCACCAAAAAAGGGTCTTCACCAAAGGTTTCACCGACTCTGCCCCAGCGTGGGTCGCGCGCAATATCAACATTCGGAGCGAACGCCCAATGTGCTCCGTTAGCACGAACTTCTAGCGCGGTTTCAACACTGGCTTGCCGCACCAAGTCGAGGTTCCAGCTACTGGCCATGGTAATAGGCGATGGATAAATAGTGCTGCCACTGACTAAACCATTACCATGGATGGCATCAATACCAATGATCAACGGAATACCTAAACGACTTTCACTAGCGTACTGCTGTAAGCGATTTGCCTCGGCAGGATTAGTCACATGAAGAAATGAGCCCACTTCACCGGCTTTAATCAACGCTGGCATTTGCGAAGAATGGAGGTCGGGATAAACCCCATGAGCATCACCTGCTTGCATTTCTTCAAGGCTAAGGTTTTTTTCTGAATGCGCAATATGCTCAATACCTACGTACTGACACATCTGACCCACTTTTTCGGTTAAGGTCATCCTGGCCAGCAAGTCGTCAACACGGTCTTCATCCACAAGCGCCGGATTTTGATACGGGTAGAGCGGTTTTGAAAACAGAACTGAAGAAGAAAGAGAGAATACAAAAAGAGCTACAAATTGAAATTTCATGGAATAGAGAGTAAACCTTTTTGATGTGAAGGCTGTGAACGAATAGCCTAAAATCTACTGGTACACATTGAGTTGTTATCAATCTTTCTCACGATTCGAATAACGCTGGAAGAACTTCGTCCGTACCTGCCCTTTCTTGCCTACTCTAACCCAAGTAGAACTCTGCTCAGGCCGCTCGGCATTGACCGAAAGCAAATACATCGATAATTTCTCTTTTAACAACGCCGTTAGATCAGGTCGTTGCGTGGATAAATCATGACTCTCACTCACATCCTGCTCAAGGTCGAACAACAAACTACGCCCAGAGGCTGGAAAGTGGATAAGCTTGTAATTACCAAAGCGAATCGCAGAATGCGGCTCGTTCATTCCAACCTTGTTATAGTGAGGGAAATGAAAGACTAAACTGTCGAGGCTGCGATTGACTTTATTGTCGCCATCAAACAACGAAGTTCGAAAACTACCTCCATCAATATCTTTAGGCAAGCTCTGCGTCGACCCAGCTAAATCAGCCAGCGTTGGCATCAGGTCATAAGAAATAACCGGCGTGTCACTTTGGCTGCCCGCCTCAACGCCCGGCCCCACTACTGCAAAGGGCACTCTAATACCGCCTTCGGTTAAATCCCATTTGCCTCGGAGCAAAGGTGTATTTAATCCAGACTTATATGGCTTACCGCGATTCACCTGCATCGGTAACACCGGCATGCCACCGTTGTCCGAGGTAAAAATAATATAGGTGTTATCTGCTAAGCCCAACTCGCGGTAAGCCGCTAATAAATCGCCTACCGATAAATCCATATCGTGAATCATCGCCGCGTAACCCTGATCGCGATGCAGCTGACCTTTGGTCTGTGCTCCCATATGGGCAAATGAAGATTCACTGTAAACAATATCGGAATGCACCGCGTAGTGCGACAATTGTAAATAAAAGGGCTGCTGTTGAGCTACCGATTCGCGCATAAACTGAATCGCGCGAGTGGTAATCGAGTCAACGCGCTTTGGATCATTTTCCGCATAGCCGCCCCATTGCACATTCTTGTTATTGTTAGTAAAGCCAGCCGTTTTATTCGTTGTCTCACCATCGTGAACGTCGTAGCCATAGCGACTAGGATTGGCGCCAATATGCCACTTGCCAAAATGGGCCGCACGGTATTCGGGGTTAATTGACTTTAGTACTTGTGGGATACCGGTCTGATCATGATCCACCCGATTAATTCTATCGACTTTTGTTCGTTGTAAGCGCGCGGGCGATTTGCCGAATAAGATACTGTATCGCGTGGGCGAACAGACAGGAGCAGCCGCATAGCCATTAGAAAAACGCATACCTTCTTCCAACAGCGAATCAATATGCGGAGTTTGGTGGTAGTCACTTTTCGCCTGCGGTTTTGTTTTATCCATCGATGACGACAGACTAGTCCAACCTTGGTCATCAGTCAGTACGACAATAAAATTCGGCGTGACGGTATTAAGTGTTACGGGGTCGCTATTATCTGAAGTTGTTTTAGCGCTTCGATCATCGTAAAATGAACAAGCTGATATGTTGGCAAGCAACAATAATGCGCCAGTAAACCGAAGTGTTTTTTTTCCACAGCTCTGTGCCATAGTCGATAAATATAACCGCAAAGTTCTACCCCTAGGTTTTTAAAATTTCATTCTCACAAATTAATTATTATTTCTCAGCAGAGAAGCCGGCTCCCACTATCGCCTCATCACTGTCGCGCAATAGCTTTAATGAATTGCCAAAATAATCGACTTTAGGGATTTCGCTCACGTGGCTAAAAATTCCTTTCCCTGCTGCGGGGAAAGACGGGTGCTTAAACGCTGAATCCGGCTTTGATGCCATTATTTTACTACGCGTAAATGCAAAAGTATTAACATCGCTAAGCTCTCCGATTACGCTCAATGGAGTCGTGCTGGGATATTTATCTAAGGCGATAAAATTAGGTGAGACATTGCCAACAAAACGATTACCTTGTACATCCACCGCAGGGCCTTTTATCCAACCTATCGTCACCTTTCTGCCTAATCGAGAGCCCTCTTCGACAACAAACAAATTATTCCAAAGGTGCACGTTCTCACCATTTAGCTCCACCAGGGGGTCAGAATCTGAAGTAACAATATAGGTGTTGTTATAGATAAAGACATCACTGGACTGAATACGTTTTGGCACGGCAAAGTCACTGACAAAAACTATTTTACCGGGGTGCTGACTCTTACCGCCTTCAGGCCGCGGCAAATAAGCCTTGCGGGTAGCATCGGCGACACTGATATTGTGCCGCCAAATAACGTTTCTATTCTTGCCTAAAATCTCAGTGCCATAGCCTTCGTTGTCGTAACTAAAATTGTACTGAACTAACACATTTTCATTATTGAAATCGACATGCATACCTGCCGAGTCGTTATGCCCCCGCGATCCAATCGAGACATTGTGTTGCGCTACAATATGATTGCTACGGAAAAACCATGCGCCACTTCCTCGGTTAACTGATAGCTCAGGCTCAACCATCGCGCCCGAGCGAATAAATTCATTGCCTTCTAACAGTCCATGCCACACGCCATTCATTAAGACGCAACTACCGCCTAAGTCTTCACAGCGGTTATTCATAATCCGTACGTTTTCATCATAGTCGAGCGCAGTGCCGGTAATACCTTCGATCTTAGAAGGCCGATGGCGCAGCGCGATTCCAAACCGAGCCGTGTGGCGAATGAGGTTGTCGTGAATATAAATGTCGCGCGTATTAAATGCCCGCATTTTGGATTTAGCCGGCGTTGTTTCAAAGCGTATACCCGTCACAGAAGTATCGTTAAACGATTTCTTAGCACGAATGGGATACACTTCGCCAACCACTAAGTGATGGAATTCAAAACCACTTAAAACACGCTGGCCTGTATTTTTAACCCAAATACCATAGGCATTCACATCCGCTGCGTTCGCCATCGACCGTTTGCGAAAATTCCGCACCTCTAAACGGCTCAGTTCAATATGGTCCTGGTTCGCAATGAGAATGGCCGCAATCTCAGAGCCGCCTTTGCTGTTAGCGCCATCGATAATGGGCAATTCGCCATCGCCATAGGCGGTGAAATGGATGGGGGCTTTATCCTTTCCCGATTCGTCAATCACTAGCTGTCCGTTAAATACGTCGCCAGATTTGAAATGGACGGTATCCCCGGGGCTCAACTTGGCCTGCTCTACTCGGGCTAGACTTTTCCATGGTTCAGCTTCTGACTCTCCATTGTTGCCGTCTTTACCGTTTGAGGAGCTAACGTAGTAATTTGTTTGTGCAGCGGCGATAGTTGTTGTAGCGCTTAGCAGCAACAAGACAAAACCATTTCTTAAGCGACTAGCGAGGCTTATCATCATGTGAACTTAATCCAAACCAGAAAAAGGAATTTCGTTAAACTCAACTAAAATCGGCCGCTAATCCCGAGTGACATCCGGCGATCTGCATCTCTTTGACGGACAATAGGTCCTGTCGTAAACGACGACCGCTCTGTAGATTGCTCTTTGGTGAGATTGACACCAGAAAAACGCAAGGTGAAAACGTCTGTTAATCGGTAAGACATCGATGCATTTAGTTGGAAACGATCATCACGATAGAGCGGAAGGTTATTGGATGCATCAACCGATTCTGACACAAGAAAGCCATCGCGATAGGTATATCGTAAACGCCCACTCCAACGGGACTTAGGCCTTTCGAAATAGACAGTAACGTTGTATGAATTTTCCGACAAGCGAGTAAAATTGAGTGGAAACTCAGCGTCAGGGCCACTGGCACCCTGCAGAAAGCCCGGCACGCTAAATGTAAGGTCTCGCTCACCATCTTGGTAGGCATAACTCGCAATAACCCCTAGACCATTGTAGGGCTTCGGCAGCCAATTAAACCTATGCTGGAACGCAAGCTCAGCACCTTGAATTTTACCGCCTTCCAAATTGGTAAACACTGCTTTTGGCACGTTTGTTCCATCAACAGGGCCTCCCACAACGGTAGGACAATTCAGTGGATTATCGCTCACGGCAATAGGACTACAGATTTGGCCGTCTCGGACTCTGCCTACCACGCTTTCGAGTTCCTTATGAAACACACCCAAACTCAATACACTGCCTTTACGAAAATAATATTCAACAGCAAGGTCGTATTGCTCGGCCGTTGTTGGTCGCAAACTAGGGTCGCCGACGATAACCGCCTGCCCAACATTGAGTGGAAATTCAAATGTAGGTGAAAGCTGAGCAAAACTAGGACGACGTAATATTTCAGCATAGCCAAACCGAATTTGTACTTTTTCAAAAGGCGATAAAACCAAACTCGCGCTAGGCAGTGCGTTGGTATACTCTTGCCGCACCGAAACAGGATTAAACACTCCACTGTCTTCCAATTGATTTCCCGTAGCCAACTGATTAGTTTGGATTACTCGCAAACCAATATTACCCCTGAGCGGCATACCCAATATATCTGCATAAAAATCAGCACTGGCATACATCGCAAAGGTATCTTCTTCTACTCGAAAACCTTGAGGTGGTGAAAACCGATTATTGCCGCCTAAACCAGCGCCAGATTCCAAGACTGATCGCAATGTGCTCACCTGACGATAATCTGGAGTCAAAAAATTATCAAGAAAGACCCCATCGCTATTGTATTCAAGAAAATTTCCGGGCGTAGAGGTTAAAAATCCCGATAGATCAATTTCAGTAAATTCGGAGCCCGCCCCAAACGGAAATAGATCCGTAGTCTGTGCTTCTCGTAGACGCTCAGTGCTACGCTGGCTAGTGCGTAAGCCAAAGCGCAAGTCGCTCCAGAAGCGGGTATCCACAGTCCACGTCAGATCAATTTTTTGTGCGTACGCGTCATTCTCAAATCGAGTAGTGGTGTCTCGCGCAACAAAAAGAGAGTAAAAATCGGGGTTTAAGAAATTGGCCGCTGCAGGATGACCCGGCACAGGCCCATAAGAAAGGTCTCCATCGCGCACATCGTAAATAAAAGGAACGCGGAGACGTGCATCAAGCGAATGAAAATTAGGGTCACTAGGGTCGTTGTACTGAAAAGCAACATTAAAGGCATTGCTTTTTCTTTTCGACGCAGCCGCATTCACTTCAAATTCAATTAAAACAGTATCGTTTTTCCATTCACCACCCAAAGCAGCAACGTAAGACTCACTATTAACAGTCGTGGTTCGATTGGTGGTTCGAATCTGTAAACCGTCGGGTAGCCCCGGATTAGGATTAACACCATCAATGGTTGTTCCATTACGCACACCCCCACCAATAATGCCCGAAGTAAAGATAGGGATCTGCACCCCTGCCACAAAAACGGTATCAAATGTGGCATTTCGCAAACCATCTAGCTCTCGGCTTGACGCGGGCGAGCCGCTCCCAAATGACTGAAGAGCTGACTGCCTACGATTCAAACGTTCAACATCGGTATACGTCCCCTCCATAAATAACTTTAACTTAGAAGTAGCCTGCCATTCTAAGGACCCATTAAGAGAATTGTTTTCGCGGTCTTCTTCACCGTATTGCGTATCGCCAAAACCTGGGTAGTAATAAGGAGTGAACGACCCTTCCCCAACCGGAGGAAACAATGCCAGTAGCGCGGGAGAATTATTACCTCCAGTTCCAGTTCGAGTGGCCGTGCTCACTCGAATCGAATCCTCGCGTACCGATTTTTTAATATGAGAAAACGTTAGAATCGCGCCGATATCACCAAACTCAGTATTAAACTTATCACCCCATGTAAGCGCAGCATTTTCATTCCAAGCGTCAGAATTCTCGGCGTACTCGGAGGTAAAACGCGCCACTTTAAGCGGTTTTTTTAACCGTAGGCCACGGTAAGTCTTAACATTGATCGTGCCGCCAATGGAGCCCTCGACCATATCTGCAGTCGGTACTTTAACCACCGTCAAGGATCGAACTAATGCCGCTGGCAAATCAGAAAAACGGATTCCGCCACGGTCATCTTGCGTAGAAAGTGTGCCTCTACCATTGATTTCTACACGGTTTTCATCGCTGCCTCTAACCGAAACGCCCTCTCCAATACCTGCACTACGGGTGATCTGTACGCCCGGTATATTTTCTAACACTTCAGCGACATTTTCATCGGGCAACTTACCCACGTCTTCCGCATTGATCACTTCGGTTAAATTGGTTCTTTCACGTTTTTCTGCCATGGCAGACTCTAAGCTTTTACGAATACCTAAAACCAGTACCTCTTCGATAGCGACTTCTTCTTCCTGCCCTTGTGCATAAACTGTGTGAATGTCAAAAATAAACACCACGGCACAGCCAAGCGATAGAAAAAAATGCACTAGTAAACGAACAACTTTTGACTGGAGCACCATCATTACACCTTAAATACCAAGTAATCATTATTATTGCTTACTGTGTTATTCAAAATAAACGCCTATACAATTTACTTATGCAAATTTCTCTTATAAGCCACTTATTAAAAAACACTAATAAAAACCGACATGTATGAATTATTTAGCAAACGCTTGATTTATTGCGATCAACGAGTTGACTGAAAACAGTTGCTTTTCGCCGTCATTTAAAAGTTAAAGCGCACTACCGAGCAACCCACACACTAAAATGACAGCGCTGTCATAACTTGATTAGAGTAACATAGGCAGACCTTATGTCAACCAAAACCGCTAAAAAAAGTTTAAAACAATGGAGCAATTATCGAAGGAGTAACTGACTCTCCACCTTCACAACCAACGCCAGATGCCGATCCCGCAAATCCGCAAATCCGCAAATCCGCAAGGATTTGAAGCATTTTCGGATAATTGGGGGCAATATTAAATTGCTCGGCCGGATCTTCATGCAAATTGAAGAGTAATGGCGTGTCACGCTCGATAAACTTCTTTGGCCCCGAAACCGATTCCAGAAAATGCACTTTAAAAGCCCCCTTTCTAACCGCGGCCAACTGATCGCCTAAATAAAAAAATTTCATCACGAGGGCCTTTTTCACCTCGCGCCAAAACCGGCATCAAATTTAAACTATCTAACACGGGCTGCGAAGCTGGCAACTCGGCATTGCTCAATGCCGCAAAGGTGGCCATAAAATCTAAAGTGCTACCTATATCGTGAACAATACCCGGCCCCAAAATAGCGCTGGAACGCGCATCCCGCCCTCCCAGACAGAAGATTTTCCATCACGTAAGAGGCCAGCAGATCCACCCAGGGTTTTATATTTTAACCAAGGCCCATTGTCAGAGGTAAACACCACCAAGGTGTTGTCGGCCAAATTTAATAAGCTTAGCTCCGCCAAAATACGCCCCACAGTATCATCTAACTCTTCAATGACATCGCCGTATAAACCAGAGGTACTATGGTGTTCAAAAGCCTTTGAGCGAAACAACAGTACATGCGGCATTAAATGCCAGATAAAGAAAAAAGAGCTTCTGTTGGTTTTGCCTGATAAATGCCAAAGACCTATTTGTATATTCTTGGGACAATAGAGTTTGATCAGGACCGCGCTCAAGCAGCCTGTCATTTTCCATCAACGGCACATTAAAATAACGCGACTTGGGCTCATACCAATACGATGCCGGAAACTGACCGCTCGCATCGTCTTTGGCTAGCGCATTAGTGGTTGCGCGATCTCTATCCATATCATTGGAATAAGGAATGCCAAACCAAGTATC